>Ga0326727_10003572_pt1 | contig 49292 bp, 51 predicted proteins | sample MB2enrmetagenome_FD_207643 | JGI IMG/M metagenome (GOLD analysis project Ga0326727, IMG submission 207643) | Lab enriched peat soil microbial communities from McLean, Ithaca, NY, United States - MB29MY | ecosystem: Environmental > Terrestrial > Soil > Wetlands > Peat | place: USA: New York... | reverse complement strand
TGTCATTTGTTTAATCATTTTTTCGCTTAGTCATGTTCCTCCGACAAAAACCTTATATCCGTTCAAACCTCTCCACATTTGTTGCAGGTTGCCCGGTAGAGCTATAAATGTCATTTCGGACTCGTTATTCGTGAGCGAAAACGATTGACAAGAGCTGTTAACTTAATCTTGGCCGGTACGCTAGACCCGGGAAAGCCAACACACCTGTCCTTTCCGGTGTCACCCGTCTCAAGGACGATTTAGCCGTAGAGCCTCTGGGCTCGGAGCCAACAAACAAATCTCGGGGTCATCCCCATCTCGGATGCACCCGGCGAAAACGCGTGCCCGACGGTAACCTGCAACACTTCTCCACGAAACGAGAAGGACAATAAGAAGGAAGGAAAGAACTGAACCGCGCACGAGCACCGTGCAAGGCACTTGGATGATGGAGGTCATCCGGGTGGACAGGTGCACCGCAGGTCAGATTCAATCCGGTGATTGATAGATGGCAAAGAACCATTTCAAGTTTTTGGGTAACCCCGTGGAAGCTAGGATCGCCGCGGGATTAGACGTGCACAAGTATAAACTGAAAGTACTCCTTCTGGGCCGATTTGGCCGTGAAAACAAGCAACTGGGCGAGCAACTATTTAGTCACACCACCACGGGCAAGACCGAGCTCTGTCGTTACTTGGCAAATTATTGTCCGGATGAGATCGTGATGGAGAAAACCGGCAAGCTTTCAGATTCCGTCCTCGATGCAATTAACAAGTATCGAGGCTGGAAAAATGGCGTACCCCGTGTCACTGTCGTTCCCCCTGACACGATCAAGCGATTCGCTGGTGAAAGACACACAGATTCAAACAGTGCCTTCCAGCTTGCAAGGCTTGGTATTTCCGGGCTCCTGAACGCCATTCACGTTCCCTCCGCTGCAGGGCAGCAATTGAAGACCCTTACGCGGGAATCGGAACGATACACGAAGCAATCGACTGCGTTCATCAACAACATGAAGGACATGTTGTCCGGGCTCGGGTACACGCTCCCGGATTTCAAACTCACGAGCGAGTGGGGCTTGGCACTGCTCAAGCTTCTTCTCGCGGACGGCATCGACGGGAATATCGTGAAAGTGTACGAACTATTAGAAGCAGGGCACGTTGACATCCACGTTGCCAGCAAGAAGGCCCTGTTGGACCGGAAGGCGGAATACTTGCAATATTCATATCTCTCGATACCTCCCTTTTATGTTCGATACATGCAGCGGCAGCTCGTTGCCCTTGAGATGGTCGAGGCTCTCAAGGCCTCGAACTTGAAGCACATCGAAGACACGGTGAACGAAACGCCGCTCTTGAAAGACAGAGTCCAGGCGATCGAGCATGTTGGGGGTATCAGCTCTCCTGGGGCAGCTGGCATCATCGCTGAGGTGGATGACATTGAACGATTCGGGTCGTGGAAGCAATTCGCACTTTATGTTGGCCGTGGCGTTGCACCGGACGAGTCGGGCGAGCATGTCGGGGCACCGCATATGACCAAACGCTGCAACCACCACCTCAAGAGAATCTTCAAGCAGGCCGGATTTACAGTTTGTCGTTCGGCGCTGGAGGATAGCGATATCAGACGATATGCACTTCGACAACTCGGAAAGCATCCGCATTCTAAGATGATAGCACAAGCGAACACCAGCGCAAAGATCGTGAAAATCGTCTATAAAATCTTGCACGACAACGTGAACTACGATCCGTTTCACGACATAACACGGAAATGCGGAGATTCCAGTCTCGGAGACACGCCTCCAAGAAGTGAGCGAGACTTTTGCTTGAAGAGGGCAAGGATGCGAGCCAAACGGTATCGCAAATCCACGCGCAAGACCATGAATGAACTACCACCTGGCGAGCTAAAGTCAACATTGTCCCGGGTCTTGGAATTGTTCGATAAATCCCTCGAATGAGCTGCGTGCCTCGTGCGAAAAAATGATTACTTATCGTCCGAGATAGCGCTGGCTATCTCGAGGATTAACTTAAGCATTTTCATCACCTCCTTTTCTCGCGATGCGAAATGCATTTTTGTGCCAATTTTATCCAAAAGAAACAGGCCGACGAGATGATCCACGAATACCATGCACACATATTATGGCATCCAAGCCATCTCGTCCATGCTATCGCCCGGGATCTCGGCCGGGAGCGTCATTACCAGGTGCTTGCACAGGAGGAAGGGCCTGTCGTCAACGTAGATGTACGTGTTGCCGTCCGCCTCGAGCACCACGTCTAGGTGCTCGTTTAGCACGAATCGCTTCAGGACCATGACAAGATGCAAATGGAAATTCGTGCCTTTAAAGATCATATCCGGACGGGGATGCCGCGTTCCTGGCACCGCAATTTCACGTCGGCGATTGAGTACTCGTTAAAGTGAAATATCGACGCGGCCAGCGCGGCATCGGCCTTCCCGATCGTGAACGCATCCACAATGTGGTCTGGGTTCCCGCAACCACCAGAAGCGATTACGGGGACGGAGACTTCCTCCGATATTGCACGCGTGATGTCCAAGTCATAGCCTTCCTTCACGCCGTCCTCGTCCATGGATGTCAAGAGGATCTCGCCTGCCCCGCGCTGTTCCGCCTCGAAAGCCCACGTTATCGCATCCAAGCCCGTGGCGGTGCGCCCGCCGCGCGTCACGACCTCGTACCAGCAAGGCCCTACCTTGGTCTCGATCACGTTCCGGCCCTCCGCTTCGGGAGCATCGCCTGGCCGCCGCACCACGTCGATGGCGACGACGATGCATTGCGCGCCAAAGACACGTGATCCCTCGTTGATGAGGTCGGGCGTTTGCACGGCCGCCGTGTTGATCGAAATCTTGTCAGCACCCGCGAGCAGGATATCGCGGATATCCTTGATGGTCCGGATGCCCCCGCCAACGGTGAACGGGATGTAGACGCGTTCAGCGGTCCTGTGAACCACGTCGATGAGAATCTCCCTCGCATCCGACGACGCGGTGATATCGAGGAAGGTGAGCTCGTCGGCACCTTCGTTGCTGTATTTTTCGGCCAACGCGGGCGGGTCCGCGTCCCATTCCATGAGCTGAAACCTGATGCCCTTGCGCACGCGGCCTTCGGTCATGTCAAGGCAGGGGATGATTCTTTTAGCTAATATGTGGGACCACCAAAAGGAGCGTCGAGTACCCCGAATTTGACTCCGTTCAAGGATCCGGCTTGAATTAACCTTTTAGTTTTCCAGCCACGCCATGGCGAGAGCCAATGTCGCCTGAAGGAACGGGCGAGACTCTCGTTTTTAGGAACAGGCGGTACCTTCTTGCAAGGTCGAATTGTCCGGTAGTGTTGAAACCATGTTTTCGTCAACCGTGAAAAACAAGCAAAAACTCATCCAAAATGGCAAGACCCGGTGGTACACTCAGGCCCGGGAGTTATTGATAACGTTGTTCGAGCAAGGACTCGACGCGGTCAATCCCGCGGCCGCGGTCAAGGATCACGTCCTGCTCGATGAAAACCAGTTGTTCATCAAGCAAAACGAGGACGGCACCGGTGCTGTCATCAAGAATATTGGTAATGTATATGTCGTCGGTGGCGGGAAGGCCGCGGCTAGCATGGCCATGGCTTTGGAAGAGATCTTCGGGGATAAGGTTAAAGGTGGTGCCATCAACGTTCCCGGTGCTCTTCTCGAGGAAGGCCAGTTTCATTCCGAGCGCATCGAGGCCACGGGCGCGGGGCACCCGATCCCTGATGAAGCCGGCGTTGATGGTGTCCAGAAGATGCTTGGCTTCGCGAAATACGTGATGGAACACGACCTCGTGTTCTGCGTGATCTCGGGCGGCGCCAGCGCCCTCATGCCGTTCCCGGCTGGCGATATCTCCTTGGATGACAAGCAGGCCCTGAACCGGTTGCTGATCGACTCGGGGGCCACGATCACGGAGATCAACACCGTGAGGAAGCACGTTTCCTCGATCAAGGGCGGGTGGCTCGCGCAGGTATTCCAGCCCGCGCAGGTCATCGGGCTCATCATGTCCGATGTCGTGGGCGACGATCTCGCGACGATAGGTTCCGGGCCAACCGTTCCCGATCCGACCACGTTCCAAGACGCGGTCGGCATCCTGACGAACCACAACCTGATGAACGTCATTCCCTCCTCCGTCCGGGCGTATTTACTTGCCGGTGTAAACGGGGAGGTTCCCGACACGCCCAAGCCCGGCGACCGGCTGTTCGATAACGTGGTCAACGTGCTTATCGGGAGCGCGCGCATGGCTGCAAATGCAATTACCATCGGTGCCACCAAGGCGCGGCCCGACGTGCGGGGCATTGTCGTCTCGGATCGGCTGGAAGGCGAGGCGAGCGTCCTGGGCAGGGGCCTTCACTCGCTCGTGGAACAGCTGCTCGATGGAAAGGGAACGTTCCAGATAGAAACTGACGCCGGCTTTTTTGCAGACAAGACGGTCAAGGTGAAGTACGCGCCGCCGAGCAGCCCGCAGAAGCTGACCCTGCTCGTGTTCACTGGCGAGCTCACGGTGACGATCAAGGGAAACGGCATAGGCGGCCGCAACCAGGAGATGCTGGCGTCGTTCCTCGATTGCCCCGTCGAAAAAGTCGGGAAGCATTTCGCGATCCTGAGCTGCGCGATGGACGGCATCGAGGGGAACAGCACGGCCACGGGCGCCATCATTGACGATCAAACCAAGCAACGGTGCACGCTGTTACAGGTCGACTTAGCCGGGACCCTCGAAAACAATGACAGCAATGCCGTGTTTGTCGCCTTGGACGATGCGATCGTAACGGGAGCCACCGGTGCGAGCGTAAACGACATCACGATGGTGTTGCTCGAGAAAGTGGTCGATAAACTCGAAATAGGTTGAAGCGGCTGGTGCATTTCTGCACTTCTTGCGACCTTTTTCTTGGATTATCAATTCATTTTTTATCCGCCTGGAGATCTTGTCCTATTTGGGTCATTTGATACGAGCCAAGCAATCACTCGCTAACGGCACGTGGTATTGCGAAAAGCATAGTCATAATACATCGATTTAGGAATTCATATCGTGCGTTTTTCCACCTAAACTGGACACAATAATTCATAGTGAGAACATGGTGAACACGGACTTGATTGAATCGGATCCTTCGATAATGATGGGAAAACCAGTCATCGCTGGCACACGCATCACTGTTGAATTGATACTTGATAAGCTCGCAGCAGGGGAGACTGAAGAGCAAATACTTGCAGCTCACAAGCGACTGACAAAGGAAGCAATCAAGGCTGCGCTCGCCTTTGCTGCTGATGTGATTCGTGCGGATGCCGTTTATCCTATCAAGGAATAGGCATAATGAAGTTCTTGGCAGATGAGTGCGTGAATGCGTAGATTGCAGATGTACTGAGGAATGCAAAATCTCTCCAAGGATCAGATTGCATCCACGCGATCCCAGCCGGCGATCGAGCGCAGATCATCAAATGCACCCTTGAGCCCGAGGGCATCGAGCAATTCCTCCATCTTTTTTCTCGGCTCCTCCACGCCGATCTCGCGAAGGTAGTCCTCGAAGGCGTCGAGACGCTCCTGCACCATGGACTCCTCGATGACCTTTTTCAACCGAGCGCCTGCATCGGGGACGCCCGACCGTTCCAGGTTGGTCTTGGCCTCCTGGTACCTCGCGTGAAGGTTCAGCGCTTCGAGTGCCTTGTCGACCTTGGCCACGTTGTCCTTGATCTTCAACGACTTGATCGCAGTGATGAGGTCATCATACTTGATCCGTTCGACCAGCCCGTGCAGGATGGTCTTTGATTGCTCGGTGATCTTTTCCAGTCCTATCTCTTTGCGGATGAATTTATCGAGCTCGGAATACATGGCTTGCACGTCGAATGAACCCTGGTTTAAGTCAAGTTCACTCGTTCGCGCGGCGAGGTTGTTGATGGCCCGCTCGATGGTGCCTCGCGGGTCAGCGACGCCGAGCAATTCCATGATTTTCTCGAGCATGCTCATCTTGTGGGCGGGCGCGGGTTCTTCGGCCATGTGTATGCACCATGAGGCTGGTAGTTCATATCGAACCTTAAGTTAATACTTTATCGAAATCGGTTGGTTCATTCCGTGGAAAAAGGAGCTTGAAGATGTAGGGACGGGCGGGGAAAAAAAGCGACCTTGGTGCGCGTTATTTCGCAACCAGCGCAAAATCATCCTTATTGCCGCATTTTGGACATTTTAAATTGTCCAAGTCTTCCGATTCAAATTTTTCATGGCACTTTTGGCATTCCCATGGCATGGTCCGAGCCTGCGTGTGAGGGTTTGATGATGGAGAACTGTGGATGAACTTCATGAACGATGTCGAGTGTGACGCGTTGATTGACTTGTTAATCTCCTAAATACCTTGTTCGCAGCCAATAAATAGCTTCTTCGCGCACCCTTGTATCCCCCTGTTCGAACGAGTGTCGCGATGTTCTTGTTTCCCGAGAAAGGCACGATTCATTCAACCTGAACCGGCGGTTCTTGGACCTGCATTGCCCGTATTCTATCGTATGCATACCTGTCCAGATCCCGGTCCTCTTGGACATCTCTTGCATAATCGTACATGTTAAGCGTTCCGACGATCATGAACGGGTCGAATATTTAGACGATTCTCGCGACTATGGCAACGAACTTCCCCCCGACCGGATCTGGATAACTTGCTTTAACATATCTTCTTTCTTCCGCGAACTTGATAAATATCTTGATCCATTCAGTTTATTCGCCACGACTACCTTCTAATGCAAGGTCGGGAGTAACAGGAACAATCATGAGTCGCCAGTTCCAATCGCTCAAAACCGGGCGGCCTTTGCACCGGGCGCGACATGCGTGAGTCTGTCTGCATGGGTAGTTAGATCTTATTTACTTGGATCTTCTTCGTGTTCAAAATCGCGCGATTATTACCGGTTTCTTTCGTATCTAGAAAAACATCATGACGGTCGAATTAATATTCTGAAGTTTGTCTTCGTTTTCACGCGGAAAGAACGCCAATGTGCAAAAATTAACTACAAACATAAAAATCGATAACAACCCCTCTTTTCTTGAACGTTAGCAACCCGTTCGCGGAAGGTCGTGAATGGCTTGAGACATCCGATCACAACAAGTGGTGAATGATTTGGCGAAAAAAGTTTTCATCAATGGATTTGGACGAATCGGTCGTGTTGTACTCCGCGAGATGTACAAGCGAGGGAACAACTTAGATCTCGAAGTCGTTGGAATCAACGACATTGTTCCCGCTTCGATGTCAGCATACCTCTTGAAGTATGATAGTGCCTATGGCGTTTTGAGCTACGACGTGCAGGCAAAAGAGCGGGCGATCATCATCGGTGACAAGGAGATTCCATATTACATGGAGAAGGATCCCACGAAGATTCCCCAGGGCGACCTCGGAACGGATATCGTCTTCGAATCGAGTGGTGTTTTCAGGAAGAAGGAGGAAGCCTCCAAGCACATCAAAGCTGGTGCACGACGCGTGCTCGTCTCCGCGCCCATGGACGACCCGGACGTTACCATCGTCTACGGCGTCAACAACGAGATGCTGAAGGATGAGCACTTGATCGTGAGCAACGCGAGCTGCACGACAAACTGCCTTGCCCCCGTCGTGAAGGTCCTCCATGACACCTTGCATGTTGAGGCTGGCCTCATGAGCACGGTGCACGCGATGACGAACGATCAACGGCTGCTCGACCAAGCACACAAGGAATTCACTCGTGCCCGTGCCGCGCCGTTCAACATCGTCCCCACGACGACAGGCGCCGCGAAAGCCATCGGCGAGGTCATTCCAGACTTGAAGGGGAAGTTTAACGGCGTGTCCCTGCGAACCCCCGTCATCACGGGTTCGCTGGTCGATTTCACGGCAGTCGTCTCGCAGAAGACCACGAAGGAAAACATCAACAAGATGATGAGCGATGCAGCCGACGGACCGCTCCAAGGGATTCTCGCGATCACTTGGGACGAGATATGTTCGAGTGACATCATCGGCAATCCCAACAGCAGCATCTTCGACCCGCACTACACCGATACCAAGATGGATGGCAAGCTCATCAAGGTGCTCTCGTGGTACGACAACGAGGCCGGGTATTCGAACCGGTGCATCGACGTGATGGAAAAATTGCTGTAAATCTAATAAGGTGAAAAACCATGGAATTCAAGTTCAAGACTATCAATGATGTGGACCTGGCGGGCAAGAAAGTGCTCTGCCGCCTCGACCTCAACTCCCCTGTCGATCCCGACACGTTGCAATTGACTAGTGACCTCAGGATCAGGGCCTCGTGCGCCACGATCAAGGCCCTGCAAGAATCGGCACTAGTTATCCTCGCGCACCAAGGTCGTTACGGGGAAAAGGATTTCATCCCGCTCCAGCAGCATGCCGAGAAGCTTGCTGAGCTCCTGCCCGATCAGAAAGTCACGTTTGTCGATGACCTCCTCGGGCCTAACGCAATTGAAGCTTGCAAAGAAGTACAACCCGGCGAAGTCGTCGTTCTCGATAACGTCCGCAACTTCAGGCCCGACAATGATGAGATGCCTATCGATGATTGCCCAAAGACCGAGCTCGTGCAGAAATTGGCACCGCTCTTCGACTACTTCGTCGTCGACGCGTTCGGCGCGGCCCACCGGGCTCAGCCATCGGTCGTCGGCTGGCCCAAGATCCTTGCCGGTCCTGTTGTCGTAAAAGAGATTGAAGCGTTGAAAAAGGCGCTCGATGACCCGCAGCGGCCGCTCGTGATGCTCGTCGGCGGTGCTAAGGCCATTGACAAGTATAAGGCGCTCAAATATAACGTCGAATCGAAGATCGCCGACAAGGTCCTCGTTGCCGGCCTCACGGCACAGTTGCTCTACGAAGGAAACGGCAAGATGCTCGGCGACGTGAACCGGAAAACGATCGAGAAGGATCTCGAAAAGGCCGGCGTTGGTGTCATACCTTTTATGAAGAAGTATGGCGACAACGTCGTCCTCCCGGTCGATTTTGCCGTTGATCAGGACGGCGAGCGCGTCGAAATCTCGATGGAAGACGCGATCAATACTCCCTACCCGATCTCGGACATCGGCCCCAGGACCTTGGAGATGTTTAAGCAGGAGATCGCAGGCGCGGGGACAATCATCGCGAACGGCCCACCGGGCATTTTTGAGAAGGACACCTTCGCGACCAGCACGATCGAATTGATCGACGCGATGGTTGCCGCGACCGAACGCGGTGCATATACTGTCATCGGCGGCGGCGATTTCGGAGATGCGGTGGAGAAATTTGGTAAAACCGAAGGAATCTCTTGGATTTCTACCGGTGGTGGTGCCATGCTCGAATTCATGTCGGGCAAGTGGCTGCCGCTGTTCATCGCGCTCGCGAACAGCTACGACAAGTTTTAATCAAAGGATATTTGTTCAACGAATTTCCCTCTTTCTTTTTACCATCAAGCCCGAGAGGGCTATCTTTGCAATTTCCCGATTCGAGGAAAAACTAAATAGGTAATTGCATCGATTCCGTCGAGACGATCGAGCCCCGATGCCATAATGACACGCACTTCTCGCTCAGGTTATTTAAGCGCATTACGGTGAATACGTAGCAGGGTTGTGCTCATTTCGTAAGAATCGCTCTATTAGTCTTGCGAGCAAGTAGTAGTTGACCATTTAAGCGGTCTTGATAAGAACATTTGTATATGGTTTGCATCAGATAGTACAAGAAAGTTGTTCCTTCGGGGTTTGAAAACGTGTCCACGCGTCTCAAGTTAATCCTGCCCAATATCCTCGTGGAATTAAAGGATGCGGAAAAACGGAAGGAAATGGAAACTATTATCTCGGGCATCATCGATTATATTTCGCAGTTTGATGCCGTCATCGAAACATTCATAGTGGATCAAGTGAGCAAGATCTCAAGCAACATTGCCAAGGATCCCGATGGCGTAGCCGACCAGCTCTCGAAGCTGCTCGAGTTCGCAACCCTGCTCGCAAGCGCCAACATCCACGCGGTCACGGATCTCCCGATCGCGGCGCCCCTCAGGCAATATTTCGATGACTTCTTAACAGGTGACGCGGCCGCGCCCGGCATGGCCTGCTTGGTCACGAACGGTCCCGCGAAGGCCAATTGCGAGGAGTTGGATTTCGCCGACCCGCACGTCTACCTCAAGGAAATCCAGATCCTCGATGACACGTGCCTCGCCGGGGGAGATGCCTCGATCGCGTCGCTGCTTGACAAGTTCTTGGCCGTGATCCATCTCTCCCTGCCCTTGCTCGATGTTGCAAAAGCCGCAGACAAGCTGCCACGCCCAGCACCGAAGGCGGGCAAGATGCCTGTGACGCACTGCGCCGAGATCGAGGGCATCTTGGACTTGCTCACGGGAAACCAAGCCCGGGTCTACACACGGCGCATCGTGACCCTCACCAAGCAATTTTCCGATCTGCAGGGAAAGATCCAAGATATAGAACACGAGAGGGAATTGCTAGCCGAAAAGCACGACAAGCCATGGATGTTCATGCTCTCGGAAAGCGAGCTGATCTCCGACGCCGAGTTCCAAGACCGGGCTGGCACGCTCGATGCCCACATCGCATCGTATAAGGAATCCTTGGCGACAGAGATCGCATCGTTCCAAGGCTCAGCGGCTAGCAACGAGCTCGTGGATGCCTTGGAGAAACTCAACCACCACATGGATTTCAACATCGTGAACAGCCTGAACGAGGCCATCCTGCGCATCCGGGCGACGGGCACGCGGGGCCTGATCCTGCCCCGGGCCGACTTGGACCTCGTCACGAAGGCCGGCATCAAAATCGACAACATCCTCGTCACCACGGATTCACCTTTCCCAGACCTCGATGCACTGAACCAGAATTACTTCGAAACCAAGGAGAGGTTACTCAATCTCATAACGAAAATTACCAACACGCTAGCAAAACGTGCCCTGGAAGAACAACCCATCGTGGAAACTGGAATCATTGCCGCGCTCCTATCGATTATGAAGGATTACGAGGTGAACCTTAAAACCAACACATCTTGCGGCCGGTTGTGCATGACGACGCTCGTGCAGGATGCCGAGATCGATCTCATGGAAAAATTGGACCGTGAGATCGGCCACCTTTCCCTGCTTACATCCAGCAGTTTTGTCGATCCCGTCCAGCTCCAGAGCATCGCGGACGCCCTTGGCGTGCCAGACTTAGGAGCCATAGACTTGGACGTGCTGGAAACCACGGTTAAGACTTCCACGTTTCCCAGTTCCCTGAGCGATGCGGGCACGAGGCTATTGCGGTACACCCCCTTGTCACGGGAGGCTTATTTTGCCCCCGAGATCACAGCCGCGCGTGATCGTATGGCCGGCATCGCCGCGAACCTGAAAATGCTCGATGCCATCTTCGCCCTGCTCGTCGACATCGGGCGGAACCTCGAAGAACTCGACATCTACCTGCCCCGGCAGTTCATTGCTATGGACGATGCTCGTATGCCCATGACCTTCGCCGCCACTCTCGACGCGTGGCTGAACGAGAACATGGGCCGGCTCATCGCCACGGGCGGCATGACCTTTCAGCAGGAAGCGGCTGCCAAGATCGAATCGATCAAGGTGAAGCTGGAGAATCTCCAAGACTTGGAGCTTACGATCCCCGACGATGTGTTCGAAAAGGTAAAGCCGGTGCCGTTACCTATTGCCGCCTGAATCCAAGCGTACAGGGAGGACGGACTCGTTTGCCAAGGTTGCAGCATAGTAGAGTGCCGCGTCGATATCCGGCTCCGTGATCGTGGGATACGATTCGAGTATTTCTTCCCGTGATGTGCCATCTGCCAAATCAGCTAATATCACCGAGACCATGACTCGCGTTCCCTTGATAACGGCCTTTCCACGGTAAATCTCCGGGTCAACCACGATCCTGCTTTTCCAATCCAACATAATGTTACTCCCCGAAATCGGCGTGAAAAGTATTATCACTTAACGTGATGGGAGCCTGCTTGGCAGGCCTTTTTTGAAAAAAAAGGTATTACTGCTCGATCTTGTCCAGATCAGAAAGATCGAGATTGGTGCTCGTATCCTCGGGAACGTCCGACAGGAACTCCTCGAGGATCTTCTTGAGCTCCTCACCGCTGCGTTTCATGATGAGGCGGACCAGCCCTATGTTGATCTCGGAGTCCGAGATGAGGCAGAGCACGCCGCGCCCGCAAGACGCGGCGAAGATTTTACCACCCGCAAACTCTGACGTGACGATGGAAAGTTCTCCGAGCTCCAAGCTCTGGCCCTGGGTCTCTGCAGCGCAGAAGATGGCCGAGGCAATAGCGCCGATGCCATCAATATCAACGGGGTAATATGAGAATTTTGAAACGTGAGCGATCGTCAATCCCGTACGGTCGACGAGAATGACCTTCTTGATACCGCTCTCACTTTTTATGATTTTTGAAAGAATCTCGTCGAAGTTCTTTGTGTCCATGGTCAAATTTGTTCACATCCCACAATTGTCCAGATTGTGTCGTAAATTACTCGTTTAATGGAACTATGAAGTTTAAAAATTAAAAGCTTTTGAAACCAGCCATTGAGATGCCCCCCGGCTCGTAGAGCATCAAGTGCAGGGAGGCGAGGGGCTCGATAAGGGCTGAACGAACGTTTCGTTCTCATTACATTTATATGCTAAAAAATGAGAAGATAGTGTTTTGCCAGATCCTGTCGATCTGGTTAGAATTGAAACGCCTCGTGCGCCATCCGCCCACGGATTCAAGCGCGTCTGGAACGGCTAGCAACTGTTCCTGGGTTGGCAGGAAATCTGGGTCGGGGACGAATATCCGGGTTGAAAATGTTGGCGCCATAAAGACCTCCTCAAGACAAACCAATATATACAATCCTTCTTCAATCCAATATTTAATCCCGGAAGGACTAGTGAATTTCTGAAAAGCATCACGGGATAGACGTTGGAGTCGTGCTCGGTGTGGTAGTCGGCGGGGATGTCGGCCTCGTCGGTCACTGTCCAGCCATATGAATACGCGGCCGGGTCGTCTGGGTCGGTCGCGGACTGTTCCGCCAGCGACACGACGGGCCGCGGATTATGGATGAAAGATCGATGGTCGATCGAAATTTTAGGGGGTCAAAATCGAGCCTCCCATGTTCAAGCGGTAGCGTGCTCGAGAACCCTTCATGACACCGCCCGGGCGTGGCGGACGATGTCCTCGACGCTCTCGGCGGCGTGCTTGGCCTCGGCCTTCCGCTTGCATTCCACGACGGCGACCGGGAGGGATGTGAGCAAGACCTGTATGCGGTACGCATACAGGATGCGGTACGCATACAGGATTCACGGCCGAAGGCAGCTGACACGCGCGCGCCTCCTGAGGCAAGGATATCGACCTGCACGGGGGCGTTCTGTGTGCTAGCCAGTGCAGTCACGTGGGCGATCGCCTGCCTGAATTTGCTCGCCTGAAGACAGGCGGTTGCGTCGGGCGTATCGAACAGTTCGATCTCCACCTCGAGCCACGAGCCACCTCGAGGCTCGAGGCCTCGAGCGGGCTCGAGCGGGCATCTCACTCGCCTCCTGATTCATTCCACAAGTGAAGGAATATGGCGATGTCCAAGGCCTCGATCGAGAGCCCTCAAGCAACAAGGTCCGCGCTGGTGCGCGGTGATTCGGTTGGCCGCGTGCATGAAGGCTCGACACGCGCTGGAGCTTTCGGAGACGCAGGGATTGGACCCGTTACTCGCCTATCACGAGTGGCGTCTAGTCCCGAATGGCGGCCCGGCCACTAAATTAGTTTTAGATAATATTCATTACAAGAATGCCATATCGGCGGCGAAGGAGCTCTTGGGCCTGGCGGACGGCGGCGGATCGCACCCGAAGCTCGACGTGCTCGAATCGGTCGCCACGACGTTCATCGCCGAGCATCCCGCGTCTCGCTTCATCGTCTTTACCAAGTATCGGGCGAGCATCGCATCCATCGTGGGCCGCCTTCAGGTAGTCCCCGGGGTCGTTCCCGCCCGGTTCGTGGGCCAAGAGACCAAGTCGCCGGTCGATCAGGGCATAAACCGCGACGAGCAACAAGAAACCCTGTCCCGGTTCAAGGCGGGCGAATTCAACGCTCTCGTCGCCACGCAAGCCGCGGAAGAAGGGCTTGACGTGCCCGACTGCGACCTCGTCGTGTGTTATGAAGCCACGGGGTCTGTCATCCAGTCGATACAAAGGCAGGGTCGCACGGGTCGGAAGCGGGCTGGCGAGGTCGTGGTGTTGATCGCGAACGGGCCGATCGACCAGGCGAACGTGATGACGTTGGACCGGAAGCTAGCGCGCCTGCCCGAGGTCTACCAGCACGTCCGGCGTTTCATGTCGGGGCGATCGGCCGCGGCCAACAACACGCCTGCCCACACCGTGATTCGAGATAGCAGAACAAGAGAAAACTCGTTGCCTTAAGAGCCCTCCTTCCATCCCCGAAACGAAATCATGCTTTTTTGAATTGCCTTAGCGATTTCATTATTGTCTGGTACACCGTGGAAAGTGGTTATCCTTGCCTTGAAAACGGGTCGATCCCGCGATACGCCTTGTCGTCTTGATCCCAGCCGGTACCAAAAACCGGATAGGGCACGCTCACGGCACAGGTGACGCTTTTCCTCACAAAGTGGAAATGATACACGGCGGGTAACGAGGTCGATCCGGGAGCCACGAAGATCATATTCCGTAGATTGAGCAGTTGGCGTCGATGTAGACGACGAAGGCGTGGATGGGGTTGCCGTGCAGGATGAGGTGGCACACGGGGTAATTCGGGGCGTTCGTGATGGCGGCGACCAGGAGCTGGACCCGGAAAGCCTTGCCGCAGACCGCGCACCGGCTCGGGGCCCTGAGCGTGATGAGCCCGTCGTCACCTGTTCTTGTTGAATGTCGAGCATTGCGATCGGGTCTGGCTCCATTATTCTATGCAGGAATCCAAGCCTAGATAGACGTTTACTCTACATGCTGGTTGAATAAAAAGTGGATTTCACCCTCACACGTGGCCTGCGTGTTCAGCTGGCACGTTTTCACAGGAGGAATCATCTTGTATTTCACGCCCATCTGCTTAATCCAGCACATCACGCGCCGGAGAACCCCACACTCGTATTCTTTCTCCACTCCAAGTTTTTTCATCCCCTCGGCGGCCCAGCATTTGCCAAGCATTTTGTAGCGCATGATGTTCTCGGCCGGAAAGGAATATTCAAAATTCATGAAATCCCCCTTGACAAGGCTGAAGGCATTGTCGATAACCTCGCGAAACTCCGAGAATGTCGTGATGCGACGACCTTCCCAACCCATTAACTTCAGCAACCGCTTTTGCTCTGCTTCCGCGAGCATGCCGATGGCAGCCTTGTTCAGGCGGTTTGCTTTGGCAATCCCTACTGCCATCGTGGTTTGGAAGAACCATGCTCCGTCATGGGTCATCCAGTTTTTCACGAGAAATTCCCGCAATTGCTTTTTATCAATTTCCTCAAAGAGCATTTGGGCATTGCCTCCTCATACCGGTGTGCCATTTCCTGTGCCTACGAATTTTCTTTTCATATTTCAAGCAGAACCGCTGGACCTTGCCAATGAAGTCTTTCTCACTGTCGTCCAGCACGGACATCATATTAGCGTTGATGAAGGCGTACCGGTTTTTCAACGACATTGCTTCCAACACCTCGTCTGGAACGGTCCGCGCTTGCATGTTCTTGTGTATCACTTTCTTTTCTGATTGTTCCATGAGGTTTCGCCGTCTATTCCTTTACTTGTCTAATTAGTCCTACATCCAATCCTTGATCGTGACATTAATTTCGCAAACATCATCGCCTTTCAAAAGACATTTTTCACATTTTTCCTCCACGTTTAGGCCCATCGCCTCATACCATCCGGATCGCAAAGAAAAACAACCGCACTCGTACAAGTCGATTACACCCGCTTTTCTCACGTTGTTATTAGTCACGCATTTCATGATAATGCCGCGAAAGGAAACGTCTGATACACGTTCAAATTGATATTCAAAATCGACGTGGGAAAAGAACAAGTCCATGGCAGCCATGATCACGGCGATAAATTCATCCGCATTGGTGATCTTTGTAACATCGAGTGCGTTTAGCAATCTGAACATGGCACCTTTATGAACTGCTTTTCCAACCTCTTGATTTATCTGGTTTCCCTTTCGAGGTCCTAATGCTGAAAATGTTGCATATTGCCACCGCGCATCATGCGATTGCCAATTTTTTCTTAATATCTCTTTTTGCATTTCCTCGGGTACATTTTCAAGAGAAATTTGTCTTGTCATGATTTTTATCACCAAAAAATTTTGCTGGGAAGATGGTAAGATATTGATTAAACAAGATGAATCCCTTCTCCCGCATTAAAGCATTTTCCGAAAGAAAACCACTTTATTTGAGTTGTATGTAATTGATTATATATGTCATTGATCTTTGAAGATCTCAAGAAATTCTTGAAAAAAATCAATCTCACGAATTATGAAATCAATGCCTATTTCTCATTGCTTAAATCCGATAATCTCACTGCCCGGGAAATCTCCACAAAATCAAGAATTCCAAACGGCCGGATTTACGATGTATTGACATCGATACACGAATACGGTCTCGTCGATGTCCAAATGACACGGCCGAAAAAATATAAGGCAATTAATCCCAACATTGCATTAAAAACATTAATCACGAAAAAAGATGAAGAACGAGAAGAAGAAACTAAGATCACATATTGAGTCTAATAATTTGAGCATCTAGAGCCCGTTACAACAATTATCCCTTTCTTTTTGCTGGACAAAAAAAGATTAGCTTTCGGGACATCCCTTTCAGTTTCGTCTGCGTGGATCTTCCCCTTTCATACCACATTCCCTGCAATTTGGTATGGTACGGCCCCAGAAGCATCGCGTTTTACCTTGCAACCGCAAACCATGAAAAAGATAAAGCGGGCGACACGGGAAAGCACATGATCTGCCCAGATCCAGTGTTATCCTTAGTCGAGCCGCATGAGGAAGTTCTTCCCGAGATCTTAAAAATCTTGCGTGTTTTCGATGACCTTCTAGCCAAGGTCTCGCGCCAGGCTGCCACGGTTGTCCATGAATCCGGAACGGTCGACAAAGTTCGGATCATGGAGTTAACATCGATGATCACGGCGACGGGCTTCGATGGTGCCAATGAATTGCTGCGAGACATTCAACGGTTGGTGCTACACGTGTTGGTCGCCGTAAATGATTCGGAAAACATCCGGCTGGCAGTGGAGATGTTGATCCAAGTATTCCGCGGGGATGATGGCACGAACCCGCTATTCGTGCACCGGACGACCGCCGAACACGCGGAACCCAAGTTAACTCGAAAACAAATTGACGAGGTGCTTGGTGACGATTACAAGGAGTGCATGTCCAGTGCAAGTGAACTCGGTGCGCAGTCCGGCAAGGTCATGCTTGCCATAGACTTCACCGAAGAGCAGTGCCGTACCAAGTTCAAGAACGGGTTGCATTCCGCCGTACGCGCAAAACGTGGGCCCGCATGGGAGTTGGGTTACAAATATGCTGTCGTAACAGACGTGTCCCACGAATTTTTCGCAGGGTGCATACATCGAGGATCGTGGATAAATGATAACGATCCGGCGTCTTACGCCCCGTGGATCCACGACATCCAATCGTGCATCAAGCGCGTTCGGGAGACAGGGAGTGATGTCGTTGGGGTTGAAGCGGATCGCGAATATTTCGCAGCAGAATGCTTTGCATTGGCAACTGCCGGGAAACTCGCCGAGCCAGATGCACGGTTCTCGGTGCCTCGCATGATCACGCCACGAAAGTTCGGGCCAGACAAGACCGCGTTTACCTGGGCCTTCTTGCTCGAGACGAAACGCGGGCAGGTATTTGTTGATTACATGACCTTGGATGTCTCGAAATCACCGGCCTTGAAGGAATTGGCCGAGGATTTGTTCGAGAATATTTCAAAGAACTTGTATCGCGTCCCGTACACGTGCGTGGCACTGATCGATGAGTACCGGAGCGAAAAGGAGCGTAGCTTGGAGAAAATACGTGCCGAAGCTCGAGCCGTGAATGAAGGGATGAGTGCCACAACGAAAGAACTGCAGAAAGTGGAGAAACAATACTTGGCTAACCATGCGAAGGAGAGCAAAAAGGGCAAGAAACCCGTGGCAGTACCGAGCCTCGGTCGTGGCTTGAAACGCCGGAGATTTAATGGGGCCTTGGACCGGCGGTTATACTTCCGATGTCTCGAATTACAACGCAAGAAAAAACAACTCGAAAAGCAAAAAGCGGCATTGATATCCTCGATCGTGTTCTTTGCAATCTCGATGTGGCCCGGCGAAGACCCGACGAAAGAACCGGAGACGTTCATCGCGATAGCAAAAGATTACCACTCGAGATGGTGCCTCGAAAATGGTCTCAAGATGGTGAAGCATGCATTCCATCGCCACGTCCACGGACGCAAGCCGACGAAGCGCCAGCTTGCCATGGTGCAAGGAATGATCGTCCAGAATCACTGGCAAGTCGAACGGAAGGCGGAAATCAGGCGCGAACTCGAGGCTATGCAACAACCCATCCTGTTCTGGGATGTGCAGCGGTGGTGGATCCGGAGAAAATTTGAGCAGGAAATGCACGGCTTGCTTCCAGCCGTGAGATTTCTTGTCGATTGCTGGTTACACGCAATTACGTCGACAATTGACAAAAAATTAATGGAGGTGATTTAATACTCGACATGTGAGTATTGTTCCTTCTCCGCGTTGCTCGTGATGACGACGACAGGCCGGGTCTCGGAACGCACGGGTCGTAAGAGGAAACCCGCAGGCATCGTCTTGCCAAGAAGATCGATGCCGTGGAGATTGGGCTCCAATAACATATTTAAAGACCACGATTTTCTTTCAGGATCATTCCTTTCCGAACATGAAATAAGGCATCCCTGAACCGCCGGGTGAGGTTTTATGATGGTGTCCAAGTTTGTCCACCTTCTTAAGAATTAGTACTCACTGTGCATCTGGTGAATGGTGCGATCGCCGGTTATGGCCACATCGGCATGACCCACGCAGAGAACGTTCGGAATAACCTTCGAGCCGAGCTCTGCGCAACCTGTTCCGAGGAAAAGGGCTGGCCTTCTATCGAATCTCTCGGAGTAATCTTTTATGACGATTGGCAGGCACTTCTCGACGCGGAAACGATCGAGGGACTCGACGCCGTTGTCATCGCGACTCCAACGTTCACGCACGCAGGTTTCGCTTGGATGGCTATCGAGAAGGGCCTGCACGTGTTTCTCGAAAAACCGATGGAGTTTGCCCTCGAGACATACACCGCGATCGTTCTCATCGCGTGGTTCACGGGATGGGTTCCCGCCAGGGTATTTGGCATCGTGAAGCGGCTGTTCCACGACGACATCGATACCGAAGATGCTGGCATGGTGTGCATCACGTACGAGAATGGCGTCGTTGCAAGCATCGACCCCAGCTGGAACCGGCCTGCCGCGTTTCCCACGTGGGGCGACCTGACCATGACCTTGTGCGGAACGAAACAGACGTTCGCCATCGATATGTTCAATCAGGTGCTAAATGTGCATTCCAATTTGACCGCGCCGGGCACGACGTGGTCAACGTCTGGAACCGACAGCGATGCCGAGATGCTCTCGACCTTCGTTGCCGCGATTGTCAATGATCCGCCCCCTCCGGTCTCGGGGGAAAATGGCTTGCACGCGCTGAAGATTGCAATCATGGCAATGAAACAAGCGAAAACGGGTTCGCGGTGGAGTGGTAAATTATGGTGAATCGAGCTCAGTTTTACTCGTTTCTGTATTCACGCAAGGGCGCCGAGCTGATCTTTTGGATCGCGTGCGTCGGTCACGTGCTAATGACCCTTGTTTTCTTCGATCATACAGATTATGCCGCTTACCAGGCGTTCTGGTCAGATTTTCTCTCCTACGGCACGGTCCAGGTGTATCCCATCGGATTTTTCATTTTTTTCGCTCCCCTTTGGAAGATATGGCATCACCTTCCAAAAATGGTATTCTTGGCATGCTTCCTGCTTGAAAATTACCAGCTTTTGCACATCTTGTACACCCATCCTGATTTTCGAGACGTCTCCGGGAGTCGAAAGTTTTGGGGCGTCATGGTGATCCTGCTTAGCCCCGTATTTGCAACGGAGCCGTGGACTGGCTTGTTCGATCCTGTTATCGGCCTATTAGTTTTGAATACCTGTCTCCTCTTTGCTCGGCGGTCTGGAAATCAGGTCGTGCGCAGTATAGTCCTCGCAATCCTGGTCATCCTCGTTATTTTAGTTAAATTTGTGGGCATCGTCCTGATATTGCCATTTCTCTACGATGCAGCCAATTTCCAACGGGATGATGGGCCACGAAAGAGTTTTTTCTCCCGGGCCAGGCCATTCATTGTCCGGGCCGGGATTCTAATCGTTCTGGGGGCCGGTGGTTTCTTTCTTCTCCTCCTGTTTGACAAGAGCATCCTTAACATCATCTCCCCATTCATCGTGAATTACCAGAGGTCCTACGTGACATTCTTTTACATCCTGCACCTGAATGGAGAACCCTTTTTCCTCACCCTCTTCCAAGCCGGATATTCTGCCACAGGGGTGTACATTTTCTTCGGCTCGCTCGCAATATTATACATTTGCTTGTACAAAAAGCGTGCATCCCCCGAGGCATGGATTTTGCTTCCGATCTTTGCTTTCCTGACCTTCTTCCCCGCGTCACACGTCCAATTCGTGCAGTGGATTCTTCCGGTTTTTTCCTTGTACTACCTGAAACATGCGCCAAAGGACCCACATGTCACCAAAAAATTTATTCTTCTTCAAGCCATCGCGATAGGCGTGAATTTTTACGTGCCGTTCATGCAATTCTTCTACCTGTACTTTATCTTGGACATATTTGATATCGAATCCCACCGAAACTTGCTCCTGGTAAATCCCGATTCGCATTGCTAAACTAAACTGAAGATCAAACCCGGACATTCACCTCCTCTCTTGTATTTGCTTCTCGAAATATGTATTCTCCATGCCGATGTTGCTAAGATTGTATTTCTTCTTCCTCGATTACGAATTGTGAAAGGACTAGTTCTAAATGGACCACGAAAAGGGATCTAACTCGAATAAGTTTGCAAGATTTAGAAGAACTATAATAATAATGACGATCCAGAATACCATTTCTATATGATGTTTGCTTATCGCTTGCATCCCTCGAAAAACGATAAATGACGCGAGATAGAGAACCGGGAAATAATACAATTCCCAAAAAGGTCCAGGGAGAATGATTCGATATAAAATGTAAAATAGAAACCAGGATGCAAAGATTGCGTAGACAAGTTTTTCGTTAAAGAACGAATCGAATTTTGACTCGACTTGACCTACATCTCCTGCCTGCAGTGACGCGGGATAAGTCGCAGGATTTGAATGGGACTCGGGGAGTTGGGCCCTTTTTTTAAGACTACGTTGTATGCTCGAATACAGGACAGAAATGAATGCAATAGCTACAAGAACCCAGTAAAACGTGATCGTGGTAAACAGGTTGTAAAGAACAGTTCCTATTGAACGATCGTTCATTATCTGGAGGTTATAGATTAAAATTCCAAGTGCATGGAATAGATTTAATCCAACAAAATAACAAGCATAGATGATTAACGGTATTATCATCGCAATGACTAATGAAAGGATAGAAGGAAATTTGAGCGCACGAACCCCTCGGATTGTTCCTCGCTTTTCGAAGATGAACAATAGAAGCAATACAATAAAGGGTAAAGCGAAGATTGGCCACATGATTTCACGCGAGAACAGCGTGGCTGCAAAAGCAAAGGACAGGTAAAAGAGATTCCTCGGTGATGGGGATTTGAAATATTTCAATACAAAGTACATGTCCATGATTGCGAAAAATGGTACTATTGAAATCGGAGAAGGGATGCAAAAGAGTTCCGCTGTCGTGTAAAATGAAGCATAGATGCTTAGCATCATATATGTCCGATCCTGGTTGAATTGACAAAATTCCTGTAAAATTTTGCCCAAAAAAACGAGGCTAAGGAGGCTGCATGCGGTGGCCACGATGATTGAAGCGGCAGGAATATTTCCAATTATCAACGTTAAACTTGCAGATAGAAATGGATAAAGAGGGGTAATCGAATGCCAATATGTATACAATCCACCGTAACCGGGTAACCCTGAAAAAACCACATAAGAGGGGTCACAAAACTTCCGCGCAATACCATATGTGAAAAAATACCAAAGATCAAACCACAGATATTTTTGTAGATAGACAGAGAGAATAATCACTGCTAAAATGACATTCGATAATAAGACAAGAGCAAGAGCAAGTTTAAATCGATGGTACAAGAGAAATTTTCCTAATTGCATGGGTTTCAGGTTAATTTCGTGGATATATCGATATCCGTTTTAATCTATTTAAGCATTTAAAGCAGTTAGAGCATCCTTGCACAGGACGACTTTTGCTAGGTTTCCGAGATTGCATGGGCGAGTTTCGTCTTGCCGGTACCATGCCTGCCACAAATGAGCAACGATTTCCCGAGCGTGATGGGAAAATAAGACATTGCTTGAAGAACCCATCAAAAGGGTTCTTCCGTTCTTCTATAATCGAGTGCCGAGGTAAAACACGGAGTTGCACTTAGACCGGGCCTAAATATTATGTTCGCTAGGAGAAAGTGGAAGAAAAATGACCTGTTTTCTAGTTTTTTGAATTGATTACAATTATTACTATTAATATTTCACGTTTGGCTAGAAAAATGCTCATATTTCAGTTCATATTCAAGAATACCCTCTTTTTCGCGCTTTTGAAAGCCTGCTTTTTCAAAAGCCTTTTGGGACGCAATGTTCTGGGGCTGAACCGATCCAGACAAGATTTCAACTTGGATGCCATCCTTTTCGAGGATCGACGGGATCTCCTGGAGAAACAGGGTTCCCAAACCTTTTCCTCGCCATTCCTTGGCAATACTGTAGCTGATAATGCCAACTTTGTCTTCGACATCAATACGAATCTGCCCAACAGGAAGTGATTCAATGTAACCAACAAACAAATGGCTTTGTTCGGATCTCAATTTGTTAAAAAACCATTTCACGTGAGTTTCATATGGAATCTTATCGGTATTGAACGAATTCTTTCTTACCTCTTCCTCATTGGCCCATTCGTAATATAAGTCGCAATTTTCCTCGATCGCAGGGGAAAAAACCAATTTTTCCTGGTAATACGTGCTTCTTAGGAATGAGGCTACCTCAATCGCCCCATCGCCCTTTACCGCTTCTTGGCCAGCGAAAGAAGCGCGTGTGCGCAACTTATTGTCCGCAAGCTTATCTATCAATTCCGTAATTTTCACTAGCAGGTCAGGATCATCCCACTGACCTGCAAGGGAGAGAAATTGAATATCGGCGAATTTTTCCGCGTTCAGTGACTGGTTATCAGCGACGATAACGCCGATCGTGGGCACACCAACGCAAGCCAATTCGTACAATGTTGTACCACACGCAGAGATTGCGATATCTGCATCGAGCATCAAGGACTTCATTCCCGTAGCATCCAAATTGGAAAAATATTCAATATTGGTATGCCTTTCAACAATATACGATTTTGGAAACCCAGGCCCTATCACGATGTACTTCTTGAATTTCTTATACCGCTGTTTCAACAGCAGTTCCGTTTTTGTGGTTAAATCCCTTAAATCCGTTGCCCCGAAGGTAATCAATATCGTTTTGACCTTCTTTTTGATGATCTTCGATTCCACTGCCTGGAAAGGTTTTCGCAAAAGGAAATATCTCGCGCCCAGCAGGTTCGAATACTTGCCGTTCTGAGAATAGCCCAGCTCTTCGGCATAGATGGAACCGTTGAGCACGATGCCATCGGGAAAATCCAATCTCTTGTTGTCGTCTACAAAAACTTTGATGAGGGCTAGCGAGGTAACAAGTTCGTAGAATTCCAAGCCAGCAAGATATGAATCGACGACGACAACATCACTTGTGGAAATAAGGGATTTAGATCGTTCCACATCTTCTAACCAATTAAAGATGACATGGTCATACGGTTGCAAAAGGGAATGGATAGAATCATCGCCATTTATCACGAAAGAAGGGGTTTCCCCCGCATCAAGAAATGCTTGGTAGAGTGCAGAGCATCGAACAAAATGTCCGAATCCAGTCTCTCTTGTTCCCTCGGTAAAGATCGTTATTTTCGTGTTTCAGCACCGCGCCCTTCCGATCTCTTGAGATCTAACATAATCTTACAGAATCCTCTACCTTTGCAATAACCGTCTCGATATCTTCTTCAGTCATTGCGGGAAATAGGGGGATACTTATTTCGCGCTCGTAAAAATCTTCCGCGACCGGGTAAAGGCCCTCTTCAAAACCCAATGACTTGTAATAAGGATGATAATGCACGGGAATGTAATGGACCTGAACCCCAAGGCCATTTTTTCTCATGGTCTCGAATACGACCCTTTTTTGAGCTTTCAGGTCATCTTTGAGCAGGATGGGATAGAGATGATAGGAGGATTGGCCTTGGTCGTCGTTCGACAAAAAGTCTAAAAACGCATTGTTCTCAAAGGCGGCATCGTATCTCTTCGCAATCTCCTGCCTTCGGCTCACGAAAATTTCGACCTTCTTGAGCTGGGAAATGCCAAGGGCTGCTTGAATGTCGGTCATTCGGTAATTATACCCAAGTAATTGCATCTCGTAGTACCACGGCCCCTCGTCACGAACCATTCGTTCTGGATCCTTGGTGATGCCATGGGTCCGAAGGATTTTCAATTTATCATCGAGCTCCTTGGAATTGGTGGTAATCATCCCGCCTTCGCCCGTCGTTATGTGCTTGACAGGGTGAAAGCTAAAAACAGCCATATCTGAATACTTGCAATCCCCAATTTTCGAGTCCTTGTATCTTGCGCCAACTGCGTGGCATGCATCTTCGATTACGATAGTATTATTCGCATCAGCTAACTCCTTGATTATCTCTAAATCGCAAGGAAACCCTGCATAATGGACGGGGATGACGATTTTGCAATCGGGCTGCAATTTTTTCTCGATTTCTTTTGGATCGATTAAGCCATTCTTGGTAATATCAGCAAAATCGGGCCGCGCATTGCAATACAAGGCGCAATTCGAGGAAGCAGCAAAAGTCAGAGGAGTGGTGACGAGACAATCACCCATCTTCAGCTCCGCAGCCAAGCACGCGACGTGTAATGCGGCAGTACCGCTCGAAACTGCCGTTGCATACTTGACATCAACATAATTCGCGAATTCTCGCTCGAATTCCTCTATTTTTGGCCCTGTCGTGAGAAAATCGCTTCTTAAAACAGAACAGACATCTTCAATATCAGCATCGTCGATGGATTGCCTCCCGTATGGGATCAAGTCATTGCACCTTTTGTTCTTTGTATATTTGAATCACAAATTGGTGGAATTTCAGCGGTACTGATCCTCTGTGAATTGTTTTTTCCACAGAGTCTGTTTCCATCAAGCTCTATTTCACGGCCCTTATTGCATTTTGTGTTCAGTTCAGGAGAAAGAAAAAATTGGATAGTGGATGAATCGCGTAATGCGGGCATCCGTGAAAGTTTAGGTCAGTCGTTGAAACCCGCTGTGCGCAACTGGGCCTTCGAGCAAGTCCATCAGGTTCTGGTTGTCAATTGCAGCCTTGATGATGCCAAACACCTCATCCACTTGCTCCATGTACGCGTTAACCTGCTCGATCGTGTGGGCGTTACTCACGTACACGCTTGGCACGGCGAGGTAGCCACGTTTCAACATTTCTTGCGTGAACAGGGTTTTTATCACGAGCGGTTCGTCGTAATTAAATGCCATGGTCACCAGTGGCGTAGGAGGCAATATGCTTATGTCAAGGCCGTGTTTTTCTGCCAGTTCCTTCCAACCGGCCCCGATAGCTTGGCCAATCTCATCCAAGTGCGAGGGAACATTTTCGCTTTCCAGCTTGTTAATGGTCGCGATTGCAGCCGTCGGCCCAATCCTCTCGGTCCAATAGGTGCTGCTGATAAAACTTGTCTGGGCTGCATCAAGCACTTCAGACTTTCCAACCACGGCTCCCATCGGATAGCCGTTGCTCATGGCCTTGGCATATACTGCAATATCGGGGATGACTCCAGCGATGTGATGGTACCCACCAATTGTCATTCGCCAACCGATCGTGATTTCGTCAAAGATCAGGACGGCATTGATCTCGTCTGCAATTTCCCGAACCTGCTTCAGGAATTCTGGCTTCGGCTCCGTGTGCCGGGTAGGCTCGACCACGATTACCCCAATATCGTTTTTTTCGACGACCGCCTGGAGCTCTTCTATCGCATTGTAATTAAACGGGATAGCTGTGCCGGATAGTCCGGTTGGCACGCCATTCGGATCGAGACCCGAGAGCAGGTGTTGATCCAGGTTCGTGCCGTCCGCCAAGTTAGTGGCCAAATACCAATCACTCCAGCCATGATATCCACAAAACGCGACCTTCTCACGCCGCGCATGTGCCCTGGCGATGCGCACTGCGATCGCCATTGATTCCCCGCCTGTTCTCGCATACCTTACGGATCCAGCCCATGGATGGATCCTTAGAAGGAGCTCGGCTAGCTCAACTTCCTCGGGACAGTTCAACGTGTTCATGCTGCAGTTATCTATCGCGTTTTTAACTGCTGCATCGACATCCGGGTCGCAATAACCAAGAATGCAAGCCCCGATACCCATGTACGACATGTCGGTAAACTTATTTCCATCAAGATCCCAAACAGTGGTCCCGCTAGCCTTCTGGTAATACGCAGGCCATCGATCGGGCAAAAACTGCTCAGCTCTCTTGCTCAATAGTTGCGATCCGCCCGGAATAAGTTTTTTTGCTTTGTTCCAAAGGGCAATGCCAGTTTCGCAATTCACGTTTGCCATTTCTATCGCCTTCGTGATCCTGTATTTATTTATTCCATTTTGAAGGATTGATAATGTACTCAGGTACTGACTGGAAGGTCTCTATTATTTCTCGCGTCAATGGGGATTTAATGCGTGGAAGTTTGAGGATCGATATGTTTCTTTTGATTTGTTCGATGGTTTCTGATCCGACGACAACACTTGTTATGCCAGGGAGGTCCCTTGCAAATAAAAAACACATTGCATCGAGATCCATATTATATTTCATGGCAATATCATGCAATTGCATTACCATTGGTTTTGCTTCGTTCAGGTATTCAGGAATGCTGTCAGGTTGCAACAGGCATAAACCCTGCAAGAAAACGCTTCGCGCAAACACCAGAAACCCGCGGTTCTTGAGCTTGTCGAGTATTCCAGAATCAATCAACCGATGATCAAAGACATTTATGGGAATTTGTATGGTTTTTAATTCCTTGTACGTCAACGCTAGCTCCGCTTCGTTCGGCTCGTAGATTGAGACCCCTATTTTCTCGACGAGCCCTTCGTCTTTAATCCGTTCCAAGCAGTCCAGCAAAAAGCCGTTCTCGGATGAAAAAAGTTCACTTGGACGATGGAGTAAATAAACCGGCAGGCTTTGAAGCCGCAATGCCCTTAAGGAATTAAGAACGGACGTCTTCACGCGATCGTAGAGCTCTTCCATCGACAACGATTCAATATCTGGGATCCCGGGCAATTTTGATACGATGACAACATCCCCGGTCGAGTTTACGATAGTTTCGATGAAAGCACCAATGATTTCCTCGCTATTGCCGTACGCTGGAGCCGTGTCAAAAGAATTGATGCCATGCCTCCAAGAATATTCCAAGAGTTCTAGAGCACTTGAAAACTCGGGTTTTCCGGATTTATTCGCTATCCCGTATTCCAGACCGAGTTGAGCCGTGCCTAGTGTTAATTTCGATATTTGCATGGTCGCTTCAGGGGCAAATCATGTGGTGTAAAAAAAGAATGATGCCGTGCTTTTCAATCATAAGGTCTTTTCGTCGTCTTCAAGTATTGATTTCATATAGCCTTCATTACGTTGAAATTTTGCATTGGATTGAAACAGCTCGGGATTTTGGACCATGAATTTCAAAATGTCTCTTAACGAGAAATTTTTATTCTTGGCATATAATGCCTTGAAGACTTCTGAGACGACTTGAAGGTCTTCCTTTTCGTCAACGGTCAGACGAACGTCAGACAGGTCCTCGTCGCTTACCACGTTGTCCATCTTGAAGATCGATGGATTGTTATAGATATAGGGGGTCACATGTTCCCGTTCTGATTGTTTCTCGGCTTCATTCCACATTTTTTCCAGGGCCGCGAAGGAGAATACTTCTACATCGAGGCCATCGGGATATGTAGGGGGTTGGGTGTTGCTTTCATAATCAACATCATTATCGAAATAAGCTTGTATCACCTTGTCAAGAATCTCGGAATCCATCAGGGGACAGTCGCCGGTAATTCTAACAATAGGATCTGCATCAAATTCCTTTGCGGCATGGTAAAATCTATCAAGAACGTCATTTTCGCTACCTCGATAACAGTTAATCTTATTTGACAAGGCAAATTTCTCGATTGCATCGTCTAGAGGCGAATCAGTCGTAGCAATGACTATTTGATCCGTGTTTTTCGAGTTTTTTACCCGTTCGATCAGACGGTAAAGCATTGGTTTGCCGACAATGTTTAATAAAACCTTACCAGGTAATCGCGTCGATCCCATACGCGCTTGGATGATTACGGTTGTGTTGCTCATAGTCCGTCACGAATTCATTGTTTGAATGACGAATCTAATAACATAAACCTTCTCAATGTAAAAAAGACGTGGTCTTCCTGAAAAGTATTGTGGAAAGTTATCAAGGGGCCAATTTATCAAGAGGACTAACCAATAAGCTCCCACGTTAATGGCGTTCCTCTTTCGGCCCGTTTCGAGACCCTTTTTCCTAAGATGGCATCAAGCAGCTTCGGTGGAAGACCATCAGAGGGCCGTATAATTCGTAAATTTTCGGGAGTGAAGACATCACCAGCCTCCATATCTTCAACGATAAAAATCGATTTTCGAAACCTGGTGCTGGAGACCTCACCTTCGGAGGGCGCATACGAGATCTTCCCCAACGCCTTTTCCGCTGCATGAATATCGTCAATCATCTGCTTGAATTCGGCGGGTTCCATTGAAAAGGAAGAATCCGGAGTTACAAATTCACGACTCAAGCAAATGTGTTTTTCCACAACACACGCGCCTAAGGAGACAGCAATAAGAGCAGAGAGGGACCCCAAGGAATGATCCGAAAGGCCAACGGGAACATCGAAAGTCTCCCGCATGTTAGTAATTGTTTTTAGATTCATTTCTTCGGGTATCGCTGGATAAGCGCTCGAACATTTTAGTAGGCAGAGATCCTCGTTACCTTCCCCGCTAACGGCCGAAACTGCATCTTCTATTTCGCCAAGGGATGCCATCCCAACGGACATTATTATTGGCTTGTGTTTTGAGGCAATATATCGTATAAGCGGGATGTCAACTGCTTCAAACGATGCGATTTTGTAAAAATCAACTTTTAGTTCTTCCAAGAAGTCGACAGAACTACTATCATAGGCAGTGGACAAGAAAGCAAGGCCAATCTTTTCTGCTTCTTCCTTTAATTCAGCTTGCCATTCCCAAGGGGTGTACGCCTTTTGATACAATGCATGCAAATTTTCTCCTTTCCACGTACCTGCATGGATCTGAAAATAGTCATTATCACAGGGGATGGTGAGAGTATCTGCCGTGTAGGTCTGAATCTTGATACAATCTGCCCCAACACGCTTCGCCTCGTGAATGATTTCGATTGCCTTGTCCTTGTCCCCGCCGTGATTTGCAGACATTTCAGCAATGATGTAGCAAGGCGCGTTCTCTCCGACTTCTCGGCCCTTGATATTGAAAGATTTATTCATAATCAACACGTGATTTTTTAAAAATGATCGTGTATGTTGATCGGCGGCTTCTCGCCGGGTTCAATGATCAAGAAGGTTTGAGGGTTTATTTTTTCAATGCTCTTGAGTTTACTTAACTCAACAGCGTGTTAGTATGATTCTTTCACCACGAATAATTATTGACAACGACTGAAATACACGGACATTAAAGCCTATCTTCGCATTTTATCAAGTTCCCCAAAACGGTTAAATCCACCTTTGTGGTATCCTTATTCCATGAAACCCATCGGGATCACCCGCACCGGCTACACGGCCGACGAAATATGGACGTTCTACAAAAAAGAATGCGACGGTCGGATGAAGGAGCGATATCACGCCATTGCCTTGATGCTGGAAGGAAAAAATGCCCACGAGGTGGCAGACGCGCTCCACCTCAGCCGGAATACCACGTGGGAATGGGCAACCGCGTACAACGAAGTGGGGATCGAGGGCTTGAAACGAAGGTCACCGCCAGGCAGGCCGTCTTGCATCTCGGAGACGGAGAAAGAGCTCCTGAAAACGGATATCCAGAAGAACCCACGTGAGCTTGGTTACGATTTCTCGGTCTGGGACGGGAAGAGCGTGTCCCATCACGTCGAGCAACGTTTCGGCAAGCACATCGGCGTTCGCAGGGCTCAAACGATGCTCAACCAGATGGGATTTTCCCTGCAGCGCCCAGAATTATAAGCTGCACTGGCTAATCCTGCACTACAGGAGAGATTCAAGGCCAAGTTAAAAAAAAGTTAAGCGCATGAAACCCAGGGATGTCTTGCTCTTCGGAGACGAGTGCGGCATCCAATCCGTGCCATCGAGGATTCGCATGTGGGGGTTAAAAGGTCACACGCCAACGATCCTCAGCCCGGGTGGAAGGGAGAAACAATCCGTCATCGCCGCGGTCGAGCCAAAAACCGGGGTCATCACCTCGGGATTCATCCCCACCCTTACAGCGACCGTCTTCATGGCGTTTCTCAAGCATGTTTTATTCAAGTACGCCAACGCGCGTAAGATCTATCTTGTTCTCGACAACGCGCGCTCGCATCACGCCAAATTGCTCAAGCCTTTCTTGAAGCTCGTCGCGCGCAAGTTAGAGTTGATATTTCTCCCCCCATACTCTCCCGAGCTAAACCCTGCCGAGGATCTTTGGAAGCTGTTGCGGGAAAAGTGCACTCATGACATATATTACGAACATTTCAGTGATAAGATAGCGGAGACAAGAAAGTTCCTTGTAAAATGCAAAACCCCATCAGCGGAGGTGCGATCCCAATGCCATTATAAATAGATCGTTGTCAATATATCTCCAAGAACGTAATTACTTTTAGGGTTGCATTCCATGAAAATGGTGCATTTGAACGCGGTATATCTTGCAATATCTAATCAAGACCGCTCCAAAAACTCGATATTTATAATTCGCATGGAACCCTATCTCGTAACTTATTGATTTCGCAATGTACATCGCATTCAACTATCAAGAGTTCATTCTCAACACTTCTTGCAATGCTTCGCATTCATAGATTTGTTTTTTTCTTGCCTAACCCGAATGAACATTCTTTTTCATCCGGGTAAAACAAAGTTTCATTAGGAATGTTGTCTTGCTCGAGTAAGATCTTGAAAAACGCCATCTTTTGGTCGGAAGGTAAATTAAAATATAATAAAAAAATAGTAACTCAATTTAGCGAACGAATTCTGATTGACCACCCAATTCGACGTAAAAAAGCTTGAATCAAGCAAAAAATCTGTGGTTGATAAAAATAAAAGAAAAATTCACGCAATGTGGCAGTGATGATTACATAAATTTCCTGGAGATTGTTGAAAGAGGGAACTGATCTGCGGGATATGGCTTTCTGACTCTAAAAACAAGAAATAAATATCACACTTTGTTCTTAAATTCTATGAAGATCCTTTTTTTTCCAATTTATATTACAACACCTCATTATGAGACAGAATTGGAACTTATGCTATCACATTTAATGAAGGGTGACGAGGTTTTTCTTGTTAGATGCACCGGTTACTTAAAGACGTGTTTTAACAACTTTTTAAGCAAAAAGAGCCAGTGCGATCTCTGTCGTTCAATTTTAAAGACCGGATTGGATGCAATCGGATTTCCTGAAAAGAACATAATTAAATTACCCATTAAAAATAAAGATATTGAACCCGTTCCTGCAACCTTTAAAGATATTCAGGAATTAATCAACTTTAATTATGACGGAATGAGTTTGGGAAGAGTCTCGGCAGCAAATTTGACTTTCTACTTGAATTATGACCATAAATTGAATACAGTTCGTTATAAAAATGTTGTTTCTAAAGTTTTACACAATACGATTACTATATATTCTGGTATGCTACAAATCTTAAAGAAAATTGCCCCGGATTTGGTATATATCTTCAATGGACGATTTGCTCAATCCGGTGCGGTTAGATTTGCATGTGAAAAAATGGGTATTCATTATATAACACATGAACGCGGCGGTGCTCTCGATCGATATTATTTAAGACGTGACGCCCTCGCGCATGAAATAAAAATCACCGCTAAGGAGATTAAAGACACGTGGGATAATTCCACTGAAGACAAGGTACCAATAGGCGAACAATGGTTCATTGAACGACGGGGCGGGGCTGGCCACGGATGGTATTCGTATATCAAAAATCAGATAGATGAAGCGTTACCTAAAAATTTCGATGAGACAAAAACAAACATCGGCATATTTAATGGAAATATCGAGGAAACCTTCACTATTGAAGGGCTTAGAAATCCAATTTATCCCACGGAAGACGAAGCGATTGAGGATGTTGCCAGAGAATTTCAACCGGAACAGGGTATTCATCTATATCTTCGCACACATCCACATTTGAGTGGAAAAAACAATTCTCAAACCCGAGATCTAAAAAGGATCGCAGAATCATTTACAAATCTAACTGTAATTCCTCCCGAAAGTTCTATTCATAGTTATACGTTATTAGATCATTGTGATAGAATATTGGTTTTTGGATCAACAATTGGCGTTGAGGCTTGTTATTGGAATAAACCTGTAATTCTTAACGGTAGAAGTTTTTACGAGGATCTGGATTGTGCTTATATCCCCCGAACCAGGGAGGAATTAATGGAATTAATCAGATCTGATCTCCCACCCAAAGATCGAGAAGGAGCTCTAAAATATGGCTACTGGGAAAAACGAAAGGGCATTCCATACCGCTTTTATAAAGCGATTAATGTGACTCGAGGAACTTTCCTCGGTAGGACAATAAAGGCAACGAGATTAGCAATTTTAAAAAGCAATTTTCGATTTGTTTTTTTTGAAATCGAGAACCTCGAGGATATAAAATATCGGATTGTTGCGGGCCTGAAAAAAGTAAAAGATTTAGTTCATGGCGTTAAGTTCAGCAGCAATCCATTATTTATGGTTCAAAACAGCAGTGGGGGTATGGGGAAACTAAAATTCAATTAGAAGTTTAGAGTAAAAAGAACCGATTTAAAAAATTTTCTTTTGATAAACCTGCGATATCAGAAATAAGAGATTATTGGAAGTGGAAAGACGATATGTCTTTATCAAGTTCCCTAATTTACAAGAATTGTGATGCTCGCATATTAATGGACCTCATTTCTCGTTATTAACCCGTTTTGTTCAAAAGCATTGATATAATTGAGGACATCATCAAACTCCATATCTAAGTCTTCCGTTATATCAAAAATGCTCTTGTCCCCCTCTAATCTAAGCATGATTTGTTCGAGGTTCTGGTTTAGCTTTTTGTTAACGCGCCAATCGACCCATAGGCCATATCCAGAAAGAAAAACCGGTCCTTTGAATTGCCGCTTTGGATAATAATTAAGATCAAGAATACGAAGGATTTCTAGCACCAATTCCTTCGATTCATTTAATCTTTCCCCCGTAATAATTTCAGGCGTATCATCACTGGAATGGTACTCGGGATACGGCCATCTGCTTATTGAGGGCATCGGAACGAAAATACCAGGGCCATCAAAAACCATTTCATCATTACCGACAATCTTTCTAAAGGGACCCTCATTAAATTTTTCCACTTTCCGTTTAAGGACATATTGACAAACGCGGTCTATTAGAGTATTACCGCGCCTTGAAAGTTGAAGAGCATGAATATTATCATTACCCAGCATCTCAAGAAAAATGCCATACTTTAATTTAGGAATGATTTCCTCATTTTGGCTCAAATAGGAAATAGACCCAATCGTTTCAGGCAAGAAAAGCAATTTATACGTGTAATGATTTTGCTTTTTCATCAATTCCTTGGCTAAATCTACCAATACTGCCACGCCCGTCAAGTCGTCATTCACCATCGCTGGATGGCAGAGATGCGCAACCAATACTATAACATCTTCAATTTCCCCCGGAATCGTGCAAACACCGATCTTTAAAGATCCCTCCTCAAATGTAGTATCGATAAATACTTTATATTGCTCTTCGTTGAAGCTTTCAAGCCTGTTATGTTGAATGCAAAACCCCCAATCCCTTTGGTAATATTTGAAATTGAAGGGAATTGCTCCAGGCCTTTGGGGGTTTGAATATAAATGCTTCATTAATTCTTCCTTTGAAACAACTTGATCAATGGGCAAAGAATAGGACATAACATGTAATGGGTGATCTTCCAAGCTAAGTAATCGGTTTCCTTCTAGGTCCTCGATATATGCGTTATTGACTTCCCATTTTTCGGGCACAGTCCAAGTCCAACACTGCGTGCCAGTTGGCACGGAAACGATTTCCAGGGGAATCAACCTGGAAATATATTCCAACGAATCATCATAGCCTTGGGAAACGATATCTCTTCGCTTGAACCACAAATCTCGGATTAAGTTCATCATTTTGTATTTCCCATTTTGAAATGTGTATGTTTCATTATTTATTTAAAGATACATGCACGAATTGGAGATCCATCTGCTCCTTTTAATCGTAAAGGCAGTACACAGATATTCCAACCTTCGCTTTCTATAACCTGGTTCAAATTGGCAAGATATTCAACCAAAATAGCGCCATTCTGAAGAAATATTTTATGCACGGGAGAATCTAGTTCAGAGCCTAAAACATCAATTAATTTCGTGCGACTATCATCTGGAGAAGGAGTATCCATCCCCACAAGTTGAACACCTTGTTTTATTAAATAATAGGCGGCCTCCTCAGAAAAAAAAGGGTAATCTCTGTAAAAATTTCTGGAACCCCATCGTGAACCCCATCCGAATTTAAACACAACCCGTTTACATAATGTAATTTCTCCTAGAACATCTAACGAGACAACTTCATTCTCACCAAGAGATGAAAAATCAATAATCGTTACTTCCCCGATCAATAGATCGAGAGGAATTTGGTCTATGCTTCTTCCATTCATTACAAAATGCAAAGGAGCGTCCATATGGGTGCCGGTATGGGTGCCAAAAGCAATTTCCCTCGTTTCTCGTCCTTCAAACCCAATTCTTCCCATCTGTTTAAATGAGACTATCGGGTGCCAAGGTGCTTGAAAAGTAGTCATACCTTCGCAGATGTCGTATGTTAAGTCAATAAATTGTTCGAACATAATAATAATAATTCAATCGAAAGTAGAAAGGTTTGTTTGGAAAAATAAGAATTTAAAATGTATGATTCCGCCACCTCATCTTTTTTGCCCTGACGAACCGAAAGGTTCAAAACCGTGAAAATTTAAGAGATGTACATGTACGATAACACCATGGCAATTGGCGTCGAGACAATTTACATCCGACTTAACGATTTTTGGAACGGGAGATGCCCGTATTGCGGGGCTGAAGTCGAGGAATTATATCCCGCCTCGGGACATTTGTTTCGGAACATGGACAAGTGGATCAATGCAGTGACGTATTGGTACATGTGCACGAACCCGTCGTGTCCGAATCAGGAGGCGTTCAAGGCGCCGCAGCCATACGTTTTGCCATACAAGAAGTTCGGGCAGGACGTGTGGCTTTTCACGTGTTTGGAGTGGGAACGATTCAAGACGACGCCGAAGGAGATCAGCGAGCGATTGCTCTATGCTGGCGTGATGATTTCGGATGACGTCGTAGCCGAGATTTTGGACACGTACAAACTCCTGAAAGAAGGAAAGACCGACGAGGAAACGGTGAAGATTGTCAAGGAGCAAGGATGCATCATCATAGGGTGCGACGGAACGCCAACCGAAACCGGGAGACCATCTTTATGGATATTCTACTACGTGATAAGCGGGCGGATGCTTCACGTCGAATTGCTGGTCCATGCCGACCACGACACGCTTCTCCACATATTTCAATCTATCCGGGAAAAATATGGCGTGACGGTTGCTGGCTTCTTATCCGATCACCAGCCCTCGATCGTTACCGCCTGCAAGGAATTTGACCCGAAATTACCCTATCAATTCTGCCAATTTCATTTCTTGCGCAACCATTGGGCGTTCATTGAAGAAAAGGCCACTCATCTTAACAAGGAACTGCAAATGGTGGTGAATCCGCATTCTGCGGATTGCCGTTCACCTTAGCATCGTGGCCGTTGCATGTTAGGTTATCCGAACTGCGACGTGGACACGTGCATTTCAGTTCAATGATCTCTTGTTTATCACCTTTTCCAGCCTTGCATTCTGAAAGAATAATTTTCCCACTCACGATGTTCAACTCGACAAGTTGAAGTTGATCGTGAAAAATAATGAAAATTAGGAACTTATAACCTTTATTTCATAGGAATTGTGTCAAAACGCCGACTTTATATATTTTCGTCGGAACATGGTAAACAGAAAAAAGTCAACACTTGGTGTTATGCATATGAATTCCATCCAAATCCTCGATACAACTCTTCGTGATGGTAGTTACGCGGTCAATTTTTCTTTTACATCCGCAGATACTTCCTTGATTTGTAAAGATTTAGAAAATGCGGGTATCGAATATATCGAGATTGGTCACGGGGTCGGGCTAAATGCAAGCAATTGTGAACAGGGTCCTGCTTTTCAAACAGATGAAGAATACTTGGATGCGGCTAGAAGTGTTCTTACAAAAGCAAAGTATGGGATGTTCTGTATCCCTAAGATCGCAGAACTAAAAGATATTGATAAAGCCGCAGAATATGGGATGGGATTTATTCGAATTGGAACGAATATTACAGAAGTTCCAAATTCTGAAGCATATATTAAGAGAGCAAAAGATTATGGTATGTTTGTCACAGCAAATTTCATGAAATCTTACGTGTGCCCGCCTGAGAAATTTGCAGAACATGTTGTTTTATCTGAAAATTACGGTTCTGATCTAGTTTATTTGGTCGATTCATCAGGCGGAATGTTTCAAAATAACATCACTGAATATTACAATGAAGTTCGGAAGGTTTCGGACATTCCTTTAGGATTTCACGGCCACAATAATTTGGGACTTGCAGTAGCTAATACGCTTTGTGCAGCAGACCTAGGATTTGAATTTCTTGACGCATCTCTCCAAGGCCTTGGAAGAAGTTCGGGCAACGCGCCAACTGAACAGCTTTTAGCAGCGCTTATAAAAAAAGGATACAACCTAAACATCGATGTATTGAAAATAATGGAACTGGGTCAAACTTACATTCAACCCTTGTTAAACTCAAAAGGATACATGCTTCTGGACGTAGTTTCTGGATTTTCAGACTTCCATTCAAGTTATATGCATCATATTCATAAAGTCTCATCAAAGTACTTGATAGATCCGGCCCTTCTCATAATGGAATGGTGTAAGATTGATAAGATAAATATGGATGAGACAAGGCTTGAAGAGATCGCTCAAAAAATAAAGCAAGATACTGAAAAAGAAATTTATTTGGGAAAACATCGTTTTAATAATTATTTCGGAAGAGAACAGGATGTCTGAAAACATACAAATATCGAGGCATATAAAACAGATTCTAACCCAAAATTTAAACGACGTATTCCTTTTCGTTGCATCAAGTGATGAGCGATACAGTTATGCTAATTTCCTCAGCGCTGTTGAGGAAGTTAAAATGTGGTTAGAAGAACTCGGGGTCAAAAATGGAGATAGACTTTGCTTGTTGATGAATAATTCCATTGAGCTCGTCTTTCTCTATTTTGCTTCGTTAATTCTTCAATTAAGGGTTATTCCTGTCGATCCTATGAAGGGTGACCAAGGGGTCAAGGAAATCTTAGACCAAACATCTTATGATTACATTATCACAAATGTAGATGGTTTTGATTTTCTACCAAATAAGATAAAATTGGAAAAATTCCAACCACGATCCGCAGATAACGAGATAAATTATGCTCTTTTTGACGATTTGGATTTCAACCAAGAATTTCTTATAACTTATACTTCAGGATCAACCGGGATTCCAAAGGGCGTGGTTCATTCTTTCCGGAACTTGTATTTGAGTGCCGATGCTTTTCGCGAACGTTTCAGTTTCAATAATAAACACTTTTTTTACCATAACCTTCCAATGACGTATATGGCAGGCTTTTTGAATCAAATTATCTTGCCCTTTATCGCTGGGAGTAAAATTGTGATTGGGGATCGTTTTAATATAGCCTGCTTAGGAAACTTTTGGAATTATCCCATCAAGTATGGCGTAAACGTATTTTTCTTTATCCCTACCATCCTGTCTTTGTTGTTAAAGCTTGATAGAGGGCAACAAGGAATCGACTATGGAAATTCGCAGGAAATTATCGGGTGTTGTGCCACTGCACCGCTTAACCCTAATACGAAACGAAAATTCCAGGATAAATACAATATTCACTTGTATGAAACCTATGGCTTATCCGAAACTTTATTCGTATCCACGAACTTTGTCGGGGCAGATAAATCTCACAGCGTCGGACCTGTTTTAAACGGGGTCGAGCTGCAATTTGCGGATGATGGCGAGATTGCAATAAATGTGCCATGGATATTATTGAAATATGAAAACGCAGATACAAATTCATATTTCAATGGTAATTTCTATATTTCTGGTGATATCGGCGAAATAGATGAGGATGGTTTCTTGAGTATTACAGAAAGAAAGAAGGATCTGATTAAACGGGGCGGGTTGAATGTTAGTCCAAAGAGAATAGAGGATTTTATCTCAGGTTACAACATTTTTGACGATTATGCGGTTGTTGGAGTTGAGGATGAGGTTTTAGGTGAAAAAATTGTATGCTATTATATCCCAAACGCCAACTATGATGAAAAAGTTCGAAAAACGTTGACAAAAGATCTTATTAAGCAATTCGGACAGGATTATCAAATTGATGAATTTATTGGCGTCGACGAGATTCTAAAAACCGTCAATGGGAAAATCAACAAACCTGGTCTCAGACAACTATATGCGGAGATTAAAGGATGATATTGCAGGTCGACCATGTTGCTCTGAGCTCGCTTGATTTTGACAAAGATCTGGCATTTTGGAAGGAACTGAATTATAACCTTATATTTTTGGAATCTTCAATCCAAAATTTGGAGATTAAGATTCCATTTTTAAAAGAGTTTCATGAGGCCCATGATCTAGCCCTAATCGCGAATCAAGATAATTATTCTATTGAACTTTTAAACCATCACCATTTAAATGAAAATCAGGCCTATATTTTTCCCATTTTCGAGAATATTCCAATTCAATTTATTGAAACGGAACGGAGAAAAACTTTTTTTTGCGATTTAAAGGTGACTTCGGCAGAATTGAAAGAAACTAACATTCCTTGTTATTTCTTTGGAGAATCTAATCAATCCCCGTTTAGATTCAACAAAATTGTTATGAATGTAAATAATTTTGATGATAGTCTCGCATTTTGGCAAAGATTGGGATTTAGAATATTGAAAAGAGATAATCTTTCTGCAATTCTACTCTTCCAATCATTGTTTTCAAGATCAGACCTAGAAATTGTTTTAACTCAATCGATGAATGAAAGTAATTACTTTTTAGATGATATCGGATGGAATTGTATTGCCCTTGTTAGCAATTCGGCAAAAAAAGAAGAAGAATATTTAAAAAATTCAGGGTATCCTTTAACCACCATTCAAGAGTTAGAGGTTAATGCTAAGTGCTTGCAAATTTTCTTTGTTAAAGGACCATCGAACGAATTAGTCGAGATAATAAGTCCAAAATCGTAAGGTGTGTATAATGGTGAACGAGGTTGAAACTTGGGTAAATTTCTACCAGACTGAAAATATGGCATTCCCGTCAGAGGGAGCAATTCGGATCTTTAAAGGATCCTATCCTAGACTGAATTTGGATAAAACCCTTTATCATGAACAAAAGATTTGTGATTTAGGGTGCGGAGATGGGTCAAACTTGGTTTTATTAAATCAGTGCGGCTTTGAGCTTTATGGGACAGAAATTTCCCAAGAAATCGTCGATATTTCAAAAGAGAATCTTGCCTGCATAGGAATTGAAGCAGATATAAGGATTGCGTTCAATCAATCAATCCCTTTCGATGACGAGTTTTTCGATTATCTTCTTTCTTGGAATCAATGCTATTATATGGGCGATTATGACAATTTTGATGATTACGTTTTAGAATTTGCTAGGATCTTGAAACCCGAGGGATATCTCGTCTTATCCATTCCAAAAAAAACTTGTTTTATCTACAAGGGAAGCGAAATGTATCGCAATGGATATCAAATAATCAGAAATGATCCATTTAATCTCCGAAATGGAGCGATTTTGAGGATGTTTGATAATGAGCAAGAAATAGAGGATGTTTTTTCAAAGTGTTTCAAAAATTTTGCATTTGCCAGCGTTGAAGATGATTTCTTTGGATATGAATACCACTGGCACTTAGCAGTGTGTCAGAAAAAAGGAGATCTATAAACATCAGTAACGGGGGAAATTGATCTCTACTTTTAAAGGTCTTAAAAAGGAATCTTTCATTTCCCGTACACTTGTCTCGCCAGACTACGCACGGGAAACGCCCTGTAAGGCTTCAAGTCGGTCTTTTGCGGGGTCATTTTAAGCTCGTTCAGTCCAACAACCTTTCCATCTCTATTTGGGCGTGAAAGGTGAGTGCCTTCCATGCTTTGAGAACATTATCTACCACAACAAAACCGGGATGGACTTGTGCGTAGGATACAACTCTTGAGCGGCTTGTTGTTACCTGACCAAGAACTTGTGCTACAAGGACCACGACGTCGTATATCTCAAGAAAAGGAACGAATACGAAAGCAAATATCGAGGAGATAAAAGATAAAAAATACTAAAAATGAGATATCTTATGGATATTAAATCTTGGCTAATAAATTGGTTTTCTGATAATACTGCGATCGATCAAGAGGAAATCACGAACAATTGCCACGAAAATTATTTTCTTTTGAAGTGGATCGATTCGCTCAAATTTATCTCATTAATTTCAGCAATCGAGGATACGTTTGGAATTAATTTTTCTAATGATGAATTTCAAGATCGTAAATTTGCAACGATAAACGGTTTGGAAGAAGTAATTAAGGCGAAAATGGATGCTCCGTAAAAAAAAATTCGATTACACCTTTAACGACTTAAAAAATGCGTTACAAGAACTTGAGTTGAAAGAGGGAGATAACCTATTTATCCATAGTAATGTGGGTTTTTTCGGAGTTTTACAAAATGCAAATAGTGCCGAGGATTATTACAACATTTTTAAAACCGCAATTTTTGATGTAATCAGTAAACAAGGCACGCTAGTTATGCCTACGTTCACGTATAGTTTTTGTTGGAACCAAGTATATGATAAAAATGTTTCCCCCAGCTTATGTGGCCTTCTAGCAGAACAAATGAGGATGGATCCCGAGGCAATTCGGTCTGAAGATGCGAATTTCTCGATAATCGCAATCGGAAAATTAGCAGAGGAATTTACGCAAGATCCTCCTGAATACTCATTTGGACCGAACTCCTTTTGGGAGAAATTTCTAAATAATGACGGGATCTTTGTTAACTTCAATTTTGATGCAGGATCCACCTTTATCCATTATGTAGAAAGAACATTGCAGGTTCCATATAGGTGGGACAAGCCATTTCCTGGAACTTCAATTATTAACGGTGAACCGCGGGAAGGTTTGTTCTACCACTATGTATATGATTTGGAAAATCCAGACCACGAACCGAACTTTCCGAAATTCCACAAAAAAGCAGTAGAAGAGGGTTTAGTTAAAAAAGTGAACTTAGGAAGAGGTCAAATAATATCCATTACCTCTCGAGATACATTTAATTTAATACGAAAAGTAATTAAAAAAGATCCGTCGTTTCTAATTGGAAAATTATGAAAACCGGCATTGGCACTGATGTTGAAAAGGTAGAACGCTTTATGAATTTAGATTTAGTAAAGGACCATACCTTTCTAACACACATTTTCAGCATGAACGAGCTTGAGTATTGTTTCTCAAAAAATGATCCCGCGCCCCATTTGGCGGCACGATTTTCAGCGAAGGAGGCAATTTTGAAGGCCCTTTATAGTCTGGACATTAAATCCGTGAATATCAAAGACATTGAAATACTCAACAATGAAATGGGGATGCCGATAGCTCATCTCATTAATAAAAAAGGGACAAATTGTGAAATAAGTCTAAGTCTCTCGCATTGCGATGAAATTGCAATTGCATTTGCGCTGATCACAAGGCAAAATGAAAACTCAACCACAGGAAAAGACCAGTCATCCCTTTGTTAATGGTGGATTAGATGCGAAATGACTTTCAATAGTTTATCTTGAAAACGAGCACGGAATGGATTCTCCAAGAGAGTATATTCCAATCCTAATCGTCATCCTAACAGAAAAGAAATTAATTGATTCAAAAAGATTAAGGCGCATTAATTACAAAGAGAAAGAGACCAACAATTAAAGACTCCCGGAGTGGGCTCTTTGTTATTATGGATTGCCTCTTGACGTAACAAGCCACTGCTAAAACATAAATTTAGTTTAGAATTGATTCCCCTAATGAAAGAAAAACTGATTATTCAGACTTTGATTGAACTTTCCGTTCAAATTGTTGGCCTTTACGTCACATATTTAAAGACTCGGCCAATAATTGAAGGAGGGTTAGGAACAATTGGTTATGGGATTCTTTCTTACGCAACCAGTTTAAACGGGCTTTTTTCAGTTTTCACGGATTTAGGAATAAACACTATTCATTACCAATATACGTATAAATCAGATTTATCGAAGTACTTCGGTTCCTACTTTGTAATCAAATTGGTACTTCTACTTTCAAATTATGCATTCGCATTTGTTTGGTTAGTCTTTCAAAATAATGATTCCTTGACTTTGCAAGTGATATTCCTCTTTTTCCTGAATGGCCTAATTTATTCGATCGGGGACCTTTTCAATATGAATCTACAAGTTCGCTTGAAGTTGATAAAAAAAGAAATTGTCATTTTTTCCATTCAAATGTTAAATTACGCATTGCAAAGCTATATTCTGTTTCATAATACCGACGTGAACACTGCAGTCTTGGAGATATCATTGGTAATCCTTTATACAAGTTGTGCTCAAGTCATTTTTTTCATCTTGATTAGTCTTAAGGAAAACATTTTTGTTCGCCCGAGCTTTATGTTAATCAAGGAATATTTTAAATCCGCAAAACCACTCGTCATTCAACAAGTTATAAATGGCGTTACAGCATATATAGGCTCGGTATTAATTGGAAATGAAAATCTATCACTACTGGCATATTATACATTGACGATGTCTATATTAAACATATTTAGCACGGCATCGGCATCTTTTACGAAACTTTTCGATTCTACATTTCCGAAATTGTTCCTTAACAAAGAAAAATCTGCGATTACGGAAATTTCATATGTTTTTGAGGAATACGCTTCAATAATTTATATTTTCATAATATTTGCAATAAATTTATTTGTTGGCCCCTTAATCATGCATTTCATCCCAGATTATCAGCCATCTATTGTTTTACTGGATGTAATGATATTTTTGCCTTATTTTGCAACGATAAACATTCCTTTTAGCAATAATTTAGTTCAAAATAAAAGGCAGAAAATGATGGCTCAAATTAACTTGATCGAGGGGATAAGCACTCTATTGATACAGTTAATTTTTATTCCTGCGAACTTATTTTCAATTCCAATGTTAGGCTGGGGACCTTGGGGAATGATATTCGAATTTATACTCTTTACTATTGTAAATACCATTCTTTTTCGATACTTGTCTAATAAATTATTTTCCAATCGGTCCCGGGTTAAGCATCTAAAGCATTTTTTAATTGGTTTCATTACATATTTTCTTGTTTATGCTGTATCTCTCGTTACCAACCGATTAATTGCAAATTTCTTTGTGAATTTGACTTTGTTGTTCTTGCTCCTTGTAGGGATTTATCTCGCACTTTTGTTTTTCACCCGCGAGTTGAAAAAACAAGACATTGTCTTCCTGCTTGATCTTTTGAAACCGAAAAACTACGTCGATTCGTTTAAAGACGAAATGAAGCAATAAAGAAGTAGCACCCGGTCAGGAAAGTTACAGCAAGCCAAGCTGCGTGAATAATTCCTTGATTTCTTCTTTTGGAATGACCGCTTCTTGGGAGCAATAATGGGTCATTTCCGCCTCGTTCAACCGCTGGCTCTCGTCGAAATAGGGCGCCTGTTGCACGTGAACGTATTGCGAGATCGAGGAAGTGATAACAAACATGTTCTTGAAACGGAAGGTGAGAGGAATCTCGGCCTCGTTAATCATTAACTCATGGATTTTCTCGCCAGGACGCAATCCGATTAGTTCGACTTCTTCTTGGTAGTCATGTTTTTCCCGTAAAATTTCGATCAGATCAACGATTCGGAATGCAGGAAGTTGGGGAACAAAGATCTCGCCACCTATGCAATACCGAAGGGCATTCTTGATCAATTCTACTGCCTGCTGTGGCGTGATGATGAACCGAGTCATCCGGGCATCCGTAAGGGGTATCTTCTCGTTCTTCTCGATTTTTGATTCAAAGAATGGGATGACCGAGCCAGTGCTTTCAAGTACATTCCCGTATCGAACGCAGGAAAACTTGATCCTCTTGTTTCCCCTGCTGTAATTGCTTTCCGTGAAGATTTTCTCGCTCACGAACTTGCAGGCACCGTACGTGTTTACCGGGGAGCAGGCCTTGTCGGTGGAGACCATAATGGCCTTTTCCACGTCATTTTCAAGGCACGCGTTCACGACGTTCAAGGTACCTATGATATTGGTCTTGATTGCCTCCTCCACGTTGTACTCCAGGATATCAAGTCGTTTCAAGGCGGCGGCGTGGATTACAATATCTGCACCGCGAGTAGCTTTCTTTAATCGTTCTGCATCGCGAACATCACCGATAAAATTGCGCAACTTGGGATTATTATTGAATATTTCTTGAACATTGTGATGTTTTACCTCGTCCCGGCTAAAAAGCCGGATGCTTTGTGGGTCATATTTCAAGATTTCAGAGGTCAATGCCCTACCCAAGAATCCAGTCCCACCCGTGATCAGAACGACCTTTCCTTCAAACAGGTCTTTTCCTTCGGACAGATCCGATTCACTCATAAGTATAACTTAGATTGATATAGAAAAAAAAGTTTGGAAGCGCCGTTCCGATAGGTTGCATCCGCGTGTATCATAATTGCGACGGGAAGATTTTCCTCAAGGAGACAGGCAACATACATTCGAGGCGATTTGAACAGTAGAGCAATACACCCTTGATCTTGTATCTAATGGATATTTTGTTCGAGCCAAGAAATGCAAACAAATTCATCTCGCCGTTCAAGAGATGCGTTCTTGCGAGCATATAATGGACAAAAGCTAATCGATTCGAGATGATCCTTTGCAAAAGACCAAAATAAGTCCCCTTGTATTTTTCATAAACATGCACGAGGCGTTGCAATTCCCTGAGTGGAGCGATCGAATCAGAAATCAGACTCATATTCTTCTCGTGAATGCGATATGCAGTTAATATATCTTTCAGAACCAGCACCGATTTATCATACGCGTGCAACAACCGGAGCCAATAATCATAATCCTCAACGGCCTTGAACTCACGATGCTCATCAAAGAGTCCTATCTCTTGGACGATAGATTTCTTGAAGAGAACTGAAGAAGTCATTATCCGGTTGAACGAGAATATTTCACGAAAGGAAAAGATTTTGTCTTTTTTAAGGTTCAGGACCGGCTTGGAGGGAATGGGATAGTTGACAATGTTTGTCCCAACGAGAAAAAGATCGGGGTTTTTCTCAAATGCTTTAACTTGGGAACTTAATTTTCCCGGAAACCAGAGATCGTCCGAATCCAGTAACGCCAGATAGCTGCCTTTGGCCTCAGAAATACCCTTGTTTCGAGCGGGTGCGGGGTACCCGTGATGATCGATGTAAAAAAATCGAATTCGCTCATCATTGAATGAGGCGACTACGTCACCAGTGCCGTCCGTTGACCCATCATCCACGACCAAGATTTCGAATTGTTTATAGGTCTGATTTAAGACGGATTTTAGCGTCCAGGGTAATAAATCGGCCCTGTTGAAGGTGGGAATAATAACGCTAACCAATTCGTTCATAATTTTAAAACCTTTTTGCACTTCGGGTTTTTAGCAAATCTGTGATATTTTAATCTAAGATTGCGTTCATTTAATGAACCCTTCTTTTAAGCTTTTAAAAGTTACTATCTTTAACGAACTCTCTCCAAAAAAGCATTAGCGAGCCATTTTTTTCCCCGTGTTATATTTCATGACTGCAAATTTATCAAGCAATAAGGATCCCGAATCCTCTACCTTTTGCTTCCAAATTATAGCTCTTGAGTTGAAAACTTGCATCGCGGAACGGAGGTAATGACCACGCGATGTTACAAATTGCGATATTTAGAACCCTGAATGGATAGGAGAAAAAGAGTTTGGGAGAAATCAGCATGTCTCGGTACTTTTCAAAAATTGGTTTTAACTTGTATTACGATTGGAGATGAAAATTTTCGATTCCTTTTCGAGTATTTAGATTACCACTCCAGTATGATTGATGGACCCGGTACTTTACAAGGGGCATATTGACGATTTTTACTTTGTATTTTTGAGCAATGCGTAACCACAATTCATAATCATCAACCCCACATGTTTCAGGCGTTTCATCGAGCAACCCAACATTTTCAAAGACCTCTTTTCGCACCATCGCTGAACAATCGATTATGGGATTCTTTCTAAGTAATTTATTAAAAGAAATGTAACCGCCCTTAGTATCGTACTTAGATTCTAATTTTGTATAATCATTAATAATTTTTCCACACGTGCCGACTAATCCGAGCTTCGGATCCTTTTGAAATTCCACCAGTTGCTTCTCTAATTTTAAAGGTAACCAAAGATCATCATCATCACAAAATGCTACGAATTCCCCGCTTGCTTTTTGTATCCCAAAATTTCGGTTCACCTGAATAATTCCATAATTGTGATTTTTGTAATATTTGACCCGTCTGTCTTTTTCCATAAACTTTTTGACGGCTTTCTCAGTATTATCTTCAGAAAAGTTATCAATAATCAATAGTTCAAAGTCTCCATAGGATTGGTTTAAAATATCAGTGATTGCCTTCGGTAATAAATGACTCCTGTTGAACGTTGGGACGATTATGCTTATTTTCATATGCGGTAAAAAACACTCCCAAATTTATTCAGTTCTGGCCACTTCTTATTTTAACCTTATAGTAGGGTGATAGCCCAAAGTCATTAATTTTAGGTTTTCCTCCTTCTAATTTTCACGATAGTAGATTAGAATCAAGTTAAAGTTAATGTTAATTATCTTTCCGAGATTTTTGCCATACTTTTACCATTGATCGTTAATCCACGAGTTGCGATATTAGATCCTGTTTCAATTCTTTGAGATCTCGGTTTAAGTTTAAATTTCCGGCATACTTTTCCTTGTAATGCAACCCTTTCCAAACGTGAAATCTGTTAACGATCTCTCAACTCCGTGCCACATCACGATCTATCAAAATCAACTCGTGGATCTTGACATCGATCAAGACCCTGCACTTAAATCTAACCTAACTATAAAGTTTCTCGCTACGATGCGCGCATTTCTTCACGATCCGGTCACGAAGGAAACCTATCGGTCCTTCTTCTTCAAAGAGTGGTTACACGAGATTTCTAATTATTTCTATGCCAATTTTTCAAGCGTGGGCTTGGTCAACACTTGGAAAGGAAAACGCTTGCTGGCCATCGATTGCTCGTCAATACGCCTTCCAGACACGCCCGAGACTCGCGCCCAGTATACCCGCGCCCAGAATTGTTCCCACAATTGCTACCCGGTATTGTCAATGATAGGGTAACCAAATCCTGCTGCCCGTTGCCGTGAATGCCTGCATCGTGTTTCCCGCCTACAACGGCATCGCGCTCTGTTCTGTCGAGTTAGCACCCGCTCCATTACCATTCACCGCTGCGACCTTGTAGTAGTACGTGGTACCTTCATTAACTGACAAATCCGTATAGGTCAACACGGGACCGAGTGTTATCAACAGCGTCTCGTTGCTCGCCGAAGTTCCGCGATAGACGGTATAATTCGTGATTGCCGAGGTACCATTGCTACCCGGCGCCTTCCAGGACAAGAAGACTTGGTGCGTGATAGCCGTTGCCGTGAATGCTTGCGGTGCGCTCGGCAATGATGGCCTCTCATACAACACAAGAAGGGTCGGATTTATCTCTGGCAGATGATAAATCCAAGCGGGTGCGAATGGCGATAACCCGTTGGTTGCCCATCGAACAGGGAACGCCAAGAGTTCTATCCAATAGTTGGCGATTTGATTCACGGCATCTTCCAATCGCGTTATGTTTTGAGCAGTATTGGCATAATACCCCCAAAATTCGTCGAAAATGATGAATTTTAAACGCGATATGTCATACGTATTAGTTATATTATTGTAGGTGTCCAGGATGTTCAATTGTCGCGCGTTTAAACTATCCCCTAATGGAAATAGGTATGACGTGAACACATAATCTGAGGAATTGGTGTTTGCATTGATCTCGGACAAGACATCGTAAAACCCTTGATTCTCCTTGCTAGAAGCTATATTAACAAAACTCCCTGCAGTGGAAGGAACTATCATCAACAAGACGATTCCTAGAACCAGCGTTTCCCGAGAATATGAAGGAATATGCAGTGTAATTCTTCGGAATTTCAAGACTTTCGCTCTGAATTGCTTGTCCTTTTCCATCGCCATTGCAAGTAGAACAAGACCAATCAATACAAAGGAATATACTTGAGAAACATCGGGAAATGCAGATTCATCGAGAAAATAATTGATGCTATATGTATATGTAGCGATAATATTGATGGCAATGAAAAAGAGTATGCTGATGATATTCTCTCGCATGAACATGATGGCAGCGATCGTCAGGAACGGGATTGCGAGAACTATATACTGATAATTGAAGGAGGTTAGGGAAAAATACAACACGATTATAATAACAAAATTCATGAGCGTTAGATGTTTATTTTTCCGCTTGCAGCCAAAATATATGACCCCTAAAATTCCTACAGTTGTTAAAGGATTTAGATAGATCATATTGATTATAAAACCGTTTGTCAAAGATAGTTGGAATCGTTGGAATTGGTCGACGTTAAAGGAAGATATTGCCAATTGAGAGATACTCGCCCCTGATATAGTAATTAAAAAAAGGAATCGAAAGATGAGATAGGCAAAGATCGATATCGAAACGATGACG
>Ga0326727_10003571_pt1 | contig 49305 bp, 45 predicted proteins | sample MB2enrmetagenome_FD_207643 | JGI IMG/M metagenome (GOLD analysis project Ga0326727, IMG submission 207643) | Lab enriched peat soil microbial communities from McLean, Ithaca, NY, United States - MB29MY | ecosystem: Environmental > Terrestrial > Soil > Wetlands > Peat | place: USA: New York... | reverse complement strand
ACGCAAATCCAAAGAATAGGGAACTCCCATGCATGCTGGCCTCCGCTCCCAGCCTGCATCTTGAATCAAATTTCAGCCCGAGCCGGAATCCAAAAATGACTCTACCTCAAGAAATCATGCTCTAGTGCAGCACGATCTCGACGCGGCGGTTCTGTGGCTCGCGCACACCCGGGCCGGTCGGCACCAGCAAATGCGTCTCGCCATAGGCGTGGATCTCGATCTCGGAGGCCGGGACGCCATCCTTGACCAACTCGGCGGAAACCGCCTTCGCGCGGCGGTCGGACAGGCCCATGTTGTACTGCGGCGTACCCGATGTATCGGTATAGCCGGACACATCCAGCATGGTGACGTTCTGCGTCTTGGAGTCGGACGCGGCCTGGGCGACGATCTGCGTCGCGCGCGGGGTCAGGTTGTACTTATCCCAGTCGAAGAACACCAGGTAGGTCTTGGCCGGAGCCGGAGCCGGGGCCGCCATCGGGGCCGCAGCGGGCGCCGGGGCCGGGGCCATCGGCGCCGGATTGAACAGCTGATAGCGCAGCCCCAGGAACACGCTGTGGCTGGACTGATTGCGGAACTTGATCGTGCCCGAAGATGGCGCGCCAGTGATGGTCTCGACGTACTTGGTGTCGCTGAACAGCTTCTCGTAGCGGTATTCAACCGTCAGCGCGAGTCCGGGCACAGCGCCAACCGGGTAGGACAGGCCGGTGATGATGTCATACGCGGGAGAGCCCTTGGTGCCGCCATAGGAGGGGGTGGTGAAGGAGGACACATGCGTCCACTGATAGCCCATGCCCGCGCCGATATAGGGGAATACCGGCAGGCTGGCATTGAAGTCGAACAGCGCGTTGACCATCGGGCCAAAAGTGCTGTGGGTGCCGGTCGCGGGGGTATGGTTGTATAGGCTGTTGTTGTTCTCGGCGATGGTGGAGTGCAGATCGTTCATGTCAAGCTGCAAGCGCCAGCCATTGCGGAAGCCGTAACCCACGGCGGCATCGCCCGCGTAGGATTCGCGGTAGAGCATCTTGCCGGAAGTGCCGCCCAGGGATTCGTTGTACTTCACCGGCATCTGGAAAGACGTACCGGCCTCCAGGTTCACATATGGCCCGGACACCGGCTGCGCTCGGGCAGCGAGCGGCAGGGCAAGGCAGGTCGCGGCGGCGAGAATAAAGCGCAGCTTCATGGAGAAACTCCAAGTGAGTGACAAGTGAACCGAGTGTTATTTAACGATCACTGTCAAGATTCAACAGGGGGCGTCAGCGGGCAGCGGCAACATTATGAAGCTGTTGTATATTCGGCACAACCCGCAAGGCCGCAGCTCAGCTGCAGCTGACGACCCTGAAAGTTTCGGCGGCGTTGCCGACCACGGTGGCGCCGGGGGCGGAGCGCAGCATCCAGCCGCGATAAAGCGGCGCGGCGGAACTGTCATTGGCGGGCTGCACAGTCAGGAACACTGCGTCGTCCGGCAACTCCTGCGGCGGGCGGGTGGCGCAGGCCTGCACGCTCACCAGCACATCGCCCGCCTTGGCGGGTTGTCCGCCGACGGGAATGGAGAGCTGCGAGGTGCTGCCATCGACCTCATTGAGCACGCCGAGAACTGCGGTATGGCCGGGGACCCAGTCATTCGGCGGCGGCGGCGCGACATCCGGCGGCGGCGGTTGCGTGTTGGCCGCGGGCGCCGGGCTGGATGCAGGCTGCGTCTGCGTAGCGCCGGTTTGCCCAGGAGGCAGGGTCTGCGACTGCACCTGCTCAGCCGGGACCTCGGGCGCGGGCGGGGGGGCGGGCACCTGCGGCACAGAGACGATCGGCGGCGCGGGCGGGATGACGATGACGCTCTGGCCGTTCTGCGCCCAGGCCACGCCTGAACCCAACAGCAACGCCAACGCTAGGGCAGAAACGCGCATGGCTTTACTTGGCCGGGCTCGGAGACGGGCCAGACAGGCCGTCAGGCTGCGCCGCGCGGGAAGAGGATTTGTCCTGCGTGCTTCCCATCGAGAAGATGAACTTGCCCAGCAGGTCCTGCACGTTGATGGCCGACTGCGTCACCGGGAAGGCAGCGCCAGGGGCGAGCATGGCGTTCGAACCGCCGGGCGAAACCGCGACATAGTCGTTGCCTAGCAGGCCATCAGAAGTGACGGAGGCGCTGCTGTCATCGGGGATCTTGATGCCGTTATTAATGTTCAGGCGAATGATGGCGGCGTAGGTCACCGGGTCCAGCGTCTCCTCGGCGACATGGCCGATGATGACACCGCCGATCTTCACGTCCGACCCGACGGTAAGGCCGCCGACGCTGCCGAACCGGGCCGTGAGCGAATAGCCGCCCGCGCTCACCTCGCCCGCGCCGAGAAGCGCGTACACCAGGAACACTGCCGTAATGACAATGATTGCGAACCCGGTCAGAAGCTCAGGAAATCTTCGGCTCATCAAGCTTGGTCCGGCACCCAGGATTCGTAATCCGCGGAGGCCTTTGCGGTCTTGCCGCCCATATAGTCGTGCCCGGAGGGGCGGTAGCTCGCCGGAGTGCCGGTCAGGTTCGGCCGGTGGGGGCGCTGCCAGGGGCGGGCCTGCGGGGAGAGCGGCGCATCGGTGAGGTAATGCAGCCAGGCATGCCATTCCGGCGCCACGCTGGAGGCATCGGCCGGGCCGGCATAAACCACCCAGCGGCGCATGCGGCCGAGCCTGCCCGGACGCTCGAAATACTGGTTGCCCTGCGCGTCCCGCCCGACAAATTTGCCGCGGAACAGGGTCAGGAAATACAGCCCCGGATTGCGGAACAATCCGCACAGACCTAGGGAACGACCTTTGGTGACGGAAGCGTCGGCGCTGGATGTGCTCATGCCCCTCCGTATAGGAGATGCCGCGCGCTTGGTCCATTGCAGTAGCTCGCTTGGTCCATTGCATTAGACGCAAGAAAGCTATCCACAGGATTTTGTGGTCACCGCCGGTTTTGACCACAATATGCACTTTAATTGCGGCCCGGCTCGGCATAATGTCGGGGTATGGCACAGATCAAAGCGGAAAAACCCTGGCATGGCATCAAGCAGGCGGTCTTCTCCGCCGCGGCAGACCCCGACTCCCCGCAGGTAACCGTGAAGCTGCCAGCCTCTTGGGGCCAGGCGGCGGCGGACGCGCTAGCCGCGATCCTGCCGGAGGCGCGGCGCATCGACATTGCGGAAGCAGCACAAGGCTGGATCGCGCCGATCGCCGCGCGGGCCGCGGCGGCGGGTCTCTCCCCCGAGACCGGCACGGCGCTGCATGAAGTGCTGGCGGCACGGCGCGGCAGCCCAAGCGCCGATATCTGGCGCAACCGCCCCGGCAATGCGCCGGGCTTCGTGTTCAACATCGCCGCCTACCTTGCCGAAGGCGCGTTCGACGCAGGCGCCCTGGCCGCCGATACCCGCCTCGCCGTCACGGCGCTCACGCTGGCAGCACCCGGCGCGCACCGCCTCGCCATCGGCTTTACCGATCTCAACCTGTTCCTCACCCGCCTCGGGCTGGATTACGGCAGCCAGGCCGCGCGCGACACGGCAGTGACGCTGACCGCCTTCATCGGCGCGCAGGCGCAAATCGCCTCCGCCGCGCTGCGCGCGCATGGCACCGCGCCGGGCCACCCCATCGCGACGCCGAAGCTGCCCGAACACTGCGCCCTGACGGGGCTACTCGCCGCCACCGCAGCCGCGCAGGAAGACGCGGCCACTGCCCTGACCACGCGGCACGAGGCACTGCTGGGCTTTACCGCCGACCCGGCAGTGGAAGCTCTGCTCGGCGCCGAGGTTTGCAATTTCGCCCCGGCCCTTTCCCCGGTGAATGCCGAGGGCAGCCTCACCCGGTGGGCGCAGGAGAAGCTGGCGGCCCTGGGGCTCAGCCCCGCCACGGCGCTCGCGAAGCAGCTTTCCGGCGAAATGCTTTTCCCCGCCCCGCGCGCGGGCGCGCATCTGGCCATGCACGATGCCCTGGCCCCGCTGGTGGCGGCCATGCCCGCCCGCCCGGCACGGCCCATGCCCGCGCGCCAGCCGAGCGCGCGCCAGGCCCTGCCCTCGCGCCGCAGCGGTTACACGCAGAAGGTCAGCGTCGGCGGCCACAAGCTGTTCCTTTCCACCGGCGAGTACGAGAACGGCAGGCTGGGCGAGATTTTCGTCGCCCTGCACAAAGAGGGCTCGGCCTTCCGCGGCCTGATGGACGCCTTCGCCATCGCCGTCAGCATTGGCCTGCAGCATGGCGTGGGGCTGGAGGATTACGTCGAGGCCTTCACCTTCACCCGCTTCGGCCCCGCCGGCGTGGTCGAGGGCGACCCGGCCGTGCCCGCCGCCACTTCGATGCTGGATTATGTATTCCGCAACCTCGCTGTAAATTACCTCGGAAGCGCCAATCTCACCCCGGCCACCCTTGAATCCGCCGACACAGTGGGCGAAGGTGCGGCCGAGCGCGCGCCGCTTCTGCCGCTCGACCTGCCTGAACCCGCCCCACGCGAGCGGCGCAAGGCCCTCAAACTGGTGAGCTGAACCATGACCGCATTCGAACGCCTCGCCGATCTCGGCATCACCCTGCCCACCCCTATGCCGCCCGTGGCCACCTACGTGCCCGTGAGCATCGCGGGGGATCTGGTCGTCGTCAGCGGCCAGCTGCCCGCCATGGATGGCAAGGTGGCGGTGACCGGCAAGCTCGGCGCCGGGGTTTCCCTGGAAGAAGGCCAGCACGCCGCGCGGCTGTGCCTGATCAACGTGCTGGCGCAGCTCAACGCCGCTGTGCCTGGCGGCCTTGCCGCCATCAAGAAGGTGATCCGCCTGGGCGGTTTCATCGCCGCCACGCCGGATTTCATCCAGCATGCGGTGGTGATGAACGGCGCCTCCGACCTTGCCGTGGCCGTGTTCGGCGATGCCGGGCGGCATGCGCGCTCCACGATCGGTGTGCCTTCCCTGCCGCTCGATGCGGCAGTCGAGGTCGAAGGGATGTTTTCTTTAGTTTAATCCGCAGTTTAATCGGCCGGTGCCACGGGCTTGTGGATTCGGCCACAACCTGGACGCTATAAGCATTAACATGAGCTGGCCCCATTCGCCTCTGCCCGGCCGCATGGCGGTAAATATCGCGCTCGACGGGGGGCTTGCGGCACTTGCCGTGATTCTGAGCTTCTGGCTGGCCAGTCCGCAGGCGCCATGGACCTGGCCGCATTTCTTTCCGTTCGCCGGCGCGGCGGCGATCTGGCTGATCGGCATTCCCTTCGGCCTGTCGCGCCTGCATTGGCGCTTCGTCTCCTTCCGCGACCTCGCCATGCTGGCCGCTGCCGCCATCGTCACCGCCACCATGCTGGTGCTGCTGATGATCGGCACCGGGCAGGCCCTGCCCTCGCCCGCCTTCCCGCTGATCCTGGCACTGGTCCTGGCCATATTCCTCACCGCGCCGAAATTCTGCTACCGGCTGCTGCGCGAGCCCACAGCCGGGCGCGAGGCGGCACAGAGCGCGATCCTCGTCGGCAGTGGTGACAACACCGAGCTGTTCCTCGCCGCGTATGCCCACAGCACAGCCCAGCCCTACCGGTTCACCGGGCTGCTGGCACTCTCGGAAAAACATGTCGGACGGCGAGTGCACGGGATGGATATTCTGGGCTCCATCACCTCGGCTGATGCCGCGCTGACCCGGCTTGCGTCGAAGCCTGACGTGCTGATCATCACCGCGCCGAACCTCGCCGGCACGGATGTGCAGAATTTGCTCGCCATTGCGGCGCGGCATGGCGCGCGGGTGATGCGGGCGCCGTGCCTCACTCATCTGGCCCCAGCGGAACAGCAGGTCGAGCTGCGGCCGATCGCCCTGGAGGATCTGCTCAACCGCCAGCAGGTGCGCCTCGACCACGAGGGCATGACAAGGCTGATCGCCGGGCGGCGGGTGCTGGTGACGGGCGCTGGCGGCAGCATCGGCTCCGAACTCGCGCGCCAGCTGGCGGCGCACACGCCCTCCGAGCTGCTGCTGCTGGATAACAGCGAGTTCGCGCTGTGGCGGATCGACCTCGAACTCTCCGAGTTGCACCCAGGCGTGCCGCGCCACGCCGTGATCGCCGATGTGCGGGACGCGCCACGCGTCCGGGCGGTGATGGACGAGTTCCGCCCGGAGCTAGTGTTCCACGCCGCCGCGCTGAAGCATGTGCCGATGGTGGAGGCGAACCGGCTGGAGGGGCTGCGCACCAATTCGCTCGGCACGCGCATCGTCGCGGATGCCGCGGCGGCCAGCGGCGCCGGGCTGATGGTGCTGATCTCCACCGACAAGGCGGTGAACCCCGGCTCGGTGATGGGCGCCTCCAAGCGCGTGGCGGAGATGTACGCCCAGGCGCTGGACGTGGTGGCCCGCCACGCCGGGCGCGGGATGCGCTGCGTCACCGTGCGCTTCGGCAACGTGCTCGGCTCCACCGGCTCGGTGGTGCCTTTGTTCCGCCGGCAGCTCGCCCATGGCGGGCCGCTGACCGTGACCCACCCCGAGATGCGCCGCTACTTCATGACCGTGCGCGAGGCCGTGGGGCTGGTACTGCAAGCCTCCGTCTCCGGCAGCGGCGCGGAGGCCATCCCCGATGGCGGGATCTTCATCCTGGACATGGGCGAGCCGGTGAAGATCGTGGACCTTGCCCGGCACATGATCCGCCTGGCCGGGCTGCGCCCTGATGAAGACATCAAGGTCGCCTTCACCGGCATGCGGCCAGGGGAAAAACTGTTCGAGGAGCTGTTCCACGGCAATGAACGCCCAGCACCCAGCGGCCATGATGGACTCATGATGATCACCCCGCGCATGGCCGACCTAACGGCGATAACGAATGCGATGGACCGGCTGGAAGATGCCGCCGCCAAGGGGGATGAGGCCGCCGCCATGGCCACGGTGAAAACGCTGGTGCCCGAATTTTTGCCGCCGCCCGGTCTCGCCGTTTCCGCCGCCGCGGAGTAAACACGGCGATCATGGACGCAGTTAACTTTCCGCCGGTTCCCTTCCTCGACCTCAAGGCCCAACAAGCACGCCTCGGCCCCGGGCTGCGCCAGCGGCTGGACACGGTGCTGGCGCATGGCCAGTACATACTGGGGCCGGAAGTGGCCGAGCTGGAGGCGAAACTCGCCACGTTCTGCGGGGCGAAGCACTGCGTCACCGTCAGCTCCGGCACCGATGCCCTGCAGATCGCGCTGATGGCCGAGGGAATCGGCCGCGGCGACGCGGTGTTCCTGCCCGCCTTCACCTATACCGCCACCGCCGAGGTGCCGCTGCTGCTCGGCGCCACGCCGGTCTTCGTGGATGTCGATCCCCGCACCTTCCAGATCGACCTTAACAGCCTGAAAGCGCGCATCGCCCAGGTTAAGCAGCACGGCGAACTGCGCTGCCGCGCCGTCATCGGCGTGGATCTGTTCGGCCAGCCCGCGGACTGGGCGGGGTTGCGCGCCATCGCCGCGGCGGAAGGGCTGTTCACCCTGGATGACTGCGCCCAGAGCTTCGGCGCGGCGCAGGATGGCGAGCGCCTGGGCAAAGCGGCGGACGCCACGGCCACCAGCTTCTTCCCCTCCAAGCCGCTCGGCGCGTATGGCGATGGCGGCGCGCTGTTCACCGAATCGGATGAGCGAGCGGCGCTGTACCGCTCGCTGCGCACGCATGGCGAGGGCACGACCCGCTACGAGGTGCTGCGCATCGGCATGAACGGGCGGCTGGACACCATGCAGGCCGCGGTGCTGCTGGCTAAGCTTGAGATGTTCGAGGGCGAGATCGCCCGGCGCGAAGAAATCGCGCGGATTTACGACGCCGAACTCACCGGTGTCGTGGAAACACCCGCCCGCGTGGCCGGCACGCAGAGCGCCTGGGCCGTGTATTCCGTGCTGCTGCCCAATGCCGCCATGCGCGACGCCGCACGCGCCGCGCTGCAGGCGGCCAGCATCGGCAATGCCGTGTACTATCCGCGCGCGCTGCACCAGCAGCCCGCCTATGCCGCCTGCCATGACGGCGCCGCCCTGCCGGTCGCGGAGTCGCTCGGCGCGCGCATCCTGGCGCTGCCCATCCACCCCGACCTCACCGATGAGCAGGCAAAGCGCACCGCCGCCACGCTGCGCGCCGCTGTCAGCGGCTAAGCCATGCCGCGCGGCGATCTGTTCCCGGATATCGCGCCATTCGAGACCGGGCATCTGCCGCTCGATAACGGCCATACGATGTATTGGGAGCAATCCGGCAACCCGCAGGGCATGCCGGTGCTGTTCCTGCATGGCGGCCCGGGGGCCGGGGCTGGGGCGGTGCACCGGCGCTTCTTCGACCCCAATTTCTGGCGCATCGTCATTTTCGACCAGCGCGGCGCCGGACGTTCGTCCCCCCTCGCGGGCCTGACCGCGAACACCACGCCGCATCTCATCGCCGATATCGAGATGCTGCGAAAATTCCTCGGCATCGACCGCATGCTTCTGTTCGGCGGCTCCTGGGGCTCCACCCTCGCCCTCGCCTACGCCCAGGCCCACCCGGAGCGCGTGACCGGCGCGGTACTGCGCGGCATCTTCCTGGGGCGCCCCAATGAGGTGGACTGGTTCCTCTACGGGCTGCAACGCGTCTTCCCCGACGTACACGCCGCCTTCGCCAACTTCCTGCCGGAGGATGAGCGCCACGATCTGCTGACCGGCTACCTCAAGCGCCTGACCGACCCGGACCCCGCCGTGCATGGCCCGGCGGCGCGGGCCTGGAGCATCTACGAAGGTTCGTGCTCGACCCTGCTGCCGAGCTTCGACGCCGTCTCCGCCTACGCGCAGGACCGCACGGCCATTGGCCTGGCGCGGATCGAGGCGCATTACTTCAACCACGGGCTGTTCCTGCCGGAAGGCGGGCTCCTCGCGCATATGCACCGGCTGCAAGGCATTCCCGCCGAGATCATCCAGGGCCGCTACGACATGATCTGCCCGGCGGAATCGGCCTTCGAACTGGCGGCGAGCTGGCCCTCGGCGCGGCTCACCATCGTGCCCGATGCCGGGCATTCCGCGCTGGAACCGGGCGTGCGCCTCGCCCTCGTCGCCGCGCTGGAGCGCTGCCGCGCCTTGACATGAGCCGCATGGATGCGGTGATCTTCCGCATCCAGGTCGGAGAAACGAAGTGAGCCTGTCTCGCCGGAATATGTTGCGGCTCGGCCTTGCGCTGCCGGCGATGCCTGCCTTCGCGGATACCGCCGCCCCCACCGCCCTGACGATGGGCACAGGCTCTCCGGGCGGGGATTACGCGCTCTACGGCCCAGCCTGGGGCCAGCTCGCCGCCGCGCAGACCGGCATAAGCATCTCCTATCGAGCCACGGGCGGTTCGTCCGCGAACCTATTGCTGATCGAGGAAGGTGCCGCCCAGCTGGGCCTGACCACCGTGGCGGTGGCCAGACAGGCACGTTTCGGTACAGCAACATGGACGGCCGGGGTGAAGTTCAGGGCCTTCCGCGCACTGTTCCCGATGTTCCCCTCGGTGCTGCAAATTGTCTCGCCGTTGGCGACGGGGATCACCTCGCTCGACGCGCTGTCCGGGCAGGTCATTGGCGTCGGCCCCGGGGGCGGCAGCGCCGCCACCACCGTGCCGGATATTCTCGCCAGCGTCGGCGTACAGCCCAAGGCCATGGCGACGGGCGGCTATATCCGACAGATCCACGACATGCTATCCGGGCAGGTCGCGGCCTGCGCCTTTATCGGCGCGCCGCCTCTGCCCGCCATCGCCCAAATGGCGTTGACGCATAACTTCTCGCTGATCGGCTTTTCCGAGCCGGAGGCGGCGCAGGTGGCCCGCGTGGTGCCGGGCATGAGCCAGATGGTGCTGAAGGCCGGTTCGTTCCCCGGCCAGCACATGGGAATCCGCAGCGTCGGCACGGTGAATATCGCCATCGGCGCCGCCAGCCTCCCCAAGGATCTGGCACAGGCTGTCACCCAGGCGGCGCTTGACCATATGGCGCTGCTTTCCGCCGTGATCGACACACCCCAGCACGCGTCGCCCGTGAGCAGTGTCACCAGCGCGGGCATTACCTTCCACCCCGGCGCCGCCGTGGCGCTGCGCCGGGCCGGTTTCAGCGTGCCGGATAAATTCGTCGAGGCTTAAACCAGCTGGCCATCGCGCAGGACGACCTGCCGGTCCATACGCGCGGCAAGGTCCGGGTTATGCGTGGCGATCAGCGCCGCGACATTCTCCGAGCGCACCACATGGAGCAATTCCTGGAACACGATGTTCGATGTGGCGACATCGAGGTTGCCCGTCGGCTCGTCCGCCAGCAGCAGCGCGGGGCGGTTGGCCAGCGCGCGGGCGATGGCCACGCGCTGCTTCTCGCCGCCCGAAAGCTTGCCCGGCGGATGCTCGGCGCGCGCGGCAAGGCCGAATTTCTCCAGCAGCTCCATCGAGCGCCTGTTGGCTTCCGCCTGCGGCACCCCGGCGATCATCTGCGGGATGGAAATGTTCTCCAGCGCGGTGAACTCCGGCAGCAGATGGTGGAACTGGTAGACGAAACCGATCTTGCGCAGGCGGATGGCGGTGCGCGCATCGTCGGAAAGCGCCCCGGCATCCGTGCCGTCGATAAGCACCCGCCCGCCATCGGGTTTTTCCAGCAGCCCGGCCAAGTGCAGCAGGGTGGATTTGCCGGCGCCCGAGGGCGCGACCAGGGCGACGATCTCGCCCCGGCGCACGGAAAGCTCCGCGCCGTCGAGCACGGTGAGCGCCTCGACGCCGGTCCGGTAGGTGCGCTGGATCGCTTCCAGCCGGAGCAGAATGTCACTCACTGCGCAGTGTCTCCACCGGGTCGATATGCGAGGCCCGCCAGCTCGGATAGATGGTGGCGAGCAAAGAGAGGATGAGGGACATCACCAGCACCTCCGTCACCTGGTGCCAGTCCAGCTTCGCCGGCAGGGCCTCCAGGTAATAGATGGTGGGGTCGAACAGCTTCACCCCCAGCAGGCGCTGCACGAATTGGCGGATCTGGTCGATATAGGCGCAGAAGGTGACGCCGAGCCCGAATCCGATGAACGTGCCGAGCACGCCGACCGAAGCGCCGCACATCAGGAAGATGCGCGTCACCGCGCCCGAACTGGCGCCCATGGTGCGCAGAATGGCGATGTCCTTCGCCTTGTCCTTCACCATCATGATCAGCGACGAGATGACGTTGAAGGCGGCGACCAGGATGATCAGCGTCAGGATCAGGAACATCACATTACCCTCCACCGTCACGGCGGCAAGGAAGGAATCGTTGTTCTGGCGCCAGTCCTGCACGTTGAGCGCGTTGTCCGGGAAGGCATTGGCGATGGCCTGCTTGATCGCGTCGTCATGGTCCGGATCGGTGACGAAAACCTGGATCTGCGTGGCCGCATTGGGCTGCTGGAACAGCGTCTGCGCAGCGCCCAGCGGCAGGAACACGAAGCTTGAGTCGTATTGCTGCATGCCGGTCTGGAAGATCGCCACCACCCGGAAGGACTGGATGGACGGAATGGTGCCGATGACCGTGGCCTTGCCCTGCGGCAGGATCAGCGTGAGCTGCGAGCCCACGGACAGGCCGAACTGGCTGGCAAGGCCGCCGCCAATGGCGATGGTGTCGTCCCCCGTGAGGTCGGCGAGATTGCCGGCGACGACATGGTTGGAAACGGTGGGCAGCTGCTCCAGCCCCTCCGGCGCAATGCCACGGGCAACACCGCCCGTCGCCCCGCCCTGCGGGCCGGACATCAGCACCTCGCCCTGCACGATGGGAAACGCGCCGGTGACGCCGGTGATGCCGCGGATCTTCGCGGTCATGGCGTCGTAATCCGTCAGCGGCACATTGGCGCCATACACGCCGATATCGCCGTTCAGGCCCAATATCTGCGAAAGCAGCTCCTGGCGGAAGCCGTTCATCACGCTCATCACGATGATCAGCGTGGCCACGCCCAAGGCGATGCCGATGAGAGAGAAGATGGCGATGATGGAGACGAAGCGCTCACCCCGCCGGGCGCGCAAATAACGCGCCGCGATCTTGCGCTCAAAGGCGTTGAACATCAGCCGCGCACCTTGGCGAGAGCCTCTTCGGCAGGCAGTTCGAAGCGCTCGCCCGTGGCACGGCGCTTCAGCTCCACCATTCCGGCTGCGGCGCCGCGCGGGCCCACGATCATCTGCCACGGATGGCCCATCAGATCGGCCTCGGCGAATTTATGCCCGGCGCGCTCCTCGCGGTCATCGTACAGCGCGTCCGCGCCCAGGGCGGCGTAAAGCTTTTCGCACAGCGCATCCGTGCCCGCATCGCCCTGGCGCAGGTTGAGGATGGCGGCCTTAAACGGCGCCACCGCATCCGGCCAGATGATCCCGGCTTCGTCATGCCGGGCCTCGATGATGGCGCCGACGAGACGCGACACGCCGATGCCGTAAGAGCCCATCTCGGGAAAGAACTTCTGCCCGTCCGGCCCGGTCACGGCGAAGTTCATTGCCTCGGAATACTTGGTGCCGAAATAGAAGATCTGCCCGACCTCGATGCCCCGCCCCTCGCGGCGGCGCTCCTGCGGGATTTTGTCCCAGGCCGTGACATCGTGCTTCTCGTCCGTGGCGGCGTAAATCGTCGTCATCTGTTCGTAGAAGGCGTTCACGTCCATGGCGCCGAGGGCGTCGCCCGCCTCGAAGGCCGCGTCGTAGAACACGCCGGACTCGCCCGTGGGGGCGAGGATGTGGAATTCATGGGAAAGATCACCGCCGATTTGCCCGGTATCGGCGCGCATGGGGATGGCGGTGACGCCGATGCGCTGGAAGGTGCGCATATAGGCGAGCATGATTGTCTTGTAGGTGTGCACCGCGCCTGCATAGTCCAGGTCGAAAGAGTAGCCGTCCTTCATCAGGAACTCGCGGCCGCGCAGCACGCCGAAGCGGGGGCGCACCTCGTCGCGGAACTTCCACTGGATGTGGTAGGGCATCTGCGGCAGGTCGCGGTAGCTCTTGATGGAGTCCCGCACGATGGCCGTGATCATTTCCTCATTGGTCGGGCCGTAGAGCAACTCGCGGTCGTGGCGGTCGGTGATGCGCAGCATCTCCTTGCCGTAGGCGTCGTAGCGGCCGGATTCGCGCCACAAATCCGCGCTCTGGATCGTCGGCATCAACACTTCCTGCGCCCCGATGGCATCCTGCTCCTCGCGCACGATCTGCGCGATCTTGGACAGCACCTTATAGCCGGTTGGCAGCCAGGCGTAGATGCCCGAGGCCATCTGCCGGATCATGCCCGCGCGCAGCATCAGGCGATGCGAGGCGATTTGCGCCTCTGCGGGGGTTTCCTTGAGGGTGGGGATCAGGCTGCGGGAAAGACGCATGAAGGACCTTCTGACTAGGAGTGGGCTGGTTTCAGGACTGGCACCCTTTCCGCCAGCCAGCGGTCGGCGGCGCGGCGGCAGGGGGTTTCCACGGCGGTATAAAGCAGAATCGCCAGGACAAAAGTGCCCGCAACCATGCCAGCGGCGAAAAGCACCGCGTGCGAGGCGGGAGTCCACCCGGCGCGGCGGAAGAGCTGGCAGAGCACCAGCTCAGGGATCGAGAAACTCATGTAAAACGAGTAGGAGAGCAGGCCCAGCCGGCGCAGCTGCTTACGGTCGCCGAGCATCGGCGGCCAGCCGGCATCAGCGTGCATGAGGAAGGCGAACAGAACCGCCCAGATGCCCACTAGGGTGATAAGGTCGAGCTCCAGCGCCGCCCCGGCCAGGGCGAAGGCGACGCCGCCATACAGGCACAACCGGCGCAGCCAGGCTTCATCGGCACAGAGATACACGAAGCGCGCCGTGGCAGCGCCAGCGACGAACTCGGGGAGGAACCGGAACAGCCCGAAGGCGTAGGTGAGGTTGAAGCTGTAGTGATGCACGATGAAGATCGTGCCCATTACCGTGAAACCGACAATGACTGCCTGCACCGCGACGATGGCGCTGCAATAGGTGAGCGCGCACCAGAGCAGGGGAAAGAGCAGGTAGCCCGCCCATTCCGTGCTGATCGACCAGGACGGATAATTCCACGCTCCCTGCCCCGCCCCGCCCCAGCCCTGCACCAGCAGCAGGTTCTGCAGCAGGAAGGCAAGATCGAACCGCCCCGGATTGCGCGGCGCCCAGCCCAGCGCCAGACCGGACAGCACCAGCCCGGCCAGGATGGCGATAGTCACCAGATGCACCGGATACAGCCGGGCCAGCCGCTTTCCCCAGAAAACCAGCATGCGCGCGAAGGGAGCCGGCACGAAATTCGGAGAGGGGTGGCGCCGGTCCTGGTTGGCCAGTTCCGGGTGCACCCGCGCCAGGATCAGGCCGGAGAGGATGAAAAACCCGTCCACCCCCAAATAGCCACGGCGGATGAGGCCGGCGAGCGGGCCGAGCCAGGCGGAGAAGTTCAGGTACAGGTCGATATGATAGATGAACACCCAGCCCGCGAAGGCGGCTCGGCAGATCGTCAGATCGGTAATTTCCTGCTTAGCGGTCATCGGCGTCTTCGTCCTAACCAAATAGAAAGAAGCCCGCCAGCCCCATTAGGGCGGCGGGCCAAGTTCAGGGAGGAAACGCCAGTCACACGGCAGGATGAAGAAACAAACCTCATCCCTGAGGCTTATACTGCATTGCACAAAGCCTCGGCGTCCAGCAAAAAGCCAAGGAATTTCGCACAATTTTTAGCCTCTCAAGCAATAATAGCTCTGTTTTTGGGCTGCATGATGCGCGGCACTTCACTTTTTGCTTAAATATTGCCCAAATACAGAATATGCACCTCCACCAATGGCCGCTTGCCCAGGCGCTTGCCGGTGATCCGGCGCAACGCCGCGCGGGCGGCATCGGTAAAGGCGGCTTCATCGCCGCGTAGGCCCTTGGGCAGATCTTTCAGCTCCTCCAGGAACTCCGCCTCATAGGCCAGGCGGGTCTTGCCATCCGCCTCATCCAGCAGGCCGGGGCCGGAAATGCGCGGCGCGCCCACCACGCGGCCTTGCCCATCCACGGCGAAGCTGCCCATGACGACGCCGTTGAACAGCATACGCCGGCGCGCGGCCAGCACGCTGCCCTTCAGCGGCAGAATCCGGTCGCCATCGACCACCAGCCTCCCGGTCGGCACGGAATCCACCACGCGCGGCACGCCCGGGGCGAATTGCAGCACGTCACCATTCTCCACCAGCACGGTGGGAATGCCCTCATGCTGGGCAAAGGCCGCCTGGGTGGAAAGATGCCGCCACTCGCCATGCGTGGGGATGATGTATTTCGGGCGGACCAGCGCGTAGAGCCGGCGCAGCTCGTCCTGCGCTGGATGGCCGGAGACATGGGTGAACTCTTCGTTATCGGTGATGATGTTCACCCCGCGCCGGGCGAGCGCGTCGCGCACTTTGCGCACCGCCAGCTCGTTGCCGGGGATGACGCGGGAGGAGAAGATCACCGTATCGCCCTCGCCCAGCACGGCATGGCGGTGCGAGTCGTGCGCGATGCGCGCCAGCGCCGAGCGCGGCTCGCCCTGGCTGCCGGTGACCAGCAGCAGCAGGTTCTCATCCGGGATCGAGCCGATCATCTCTTCTGGGAGAAGATCCGGCACGTTCTTCAGATACCCCGCCTCCTGCGCCGCGGCGATGTAGTTGGACAGGCTGCGCCCGACCAGGCAGACATGCCGCCCCGCCGCCTCGGCTGCCGAAATGATGCTCGAAAGGCGCGCGACATTGCTGGCAAAGCATGTGACGGCCACCCGCCCCGGCAGGTCCATGATCAGCGCTTCCAGGCTGTTCTTGACGTCCAGCTCTGAGCCGGAATGCCCCTCCACCGTGGCGTTGGTGGAATCGGAGATCATCGCCAGCACACCGGCATCGCCCAGCGCGCGCAGGGCCGCCTCATCGGTGACCGGGCCGACCACCGGGGCCGCGTCCAGCTTCCAGTCGCCCGTGTGCAGCACCGTGCCGTAGCTGGTGGTGATCGCCAAGCCCTGCGCCTCCGGCGTCGAGTGGGTGAAGCCGTAATAGCGCAGCTCGAACGGCCCCAGGCGGAACTGCCCGCCGCAGGGCACGATGTTGAGCTTCAGCTCGCGGCCGATACCGGCTTCGGCCAGCTTGCGCTTGAGCACGGCGGCGGCGAACGGCGTGGCATAGACCGGGCAACGCAGCAGCGGCCAGAGCCGGGCAATGCCGCCGATATGGTCCTCATGGGCGTGCGTCACCACCAGGCCAAGCAGGGCCTCGCGCTGTTCCGCGATGAAGGCGGGGTCAGGCAGCAGGATCTCGGCCTCGGGCGTCTCGGGTCCGGTGAACCCCATGCCGCAATCCACCGCCAGCCAGGCGCCGTCGCAGCCATAGAGATTGAAATTCATGCCGATTTCACCCGTGCCGCCAAGTGGCACGAAGATGAAAGCGCCTTCCGCGTCACCCCCGCTTGGCGGCTGGGGCTTGCGGGCGGATTTTGCCATCAGATACTCAACTCCTGAATTCGTGTGATTAGTCGCTGTCCATAAACCGCGTGCGGTCGCGCGGCAAAGCCGGGGCTGGGTTGCGCTCCGAGAGCAGGCGCAGACCGTCGAGGGTGAGGTCCGGGGCGATGGCCATGAACCTGGCCGTGCCCTCGGCGAAGAGCGGCGCCAGCCCGCCGGTGGCGATGGCCTTCAGCGTCTCGCCATACTCGTTCTCGATGCGCGCGAGCAGCCCTTCGATGAGCCCGATATAGCCCCAATAAATGCCCGACTGCATGGCGGGCACGGTGTCGCGCCCGATGACCGAGTGCGGCCGGCCGATGCCGATGCGCGGCAGCCGCGCCGCGGCTTGGTGCAGGGCCTCGATGGAAAGGTTGATGCCGGGCGAGATGGCGCCGCCGAGATAGGCGCCATCCTTGTCCACCACGTCAAAAGTTGTGGCGGTGCCGAAATCCACCACCACCAGCGGGCCGCGATAGTAATGATGCGCGGCCAGGGCGTTGAGCAGACGGTCGGCGCCGACGCCCGCGGGATTGTCGGTTTTGATCTCGAAACCCCAGTCGAGCGAGGAGCGGGCCACCAGCGGTTCCACGGCAAACCACTCGCGGCACAGCCGGCGCAGATGGTACAGCGCCGCCGGTACCACGGTGCCGAGCACCGCCCGGTGGATTTCGGTCGGCTTGACGCCGATGCGCGTGAGCAAAGCCTGCAGCCAGACGCCGTATTCATCCGAGGTCCGCTGCGCCGAAGTCGCCAGGCGCCAAGTGCCGCGCCATTCCAACCCATCATGCACGGCGAACACGATATTGGTGTTGCCCGCATCGATCACCAGAAGCATGTCGTCCGCCCCTTATCCCTGGCCCAGCAGGACCTCGCCCGTATTGATGGTGTCGATACGATCTTTGTTGCGCAACAGCAATTCGCCCGCTTCGGACAATCCGGCGAAAAAACCCTCCAACAGCCGCCCGCTGGCCTGGATGCGCATCGCCGTGCCAACCGGGTGGGCGCGCGCCAGCCAGCCCGCGCGGATGTCGGCGGCGGGGGCCTCCTGCCAGGCGCCAAGGCGCATCAGCACGGCCTCTGCCATTTGTTGCGCGGTCAGGCTGACACCATGCGCGGCAAGCGATGTGGTCCGCCGCCACGCGATTTCGGGCGCGGCGCGGAGGTTCGCGCCGATGCCGATCACCAGCCAGTCCAGCCGGTTTTCCGCCGGGGCGGCGTCGATCAGCACCCCGGCGAGCTTGGCATCGCCGATGAGCACGTCATTGGGCCATTTCAGGCTGGTGGGCGGGGCGAAGAATTGTTCCAGCGCCTCGGCCACGACCACGCCGGCGAGCAGGGCGAACATGCCGGCCTCGGCCAAGGGCCGCGCCGGGCGAAGCAGAACCGAGAGGTTGAGGTTGCCTTCCGGCGCCTGCCAGGAGCGGCCGCGCGAACCGCGCCCCGCTGTCTGCTTCAGCGCCAGTACCGCCAGCCCCGCCGCCTCGCCCGCGCGGGCCCGCGCGGTGCAAAGGTCGGATGTGGAGCCGAGTTCGTCGAAAACCTCAAGCCGCCAGGCGGTCAACCCATCAGGGCCTTTGCCGCGGCATCGGCGGCGCTGAGCAGCGGCGCCGGGAGGAAGACGAACAGCGCGGTGGCGGCGGCGCCGAGCGCCATGATGAAGTTTACGCTCTTCGGCGCGGCGTCGAATTCAGGCGCGCCGGCATCGAAATACATCACCTTGATGACGCGCAGATAGTAGAAGGCGCTGATCACGCTGGTGATGATACCGATGATGGCCAGCGTGGTGAGCCCCGCGTTGAAGGCGGCGGCGAACACATACAGCTTGCCGAAGAAGCCGGAGAGCGGCGGGATGCCGGCCATGGCCCACATGAACACGGCGAGCGCGAAGGCGAAGCCCGGGCGCTGAGCGGCCAGCCCGGCGAGGTCGGCGATGGTCTCGACCGCCTGGCCGCGGCGGCGCATGGCAATGATGCAGGCGAAGGCGCCGAAGGACATCACCACATAGATGGCGAGATAGACCAGCGTGGCCTGGATGCCCGCCTCCGTGTCCGCGGCGAGGCCCATGAGCGCGTAACCCATATGGCCGATCGAGGAATAGGCCATCAGGCGCTTGATGTTGCTCTGCGAAATGGCCGCGAGACCACCCAGCGCCATGGAGATGATGGCGAGGATCTCGATGATCATCTGCCACTGCGCCAGCAGGTGCCCGAACGGTCCGATCATCACCGAGAGGAACAGCGCCATGGCGGCGGCCTTGGGCGCGGTGCCGAAGAGCGCCGTGACGGAAGTTGGCGCGCCTTCGTACACATCCGGCGTCCACATATGGAAGGGCGCGGCGGAGATCTTGAACGCCAGCCCGACCATGATGAACACGAGGCCGATGACGGTGCCATACCCGGCGCCACCAGCCAGCAGCCCGGCAAGCGCGGCGAAGTTCGTGGTCCCGGCAAAACCGTAAACCAGCGAGATGCCGTAGATGAGCAGGCCGGAGGCCAGCGCGCCGAGGACGAAATACTTCAGCCCGGCCTCGGTGGAGCGCACCGAGTCGCGGGCCAGCGCCGCAGTGATGTAGAGCGCCAGGGATTGCAGCTCGAACCCGATATAGAGGCTCATAAGGTCGGCGGCGGAGATCATCACGATCATGCCAAGCACCGCGAACAGTACCAGAATCGGATACTCGAAGCGGGCGATCCCTTCCTTGCTGTTATAGTCGAGCGAAAGCACCAGCGCCGCCGCCGCCGCGAGATAGACGACGCCATCGGCGAAGCGGGTGAACAGGCTGGTCTTCAGCAGCCCGCCGAACAGCAGGCCATCCGGCGCGGCGCAGGAAGCCAAGGCCGCCAGCAGCAGCAGGACGATGGCGCCCGCCGTGGTGAAGCAGGTGGGCTCGCGCTTGGCCAGCACGCCGATGAGCAGCAGCGCCATGCCGCCGACGCCGAGAAGCAGGGCGGGAAGAACGGGGAGCAAGGAGGTCATTTCTGCATCACCATGGCCACGGCCGTGTGGGAGGAAAGTGCCGCGGTGTGCGCCTGCACGAGCGAGGCCACCGAGGCGTCGAACATATGCGTGAAGCTGGTGGGGTAGATGCCCAGCCACAGCACCAGCGCGGCCAGCGGCAGCAGCATGGCGTATTCGCGCGGCTTCAGGTCCGAAATCTGCGCCAGTTCGGGGTGGGTGAACTTATCGAACAGCACGGCGCGGACCATCACCAGCATATAGGCGCAGCCCAGCACCATGCCGGCGCCACCCAGCAGCGAGACCCAGAAATTCACCTTCATGGCGCCGACGATGACCAGGATCTCGCCGATGAAGCCGGACGTGCCCGGCAGGCCCATATTGGCCAGGGAGAACAGCATCAGCAGCGCGGCATAGGCCGGCATCCGCGCGGCCAGACCGCCAAGGCGCGAGAGCGCCAGCCCCTCGCCGCGCGCCAGCAGAATGCCGGTGCAGACAAACAGGCCCGCGATGACGATGCCGTGGGAGAGCATCTGGAACAGCGCGCCCTCGATCCCCTCCACCGTGAAGGTGAAGATCCCGATGATGATGACGCCCATATGCGCCACCGATGAGTAGGCGATCAGGCGCTTCATGTCCGTCTGCGCCAGGGCGACGAAGGAGATGTAGATGACCGCGACCACGCCCAGCGTGAACATCAGCGGCTCGGCGGCGGCACTGGCGGAGGGGAGCATCGGCACCGTGAAGCGCAGGAAACCATAGGCGCCCATCTTGGACAGCACGGCGGCCAGCATGATGGTGCCGGGGGTCGGCGCCTCGCCATAGGCATCGGGCAACCAGGTGTGTAGCGGCCACACGGCAGCCTTCACGCCAAAGGAGGCGAGGAACGCGGCGAACAGCCAGATCTGCGCCTGCGCGGAAATCGGTGTGTGGATCAGCGTGGCAATATCCGTGGTGCCGGCATGGTGCCAAAGCCAGACCAGGGCCAGCAGCATGAACAGCGACCCGGCCAGGGTGAAGAGGAAGAACTTCACCGCTGCATAAATGCGCTTCCCGCCGCCCCAGATGCCGATGATGAGGTACATCGGCAGCAGCACGGCCTCGAAGAAGATGTAGAACAGCAGGAAATCCGTGGCCGCGAACATGCCCGTCGTCATCGTCTCCAGCAGCAGCAGCGCCGCGAAGAAGGAGCGCGCGCGCTTGGTGATGGAAGCGCTGGACAAGATAGCGATGGGGGTGAGCACCAGCGTCAGCAGGATGAGGAACAGGCTGATGCCGTCCGCGCCCATGCGGTACTGGATATCGAGCCCTGGGAGCCAGCTCGCGGTCTCGACGAACTGGTAGCCCACCTCGGCCGGGTTGAACTGCGTCCAGAGATAGACGCCGAGTGCGAGCACCAGCAGCGAGATGCCAAGTGCCGCGTGCCGCGCTTGCCTTGCGACCGCCGCCTCCTCGCCCCGGATTGTGGCGAGATACGCCACGCCCAGCAGGGGCAGGTAGGTGATGAGCGAAAGGATGGGAAAACCTGCCACGTTCATGGTTTACCGGACCCAGAGAAAGAGGCTGAGGAAGCCGAGCAGGCCAATCAGCATGACAAAGGCGTACAGCGCGATCGAACCGGTTTGCAGTTTGACCGTCTGCGTCGAGGCATCGGTGGTGAGAGCGGCGAGGCCGTTGGGCACGCCATCGATCACCTGCTCGTCGCCGAAGCGCCAGGCGAGCTTGGCCAGACGCAGGGCCGGGCGGACGAAGAGCCAGTCATACAGCTCGTCGAAATACCACTTGTTCAGCAGGAAGCGGTACAGCCCGCCGAACTGCTGCGACAGCGCACCAGGGATGGCGGGAGCCAGCACGTAGAAGACGAAGGCGACCACGAAACCGGCGATGCCAATGGCGAGCGGAGCGGCGGCGGCCCAGGCGGGGAGGCTTTCCAGCATGCCCATCGGGGAGTTCGCCGTGACATCGATGCTCGAACCCCAGAAGTGGATGTAGTTGCCGCCGATGAAGTCGTTCTTCAGCAGGTAGCCAGCGCCCGCCGCGCCAATCGACAGGCCGATCAGCGGCACCAGCATCACCAGCGGGCTCTCATGCACATGCTCCTGCACATGCTTGGGCGCGCGCGACGCGCCATGGAAAGTGAGGAGGAACAGGCGGGCGATGTAGAAGGCGGTGAGGCCCGCGGTGAACACGCCCAGATACCAGCCATACATCGAGATCGGCGTATGGGCCGCGAAGGCGGCTTGCAGGACCGCGTCCTTCGAGTAGTAGCCGGCGAAGGGCGGGATGCCGGCCAGCGCCAGCGAACCAATGAGCATCATCAGCCAGGTGACTGGCAGCTTGCGCGCGAGGCCACCCATCAGGCGGATATCCTGCTCGTCCGACATGGCGTGGATCACGGAACCCGCCGCCAGGAACAGCAGCGCCTTGAAGAAGGCGTGGTCGATCAGATGGAACATCGCCACCGGATAGGCCCCCACGCCCACGGCCAGGAACATGTAGCCGAGCTGCGAGCAGGTGGAGTAGGCGATGATGCGCTTGATATCGTTCTGCACGCAGCCCACGGTGCCGGCGAAGAACGCCGTGCTGGCGCCGACGACAGTGATGAATTCCAGCGTGCCCGGGGCGGCGTCCATCAGCGGCGACATGCGCACGATCATGAACACGCCGGCGGCGACCATGGTGGCGGCATGGATGAGCGCGGAGATCGGCGTCGGGCCTTCCATCGCGTCCGGCAGCCAGGTGTGCAGCAGCAGCTGGGCCGACTTGCCCATCGCGCCGATGAACAGCAGGGTGGCGATCACTTCGAGAACCGGGAACGTAGCGCCGAACAGCGCGTAGCTGTCGCCCGCATGCGCGGCCACGGCGGCGAAGATGCCGTCGAACGAGACGGTGCCGAACACGAGATAGATGAGCGCGATGCCCACGGCGAAGGCGAGGTCGCCAATGCGGTTGACGATGAAGGCCTTGATCGCGGCGGCGTTGGCGGCCGGGCGGTCATACCAGTAATTGATCAGCAGGTAGGAGACGAGGCCCACACCCTCCCAGCCAAAGAACAGCTGGAGCAGGTTGTTCGCCGTCACCAGCATCAGCATGGCGAAGGTGAACAGCGACATATAGGAGAAGAAGCGCGGCGCGGTCTTGTCATGCGCCATGTAGCCGATGCTGTAGACATGGATCAGCATGGACACGACGCTGACCATCACCACCATGGCGAGGCTCAGCTCGTCCTGGCGCAGGGTCCAGTCCGGCGTGAAGCCGCCGACCGAGATCCAGGTGGCTAGATGCAGCGGGGCCTGCACCCCGCCCATCTGAGCAAGCACGCCAGCCGCGGCGCAGACCAGCATGAAGGCGATGCTAGCGCCGATGGCGGCGTGCCGGCCGATGAAGGGGCGCGCCACGCCAGAGATGAGCGAGCCGACGAGCGGGGCGAAAACGGCGATCAGCGTATACATATCAACCCCTCATCATGGACACGTCTTCGACCTCGATCGAGCCGCGATTCCGGAAGTAGATGACGAGAATGGCGAGGCCGATGGCGGATTCCGCCGCCGCGACCGTGAGCACGAACATGGTGAAGACCTGGCCCACCATGTCCTGCAGCGCGCCGGAGAAGGCCACGAAGTTGATGTTGGCCGCGAGCAGGACCAGCTCGATCGACATCATGATAACGATGATGTTCTTGCGGTTCATGAAGATGCCGAACACGCCGATAACCAGCAGCAGCCCGGCAACCACGAGATAATGCGACAAGGGCACCGGCATGTCAGAGCGTCTCCTTCTCTTTCGGGGGCAAGGCGGCGCCAGCGCCAAGCTCGGCATGCACCATCTGCAGCGTCTGCTCCGGCGTGCGGGCGTGCTGCACGCTGAGCTTCTGGTGCAGCGAGCGCTTGCCGTCGCGGTGCGTGAGCACGATCGCGCCGATCATCGCCACCAGCAGCACCATGGCCGAGAGCTGGAACAGGGGCAGGTAGCTTGTGTAGATCAGGCTGCCCAGAGCCGCAGTGTTGGTCAGGTTATCCGGCGTCGGGTGCAGCCGCGCCGCCGCCGCGCCGGTGAGCGTGTTCCAGCCCGAGACCACGAGGAACAGCTCGCCGAACAGGACGAGAGCGACCAGCGCGCCAACCGGGGCGTAGCGCTGGAAGCCTTCCTTCATCGCGGCGAAGTCCACATCCAGCATCATCACCACGAAAAGGAACAGCACCGCGACGGCGCCGACATAGACAATGGCCAGGATGAAGGCCAGGAACTCCGCGCCCGCCAGCAGGAACAGCACCGCGGCGTTGACGAAGGCCAGGATCAGGAACAGCACCGCATGCACGGGGTTGCGGCTTGTCACCACCATCACCGCCGAAGCCAGCAGGATGAAGGAGAACAGGTAAAACGCTAGGTTTACGATCATGGCGGGTTCTACCGGTAAGGGGCGTCGAGTTCGAGGCGCTTGGCGATTTCGGCTTCCCAGCGGTCGCCATTATCCAGCAGCTTCGCCTTGTCGTAGAGCAGCTCCTCGCGCGTCTCGGTGGCGAACTCGAAGTTCGGCCCCTCGACGATGGCATCCACCGGGCAGGCTTCCTCGCACAGACCGCAATAGATGCACTTCGTCATGTCGATGTCGTACCGCGTGGTGCGGCGCGAGCCATCCTCGCGCGGTTCCGCCTCGATGGTGATCGCCTGCGCGGGGCACACCGCCTCGCACAGCTTGCAGGCGATGCAGCGTTCCTCGCCGTTCGGATAGCGGCGCAGCGCGTGCTCACCCTTGAAGCGCGGACTGATCCGGTTCTTCTCAAACGGATAGTTGAGAGTCGCCTTGGGCTTAAAAATATACCGCAAGGTAAGGGCAAGACCGCAGAGGATCTCCCAGAGCACAAGGCTCCACGCCATTCGGCCGAGACGGTTCATTTCACAACCTCAAGCATTGGGCAACCATCCGAAATATTCCAGCACCCCGGCCACCGCGACGAGGTAGACCAGCGTGATCGGCAGAAACACCTTCCAGCCCAAAGCCATCAGCTGGTCGTAGCGCAGGCGCGGCAGCGTGGCGCGCACCCAGACGAAGACGAACAGGCAGATCAGGAGCTTGAGCAGGAACCAGAGCACACCCCCCGGCAGGAAGGGTACCGGCGAGAGCCAGCCGCCCAGGAAGAGCGTGGTGGTCATCGCGCTGATGAGGATCATGTTCGCGTATTCGCCGAGGAAGAACAGCGCGAAGGACATGGCGCTATATTCCACGAAGAACCCGGCCACGATCTCCGATTCACCTTCCGCGAGGTCGAACGGCGCGCGGTTGGTCTCGGCAAGACCCGAGATGAAGAAGATGACGAAGAGCGGGAACAGCGGGATGGCGAACCAGAGATGGCGCTGCGCCAGGACGATGTTGTTCAGGTTCAGGCTGCCCGCGCAGATCAGCACGGTGACGATGACGAAGCCCATCGAGACTTCGTAGGACACCATCTGCGCCGCCGAACGCAGCGCGCCGAGAAAGGCGTATTTGGAGTTGGACGCCCAGCCCGCGATGATGATGCCGTACACGCCGAGCGAGGAGATCGCGAAGAGATAAAGACCGCCGACATTGATATCGGCGATCGCCCAGTGGTTGTTCACCGGGATCACCGCCCAGGCGATAATGGCGAGGCCAAAGGTGATCATCGGCGCCAGCGTGAACAGCAGCTTGTCGGCGCCGGCGGGCGTGATCGTCTCCTTCATCAGCATCTTGATCGCGTCAGCGAAAGGCTGCGCCAGGCCGAACGGGCCGACGACATTCGGCCCCTTGCGGAGCTGGATCGCGCCCATCACCTTGCGTTCGAACCAGGTGAGATACGCCACGCCGATCAGCAGCGGCACGATCAGTGCCAACGATTCGAGCAGGGTGAGGATCACGATCCCCAGATTGGTTTGGAAAAACGCGCTCATTCCGCGGCCTCTGCTTGAGCGGGATAATGGGCTGTCACGCAGGCCGCCATGGTCGGGCTGGCGCGGCTGATGACATCGGTCTGGTAGTAATTGGCGAAGACCGGGGTGAAAGGCGCCGCCGCAAGCGCCGCCGCATCGCCCGCGGGGGCGGTCGTGTCGTTACCGGCGAGGCGGTGGAAGCCGCGGCCAAACACGGGGTAGCTGGCGGCGAGATGCGCGCGCAGCTCTTGCAGCGTGTCATACGGCAAAGCGTGGCCGAGATAGGCGCTGATCGCGCGCAGGATACGCCAATCCTCACGCGCATCGCCCGGCGGCAGCACGGCGGCGAAGCCCTGCTGCACCCGGCCCTCGGTGTTGACGTAGGTGCCATCCTTCTCGGTATAGGCCGCACCCGGCAGGATCACATCCGCGCGGGAAGCGCCAGCATCGCCGTGATGGCCCTGGTAGATGACAAACGTGTTCGGGCCGATCGCCCTGGTGTCCAGCTCATCGGCGCCGAGCAGCCAGAGCACGTCCACGCCGCCATTCAGCATGGCGTTGGTGGACTTGCCGCCCGGGCCGGGCAGGAAGCCGAGATCCAGCCCGCCGACGCGGGCCGCCGCATTGTGCAGCACGTTGAAGCCGTGCCACTCCGCGGTGAGCATGTTGTACTGAGCCGCCAACTTCCAGGCCGCCGCGTGCAGCGCCGCGCCATCGGGGCGGGCCAGCGCCGCGGCACCCAGGATGATCATCGGCTTCTTCGCGGCCTTCAGCACTTCGGCGAAGGGATGCGTGCCCTCGGCCAGCGCCTTCAGCGCCTCAGGCCCGGCGCCGACGCGCTCGGCCGGATAGGTCAGCTCGCCCGCCTCGCCTACCAGCCCGGCGGTGAACCCGCCAGCCAGCCAGCGCTTGCGGATGCGTGCGTTGAGCACCGGGGCCTCGTGGCGCGGGTTGCTGCCGATGATCAGCAGCGCATCGGCTTCCTCGATTCCGGCGATGGTCGTGTTGAACAAATAGAAAGCACGGCGCGAGGCGTCGAACACGGCGCCATCCTGACGGCAATCCAGGTTCGGCGAACGCAGCGCGGTGAAGAATTCCTTCAGCGCCAGCATGCTCTCGGCATCGCAGAGATCGCCCGCGATAGCGCCCAGCCGCTCCGGTGCCGCAGCTTTAACCTTGCCGGCAATGGCGGCAAACGCCTCTTCCCAGCTCGCGGCGCGCAGCTTGCCGTTTTCGCGCAACCAGGGCCGATCCAGACGGCGGCGCTTCAGCCCGTCCACGGCAAAGCGGGATTTATCGCCCAGCCATTCCTCGTTCACGTCGTCATTCATGCGCGGCAGGATACGCAGCACCTCGGCCCCGCGCGCATCGACACGGATATTCGCGCCCAGCGCGTCCAGCACGTCCACGCTGTCGGTCTTGCGCAGCTCCCACGGCCGCGCGGTGAAGGCGTAGGGCTTGGAGGTCAGCGCACCGACCGGGCAGAGATCAATGATGTTGCCCGAAAGCTCGGAGCTCAGCGCCTTCTCGACATAGGTGCCGACCTGCGTGTTCTCGCCACGGAACGTGGCGCCAAGCTCGGCGACGCCGGCAACCTCGGTGGTGAAGCGCACACAGCGCGTGCAATGAATGCAGCGCGTCATCGTGGTCTTCACCAGCGGACCCCAGTCCGGCTTGGAGACGGCGCGCTTCTGCTCGTCATAGCGCGAATGATCGCGCCCGTAGCTCACGGCTTCGTCCTGGAGGTCGCACTCGCCGCCCTGGTCGCAGATCGGGCAGTCCAGCGGGTGGTTGATGAGCAGGAATTCCATGACACCGCGGCGGCCCTTGCGGACCATCTCGGTATCGGTGTGCACCACCATGCCCTCGGCCACTGGCATGCCACAGGAGGCCTGCGGCTTCGGCGGCATTTTCTCGATCTCCACCAGGCACATGCGGCAATTGCCGGCGATGGAGAGACGCTCATGGTAGCAGAAGCGGGGGATCTCGATGCCCGCGGCATCCGCCGCCTGGATCACGGTCGAACCGGCGGGAACCTCGACTTCGATACCGTCAATGGTGAGTTTTACCATGGCTTACTCCGCCGCCTGCGCCACGTTCTGCGGCGGCTGATAATCGATTGCCCGCGCCTCGACCGTGGGGCGGAAGGCGCGCATCAGGCCCTGGATCGGCCAGGACGAGGCCTCGCCGAAGGCGCAGATCGTGTGGCCGGCCACCTGGGTCGTCACCTGCTCCAGCAGGGCGATGTCGGCCATGGTCGCCTTGTTCTGCACGATGCGGTCCATCTGGCGCATCATCCAGCCGGTGCCCTCGCGGCACGGGGTGCACTGGCCGCAGCTCTCATGCTTGAAGAACTTGGACAGGCGCCAGATCGCCTTCACCACGTCCACGGACTTGTCCATGACGATGATGGCGCCCGAGCCCATGCCGGACTTCACCGCCGCGAGGCTGTCGAAATCCATGAGCTGCACATCGGCCATCGCCTTGTTCAGGATCGGCATGGAGGCGCCACCGGGGATGATGGCCTGCAGATTGTCCCAGCCGCCGCGCACACCGCCGGCATGCTTCTCGATCAGATCCTTCAGCGGCACGCCGAGCTCTTCCTCGACATTGCAGGGATTGTTCACATGGCCGGAGATGCAGAAGATCTTCGTGCCCGCGTTCTTCGGGCGGCCCAGCCCGGCGAACCAGGCGGCGCCGCGGCGCATGATGGTGGGCGCGCCGGCAATGGTCTCGACGTTATTCACAGTCGTCGGACAGCCATACAGGCCCATTGCCGCCGGGAATGGCGGCTTCATGCGCGGCATGCCCTTCTTGCCTTCCAGGCTTTCCAGCATGGCGGATTCTTCGCCGCAAATATACGCGCCAGCGCCGCGCTGCAGCACGAGGTCAAAATCCCACCCGCTATTCGCCGCATTCTTGCCCAGAAGCCCTGCTTCATAGGCTTCGTCGATGGCGGCCTGGAGACGCTGCGCTTCGTTGTAGTACTCGCCACGGATATAGATGAACGCCGTATGGGCGCCCATGGCGAAGGAGGCGATCAGCGCGCCCTCGATGAGCTTGTGCGGCTCATTGCGGATGATGTCGCGGTCCTTGCAGGTGCCGGGCTCGGATTCGTCCGCGTTGATGACGAGGTAGCTCGGGCGGCCATCGCTCTGCTTGGGCATGAAGGACCACTTCATGCCGGTGGGGAAGCCAGCGCCGCCGCGCCCGCGCATGCCGGAGGCCTTCATCTCCTCGACCAGCGCGTCGCGGCCGCGGGCGATGATCTCCGCCGTGCCGTCCCAGTCGCCACGGGCACGCGCGCCCGCCAGGCGCCAGTCCTGCTGGCCGTAGAGGTTCTGATAGATGCGATCGGAATCGTTGAGCATGGTTACTCCCCGGAACCAGAGGCGGGCAGAAGCGTGGTCTGGCCGGAGGCCGGGGCCGAGGATGCGCGCCCGCCCAGCGAACCCGCCGGCGGCTGCGGCTTGCCGGCCTTGAGGTCCCCGATCAGCGCCTCGATGCGCGCCGCGTCCATGTCCTCATAATAATCGTCGTTGACCTGCAGGATCGGCGCATTCACGCAGGCGCCGAGGCATTCAACCTCGGTCAGGGTGAACAGCCCGTCCTCGCTGCTCTCGCCGAAATGGGCGATGCCGCTCGCCTTCTTGCAGGCGGACACGATATCATCCGAGCCGCGCAGCCAGCACGGCGTGGTGGTGCACACCTGCAGCTGGTACTTGCCCACCGGCTTGAGGTTGAACATCGTGTAGAAAGTAGCGACCTCGTAGATGCGCACCGGCGCGGCGCCGAGGCGCTCGGCCACGGCATCCAGCGCCGCCTGCGGCAGCCAGGCGGATCCGGTGGTACGGCCAATCTGGCGCTGGGCGATGTCGAGCAGCGTCTTCACCGCGCTCATCTGCCGCCCTTCCGGGTACTTGGAGATCGCCTTTGCCACCAGTGGCTCGGAGAACTCGTCAAACGCAAAAGTCTTAGGCTCGGGCTGCGTATTCACCGGTCGATCTCACCAAACACAATATCCAGCGACCCGAGGATCGCCACCATGTCAGCCAGCATATGGCCCTTTGTCAGCTTCTCGGCCGCCTGCAGATGCGCGAACCCGGTCGGGCGGATCTTGCAGCGGTACGGGCGGTTGGTACCGTCCGACACGAGATAAACGCCAAACTCTCCCTTCGGGGCTTCCACCGCCGTGTAGGTGGTGCCGGCGGGAACGTGATAGCCCTCGGTATAGAGCTTGAAGTGATGGATCAGCGCTTCCATCGACCGCTTCATCTCGGCGCGCTTGGGCGGCGCGAACTTGCGGTCCTGGATCTTGATCGGGCCCGGCTGCATCTTCGCCAGGCACTGCTTCACGATCTTCACGCTCTCACGCATCTCGGCCATGCGGACGAGATAGCGGTCATAGCAATCGCCATGCTTGCCGACGGCCACATCGAATTCGACCTCGGCGTATTTATCGTAAGGCTGGGCGCGACGCAGATCCCACGCCACGCCGGAGCCGCGCAGTGACGGGCCGGAGAAGCCCCAGGCCAGCGCATCCTCGGCCGAGATCACGCCGATATCGACGACGCGCTGCTTCCAGATGCGGTTGGCATTCAGAAGGTTCTCGAGATCATCGATGAATTTCGGAAAACGCTCGGCCCACGCGGCAATGTCGGCTTCCAGCCCTTCAGGCAGGTCCTTGGCCACGCCGCCGGGACGGAAGTAATTGGCATGGAAGCGCGCACCAGATGCCGCCTCGTAGAAGGTCAGCAACTCTTCGCGCTCTTCATAGCCCCACAGACCGGGGGTGATGGCGCCGCAGTCCAGCGCGAAATGCGCGACGGCCAGCAGGTGGTTCAGCACGCGCGTCAGCTCGGCGAACATCACGCGAATCCATTGCGCACGCTCCGGCGCCTGAATGCCGAGAAGCTTCTCCGTGGCCAGGGCGAAAGCATGTTCGCAGGCCATCGGGGAGACGTAATCCAGGCGGTCGAAATACGGCAGCGCCTGCAGGTAGCTCTTATACTCGATCAGCTTTTCGGTGCCGCGATGCAGCAGCCCGATATGCGGATCGGCGCGCTCGATGACCTCGCCGTCCATCTCCAGGATCAGGCGGAGCACACCGTGCGCGGAGGGATGCTGCGGGCCAAAGTTGATGGTGTGGCTGTCGAACTCGACGGTCCTCTTGGCCGGGGCGGCTGCGTCACTCATCAGCGATCTCCACGCGCCTTCTCGTCACCGGGCAGCGTCGTCATGCCTTCCCAGGGCGAGAGGAAATCGAAATTACGGAATTCTTGCGTCAGTTTCACCTTGTCATATACAACCGATTTCCGCTCGGCGTCGTAGTGCACTTCGACATACCCGGTCAGCGGAAAATCCTTGCGTAGCGGATGTCCCTCGAAACCGTAATCGGTGAGGATGCGGCGGTGATCGGCGAGGCCGTTGAAGCGGACGCCGAACAGATCCCAGGTCTCACGCTCCCACCAGCCGGCGGCCGGCCAGATCCCGGAGACCGAATCGACCGGAGTCGCCTCGTCGGTCTGCACGATCACGCGCAGCCGGGCGTTCCGCGTCACGGAGAGCAGGTTGTAGACGACATCGAAACGCGCCGAGCGCTCGGGGTAATCGACACCACAGACATCCATGACCTGGGCGAAGCCATGCGCGTCACGCAGCACCTTGAACAGAGCAACCGCCAAGTCGCGGGCGGCGACGGCGACCAGTTCCCCGCAGTCGCGGCGCGCGCTCAGCACGCCGGGAAGCGCAGCGATAACATCAAGGTCGGTATCGGCCGGCGGCACGGCCTCAGGCACAGCCTGGTTGGTTTCGTCAGCCACGGAGAATCGTCCCTGTCCGGCGGATTTTCTTTTGCAACTGCATGATCCCGTAAACCAGCGCCTCGGCGGTGGGCGGGCAGCCGGGCACGTACACGTCAACCGGCACGATCCGGTCGCAGCCGCGGACCACGGAATACGAGTAATGGTAATAGCCGCCGCCATTGGCGCAGCTGCCCATGGAGATAACCCAGCGCGGCTCCGGCATCTGGTCATAGACTTTGCGCAGAGCTGGAGCCATCTTGTTGGTCAGCGTGCCGGCGACGATCATCACGTCGCTCTGGCGGGGCGAGGCGCGCGGGATGATGCCGAAGCGGTCGAGGTCGTAGCGCGGCATGTAGGCATGGATCATCTCCACCGCGCAGCAGGCCAGGCCGAAGGTCATCGGCCACAAGCTGCCGGTACGCGCCCAGTTCACCACCTTGTCCAGATTGGCGACGACAAACCCCTTGCCCGCGATCTCGCCGGTGATCCCCTTGATCACCGCATCCTGCTCCGGGCCAGGAGGCAGATTCTCACGGTTCCAGGCAATCTGCGCGGTGTCCTTCACCATGCTCATGCGGCTACTCCCAATCCAACGCGCCTTTATTCCACTCGTACACGAAGCCGACAGTTAAGACTCCGAGAAACCCGAGCATCGAGAAAAATCCGACGGCCCCGATCCGCGCCAGGCTGACCGCCCAGGGGAACAGAAAGGCTACTTCAACGTCGAAGATGATGAATAGGATCGCCACCAGATAGAAGCGGACGTCAAAACGCCGGCGGGCATCGCCAAAGGCGTCGAACCCGCATTCATAGGCGGATAATTTTTCAGCGTAGGGCTTCTGCCGCGCCGCGAACAGCGAGCCGAAGACGAAAGCCACCCCGAGCAGGCCACCGATGGCTACAAAAACAAGGATGGGGAAATATTGCGAAAGGGCTATCTGCACCTGCTCATCTCCTTGCTTGCGCCGGAAAGGAATGGCGCCCAACTCACAATTGGTCATCCGCCATGTCGCATCGCAACACGTCGTGGTCAAGACTAAGCTACGATGGAGCTGACGCCCCTTGCGGAGACGGGGAATGACAACTGGCGCGAGTGACGGGGCTCGAACCCGCGACCTCCGGCGTGACAGGCCGGCGCTCTAACCGACTGAGCTACACCCGCAAATCAGTATGTGGGCCGTGTAATGGGCTAATCGTTCAGCGTCAAGCGCATTACAGGCAATGAAGAGTCAATTTAAAGAAAGGCTGCACTACAAAATTAGCTTGGCTGGGAATGGGCGGTGACGGATTTGAACCGCCGGCCCTCTCGGTGTAAACGAGACGCTCTACCGCTGAGCTAACCGCCCTAAAAGTGGACGGAAAATTCCCGTCCACGCCCATTGCCGCTTAGTTGACAGAGTCTTTCAGCGTCTTGCCCGGCTTGAAGCGGACAGAGGTGGAAGCCGGGATATCGATTTCCTCGCCCGTGCGGGGGTTACGGCCCTTGGAAGCCTCACGCTCGGTGGTGGCGAACGTGCCAAACCCAACGAGACGAACTTCTTCCTTCTGCTTCAAGGTCTTCTCAATCGCCCCGAAGACAGCGTCGACAACCTCGGCGGCCTTGGCCTTGGACAGATCAGTCTCTTCCGCCACGGCGGCAATCAGGTCATTCTTATTCACGGGCTAAAGCTCCCTGCTGTGAAAATTCAGTACAAATATCCGCAAAACGGCGGGCGCGCCAAAGAGGATTCGGCGCGCGTTGATAGCCACGTTCGGACTCTCGCGTCAAACACTGCCAATTCTTAATGTGGCAGGCCCGACGCCACCGTTCCCTCAGTCGCCGGCTTGATCTCTGCCGGCGTGTCCTCCCACTCGATCGGCTCAGGCTTGCGCACCAGCGCCAACGCGATGACTTCATCGACGTGAGAGACAGGAACGATCTTAAGTCCCTTGGTCACGTTGTCAGGAATTTCAACGAGATCCTTCTCGTTGTCCTTCGGGATGACAACGGTGGTCAGCCCTGCGCGCAACGCAGCCAGGAGCTTTTCCTTTAGCCCGCCAATGGGCAGCACGCGCCCGCGCAGCGTGATTTCGCCGGTCATCGCGATATCGCGGCGAATCGGAATCCCGGTGATGGCGCTTACAATCGTGGTCGCCATGGCGATGCCGGCGGAGGGGCCGTCCTTCGGAGTAGCACCTTCAGGCACATGCACATGGATGTCGTGCTTGTCGAAATAAGGCGGCTTGATGCCGAACTGCACAGCGCGCGAGCGGATATAGGAATACGCCGCCTGCACGCTCTCCTGCATCACATCGCCGAGCTTTCCGGTCTGCTTGATCGTGCCCTTGCCGGGCAGCAGCACGCTCTCGATGGTCAGGATATCGCCGCCCACCTCGGTCCAGGCCAGGCCGGTGACAACGCCCACCATGTCCTCCGACTCGGTCTCGCCGAACCGGAATTTCGGCACGCCGGAGAATTTCTCCAGATTGCTCTTCGTGATTGCCACCTTCTTCGCCTTGTTGGTGACAATATCCTTCACCGCCTTGCGCGCGAGGGTCGCGATCTCGCGCTCCAGGTTACGCACGCCGGCCTCGCGCGTGTAGGTGCGCACCAGCTCATGCATCGCATCGTCGGAGACGGACCATTCGTCTTTCTTCAGCCCATGGGCCTCGGACTGCTTGGGCAGAAGATGGCGTTTCGCGATCTCAACCTTTTCATCCTCCGTGTAGCCGGGGATGCGGATGATCTCCATGCGGTCCAGCAGCGGCTGCGGCATGTGCAGGGAGTTCGCCGTCGTCACGAACATCACGTCGGAAAGATCGTAGTCGACCTCAAGGTAATGATCGGCGAAGGTGGAGTTCTGTTCCGGGTCCAGAACCTCAAGCAGCGCCGAGGCCGGATCGCCGCGCCAGTCGGCGCCGAGCTTGTCAATCTCGTCAAGCAGGAACAGCGGGTTCGAGGTCTTCGCCTTCTTCATGCCCTGGATGATCTTGCCTGGCATGGAGCCGATATAGGTGCGCCGGTGCCCGCGAATCTCCGCTTCGTCGCGCACGCCGCCAAGCGACATGCGCACGAACTGGCGGCCCGTCGCCTTGGCTATCGACTTGCCCAGCGAGGTCTTGCCCACGCCCGGCGGGCCGACGAGGCAGAGGATCGGCCCCTTCACCTTCGGGCTGCGCGCCTGCACCGCCAGATATTCGACAATGCGCTCCTTGATCTTTTCCAAGCCGTAGTGATCGGTATCGAGAATCTTCTCGGCCTCGATTACATCGTTCTTGATCTTGCTGCGCTTCTTCCAGGGGATGCCGACGATCCACTCCAGATAGTTGCGCACCACCGTGGCTTCCGCGCTCATCGGGCTCATGCTGCGCAGCTTCTTCAGCTCCGCCATCGCCTTTTCATTTGCTTCCTTGGACAGCTTGGTCGCCTTGATCTTGGCTTCCAGCTCGGCGGCTTCGTCCTTGCCGTCCTCGCCCTCACCAAGCTCTTTCTGAATCGCCTTAAGCTGCTCGTTCAGGTAGTATTCGCGCTGGGTCTTTTCCATCTGCCGCTTCACGCGGTTGCGGATCTTTTTCTCGACCTGCAACACACCGATCTCGGCTTCCATATGGTTGAACACGCGCTCGAGCCGCTCGGCCGTGCTGTCCATCTCCAGCAGCTCCTGCCGCTCGGAGATCTTCAGGCCGAGATTGCTCGCCACCGTATCCGCGAGCTTGGAGGGCGACTCGATCTGGTTGACCGAGACCAGCACCTCCGGCGCGATCTTCTTGTTCAGCTTGATGTACTGCTCGAACTGCGCCACCACGGTGCGGCTCAGCGCTTCCACTTCCTTGCTGTCGTCGCCACGCTCTTCGACCGGATCGGCAATGACCTCGAAATAATCCTCGGTCTCCTTGAAGCCGGTGATGCGGGCGCGCTTGATGCCCTCGACCAGAACCTTCACGGTTCCATCAGGCAGTTTCAGCAACTGCAGAATGGTGGAGACAGTCCCCACGCTGTAGATGTCATCGGCCGACGGATCGTCCTGCGCCGCGTTCTTCTGCGCCACGAGCAGGATCTGCTTGTCTTCCTTCATCACGCTTTCCAGCGCGCGCACGGATTTCTCGCGCCCGACGAAAAGCGGCACGATCATATGCGGGAAGACCACGATGTCGCGCAGCGGCAGCACCGCCAGCGTTTCCATCGGCAAACCAGTTTTTGTTACATCAGACATTACCAAATCCCCTAGGTCTCATGGCCTGCCCTGCCTAGGCGCAGCCCATGCGTGCCGCATGCGGCCACGCCCCGAATATCGGCAATCCAGGGGCGGCCCGCAAGGGCCGCGTCGTGGAAACCCTGGTCAGGAGGCGCTTTCGGCGCGCTTTTCACTGTACGTATAGAGCGGTTCGGCCCGGCCTTCGGCCACCTCGCCATTGATCACCACCTCGGAAACGCCATCCAGCCCGGGCAGGTCGAACATGGTCGTCAGCAGGATCGCTTCCATGATCGAGCGCAGGCCGCGCGCGCCGGTCTTGCGCTTGATCGCACGGCCGGCCACCACTTTCAGCGCCTCGTCGGTGAAGGTCAGCTTGACCCCCTCCATCTCGAACAGGCGGCCATATTGCTTGACCAGCGCGTTCTTCGGCTTGGTCAGGATCTCGATCAGCGTCGCCTCGTCGAGGTCGTCGAGCGTCGCCACCACCGGCAGGCGGCCGATGAACTCGGGGATCAGGCCGAAGCGCAGCAGATCCTCCGGCTCCAGATCACGCAGGATCTGGCCGGTGCGGCGCTCATCCTGGCTGCGCACCTCGGCGCCGAAGCCGATGCCCGAGCCCTTGCCGCGCTGGGCGATGATCTTCTCCAGCCCCGCGAAGGCGCCGCCGCAGATGAACAGAATGTTGGTGGTGTCCACCTGCAGGAATTCCTGCTGCGGATGCTTGCGCCCGCCCTGCGGCGGCACGGAGGCCACGGTGCCTTCCATGATCTTCAGCAGCGCCTGCTGCACGCCCTCGCCGGAAACGTCGCGGGTGATCGACGGGTTGTCGGACTTGCGGCTGATCTTGTCCACTTCGTCGATATAGACGATGCCGCGCTGCGCCCGCTCGACGTTGTAGTCCGCCGCCTGCAGCAGCTTGAGGATGATGTTCTCCACATCCTCGCCCACGTAACCGGCCTCGGTCAGCGTGGTCGCGTCGGCCATGGTGAACGGCACGTCCAGGATTCGCGCCAGGGTCTGCGCCAGCAGCGTCTTGCCCGAGCCGGTCGGCCCGATCAGCATGATGTTGGACTTCGCGATCTCGATGTCGTTGCTCTTGGTCGCGTGCGCGAGCCGCTTGTAATGGTTGTGCACGGCCACGCTCAGCACCTTCTTGGCGTGGCTCTGGCCGATCACGTAATCGTCCAGCACCTTGCAGATCTCGCGCGGCGTGGGCACGCCATCGCGCGACTTCACGAGATGCGTCTTATGCTCCTCGCGGATGATATCCATGCACAGCTCGACGCATTCGTCGCAGATGAACACGGTCGGCCCGGCAATAAGCTTCCGCACCTCGTGCTGCGACTTCCCGCAGAACGAACAGTAAAGCGTATTCTTCGTATCGGCCGATTTGCTGCTCATAAACCACTCCACAGCGCGCAATTAAGTTGAAAGACTAGCCCCCTGTGCATTTACGCACAAGCGCGGCGGGGGCAGCCGGAAAAACCACAAATATTTCAAACAATTGCCGGGAAAACCAGGGCTTCATGCGGCGCCGCAGCGCCTGCGGGCCGTAAAAAAATCATAAAAAAACGAGTCCGGAGGGGACTCCGGACCCGTCCTTGTTTTCGCTGCCTCCAGGTTCAGATGGCCGGGGACGGCTCCGTCCCAGCCGCCGGGGCGGGGGCTTCGGCCGGGCGCGGCTGGCTCTTCACCACATCGTCCACCAGGCCGAAATCCTTGGCCTCCTGGGCGGACATATAGGTGTCGCGCTCCAGCTTTGCCTCGATCGCCTCCAGCGGCTGGCCGGTGTGCTCGACATAGATCAGATTCAGCCGCTTGCGCAGGTTGAGGATCTCGCGCGCCTGGATCTCGATGTCGGTCGCCTGGCCCTGGGCGCCACCGGAGGGCTGGTGCACCATTACGCGGGCATTCGGCAGGGCAAAGCGCTTGCTCTTTTCGCCGGCGCAGAGCAGCAGGCTGCCCATGGAGGCCGCCTGGCCGATGCACACCGTGCTGACCGGCGAGCGGATGTACTGCATGGTGTCGTAGATCGCGAGGCCGGAGGAGACCACGCCGCCTGGGCTGTTGATATAGAACGAGATTTCCCTGTTCGGGTTCTCGCTCTCCAGGAACAGCAGCTGGGCGCAGATCAGCGAGCTGACCTCATCGTAAACCTGGCCGGTGAGGAAGATGATCCGCTCCTTCAGCAGGCGCGAATAGATGTCGTAAGACCGCTCGCCGCGCGCCGTCTGCTCCACCACCATCGGCACCAGATTGCTGTTGTAGAACTCGACTGGATCCCGATCCCGCATCACTCAATATTCCTTGTCATAAAAAAAACCGCCCGCCCCGGCATCACACCGGGCCATGCGTGGCCGCGGCGTGAGCGGAACGGGCGTCATGTATCCAAGTTAGTGGATCGCACGCGCACGTCTAGGGTGCGATCGGCATGAACTGAAGCCAGGGGCTTCAATTCATGCCGTGAATCGCCGCCTAAGATATTTTTAGGGGCTGATTCACGTTTGAGGTTCAATCGCAAAGCGATTCAACCTCAAACGATCAGGCCCTAATGCTGCCTTACGCCTCCGAGTCGGCGGCGAGCTCTTCCGGGGTCACGGAGACCTCGTCCTGCTTCACCTGGCCCAGCAGCAGGTCCACCACCTTGTCCTCGAAGATCGGGCCGCGGAAGCGTTCCATCTGCTGCGGGTTCTTGCGGAAGAACTCGACAACCTGCATCGCCTGCGGGCCGTAGCGCATCGCCTCGTTGAACATGGCGCGCTGCAGTTCCTGGTCGGCGACCGTGACGTTGTTGGCGCGGCCGATCTCGGCGACCAGCAGGCCCAGGCGCACGCGCCGGTCGGCGATCGCGCGGTACTCGGCCTTAAGCGTGTCCTCGTCCTTGGCGGCGTCCTCGGGATCGGCGTTGCCGGCGGCCTTCTCGGCCTCAACCTGGCGCCAGATCTCGGCGAACTCGGCCTCCACCAGGGATTCAGGCGCGGTGAACTGGGCCTTCTCGGCCAGCGCGTCCAGCAGGGCGCGCTTCAGCTTCAGGCGGGCCATCTGCTCGTACTCGCGGCTGATCTGCTCGGAGACCTTGGCGCGCAGATCGGCGACCGACTCGAGGCCGACGGCCTTGGCCAGCTCGTCATCGATGGCCGGAACCTCGGCCACGGCGAGGGACTTCGCGGTGATCTCGAACTCGGCCGTCTTGCCGGCCAGATCCTTCGCGCCGTACTCCTCAGGGAAGGTCAAGGTGATGGTCTTGGTCTCGCCAGCGGACATGCCCTCCATCTGCTCGGAGAAGCCGGGGATGAAGCCCTCACCAGCGATGGTCACGTCGACATCGTTGGCGGTGCCGCCCTGGAAGGCCTCACCGTCGATACGGCCGATGAAGTCCACGGTCAGGCGCTCGCCAGCGACAGCCGGACGCGTCTCCTCAACCGCCTTGAAGCTCTGGCGCTGCTCGGCGATGCGCTTCAGCGCCTCGTCCACCTTTTCCTCGGCGACGGCGGCAACCGGCTTGCTCAGGGTGATGTCCGACACGTCCGGCACCGCCACCTCGGGCAGCACTTCCATTTCCAGGACGAATTCCAGGTCGGATTCCTGGCCCGGCTTGGTGATCTCAAGCTTCGGCTGCATCGCCGGGCGCAGGCCGCGCTCCTCGATCAGCTTGCCGGAAGCGTCGTTCACGGTCTGCTCCAGCACTTCCGCCGCAACGGCTTCGCCATAGCGCTTGCGCACCATGGACATCGGCACCTTGCCCGGGCGGAAGCCCGGCATCTGCATGGTCTTGGCAAGCTCGGCCAAACGCTTCTCACGCTTGGCGGCAAGTTCGGGTTCGGGAACCACGACGGTAAAGCCGCGCTTCAAGCCCTCGGAGAGCGTCTCGGTAACCTGCATGAACGACAAAATCCTCAATAAAACAACAACTAAGCAACTCTGTTGGTGCGGGCGGAGGGACTTGAACCCCCATGACTTGCGCCACCAGAACCTAAATCTGGCGTGTCTACCAGTTTCACCACGCCCGCTTTAGCCTTACTCCAAGCCGCGCCGTCTAGCGCGAGTTGCAAGACTTAACAAGGAGGCCCCTCGCAACTCGGGGCAAAACAAACTAATTGGCATCCCTGATGAGCATGCCAAACGAGGAAACGCCCCCCGCCAGCCGGAAAGGCCGGAAGTCTAACACCTGGCTTTGGATCGCGGCAGGGGTTGCCGTGCTCGTGGCCGCGCCCGTGGCGGCGGGGCTGGTGGCGCTGGCCCGCTTGAACCCCAACGCGTACGCCTCGGCGCTCACCGTGGCGCTGGAGCGCGCCACCGGGCGTCAGCTCACCTTGGGCGGTCCGGTGCGGCTGGATCTTTCCTTCAACCCGACACTGACGGTGAGCAACGTCACCCTGGGCAACCCGCCGGGCGGCTTCGCCGGGGATTTCGTCACCCTGGACCGGGCCAAGGCGCAGATCGCCCTGCTGCCCCTGCTTACCCACCACCTGGACATTCTGCGCCTGGTGCTGGAACGTCCGCAGATCACGCTGCAACGCCTGCCCTCCGGCGCCAGCAGCTGGGACTTCTCGACCGCCCCCGGCCACGCCACGGGAATGCACCACGTCCACGGCTACAAGCTCGCCCTGGAGGCGGTGGAAATCCGCGACGGCCACGTCACCATCATCCCAGCCAGCGGCCAGATCTACGGGTTCAGCCTGCCGCGCGTGACCGGCACGGCGAACTCGCTGTCCGCCCCGCTGCATCTGGCGGGCGGCGCCAGGATCGGCACGCAGAACGTCCAGCTTTCCGGCGTGGTCGGGCCCGTCGCGCAGCTTTCCGGCACCTCGCCCTGGCCGGTGGACCTCAGCCTGACCGGCGCCGGGGCCACGGCCCGGCTTACTGGCACAGTGGCGCAGCCGCGCACCGGGTCGGGTTACGACCTGACGCTGAACGTGGACATCCCGGCGCTGGAGGCCCTGGACCCCGGCGTCTTTCCGGCGCTGCACCAGCTGCACCTCGGCGCCGAGATCGTGGACCGCGACGCGGCCATCCCTGCCATTAATAACGCATCGCTCACGGCCGGTCCGTCCGACCTCTCATCCCTGCGCCCGGGGCTCGCGCTCCAGGGGCTGGATATAGAGATGACCTCGCTCGACCAGCCGGTGACGCTGCAGGCCAGTGGCGCGCTCGGCCAGGACGCGTTCAGCGCCAAGGGCGATATCGGCGCGCCGGATGCGCTGCTCAACCCGTCCCTGCTGCCCGCAGGCATGGCCGCTCCGGCAAACTTTCCGGTCGGGCTCTCGCTGCAGCTTGGCCCCGCCAAGGCCGCCATCACCGGCGCCATCGCCACGCCAAACACGCTCTCCGGCGCCGCCCTGGCCATCACCGCCACCATTCCGGACCTCTCGGCCCTCTCCACCGCCGCTGGCGCAACGCTGCCGGCGTGGAAGAACATCACCATCCAGACCACGCTGATCGACCCTGGCGGCCAGGGGCTGCGCAACGCGATGGGGCTGGACAGCCTGACCGTGGCCATGGATCACGCCCAGTTCGGCGGCGATGCCAGCCTGTTCCTCGGCGCCACGCCCAGCCTGCAACTCTCGCTGAAATTCAGCAACGCGGATCTCGATGCGCTCACCGCCGCCCTGCCACAGCCGCAGCCCGCAGCCACCCCGGCCACCACACCAGCCGCGCCGCCGCCCGTGTCGGCCCTGCCGAGCGCGCCATTGCCGTTGGGGCTGCTGCATCTGGGCGATGCGGACATCCAGCTCGCCGCTGATTCTCTCATCTGGCATCAGGTCACATTCACCGCGCTGCAGGGCCACGCGACCATCACAAACGGCGTGCTCAGCCTCAATCCGCTCACCGGCGAGCTGCCCGGCGGGGCGGTCACCGCCAGCGCCAGCCTCGACGCCTCGAAGGACCCGGCAACCGAGACCCTGCAAGTTACCGCCCCGGCGCTCGCTCTCTCGCCGCTGCTGCACGTCTTCGGCCTGCCGGACACCGCCGAGGGCACGGCGCAGGTGCAGCTCAAGGCCGCCAGCACGGGCGACTCCCCACAGGCCATCGCCAGCGGGCTGAACGGCAGTTTCGGCGCGGCGGCGGTGAACGGCGTCGTCGATGGCAGCGTGCTGAACCGCCTGCTCGGCGCCGTGCTGAAAACCGCCGGGCTCACGGAGCCGCAACTTACGGCTCCCGGCCCGGTGCTGGCGCGCTGCGCCGCGCTACGGCTGGATGCCGCCAACGGCACCGGCACGCTGAGCGCCCTGGCCCTGGATAGCAGCCGCCTGAAACTGCAAGGCAGCGGCACGATGGATTTCGGCAAGGGCACGCTTGGCCTCACCCTGCAACCCCAGCCGCGCGGGCAGGCGGCCACCACCCAGGTCTCGGTCAGCGGCAGCTTCATCCAGCCCACGCTCGCCGCCGCCCCGGCTGCTTCCGCGCCGGACGGCGATATCTGCCCAGCCGCGCTGAACCTCGCCCGGTTCGGCCACCCTGGCCCCGCCGCGCCACCGCCGGGCAGCCTTCCCCCACCCGAGTCAAGCGCACCGCAGCAGCCCGGCTCCCCCGCCAACCTCAACTCCCTGCTTGGCCAATGAAGCGCTTCTGGACCACCACGACCACCATCGCCGATGGTGAGCATTTCGCCGTCCTGCTCGACGGCAAGCCGCTGAAGCTCCCTGGCGGCAGGGTGCTTTGCGTGCCCTTTTCCGCCCTGGCCGAGGCCGTCGCCGAGGAATGGGGCGCCGCCCCCACGGAATTCTCGCCTGACGACCTGCCCCTGACACAGCTGGCCAGCACCGCGCAGGACCGCGTGGCCCAGCACCGCACGGAGATCATCCGCCAGCTCACCGCCTATGGGCTGAACGACCTGCTCTGCTACCGCGCCGACGGCCCCGCCCCGCTGGTGGCGCAGGAAAACGGCCAGTGGGACAAATGGCTTGACTGGGCGCGTGAGCGCTATGGGGTGGAGCTGTTCATCACCGCCGGGGTGCTGCCCATCAACCAGCCGGCCGAAACCGCCGCGCGGTTCAGCGCGGCGCTGGATGCCTATACCGACTACGGGCTCGCAGCACTCGGCGTGGTCGTTCCTGCGCTGGGCAGCCTGGTGCTCGGCCTTGCCGTGGCGGAAGGCGCGCTAGACGCCCAGACCGCCGCCGATACCGCCTTCACCGACGAGCTCTGGCAGGAAGCAAACTGGGGCCAGGACAAGGAAGCCCTCGCCCGGCGGCGCGGTGTAACCGCCGACGTCGCCGTCAGCCGGCGTTTCCTGGAACTATGCCAGGGCTAACGTAAGCCAAGCGCACGAACCTCGCCCCGGCTTCCACCAGCGCCTCGGCCACTTCCGCTCCCAATTCCGCGCTGCCCTGTTCCCAGGCGGTTGCAATCGCCTCACGCGGCACGGCGTCGAACTCCACCGGCACCTCGATCTGCAGCCCCTCGAAATTGACCGTGCCGAAGCCGGTCACCGGCAGGCCGAACACGCTGCCAGGGGTGCGGGCGGGTTCGCCCTGCCCCGCCACGCACGCGCCGCGCAGCGCCAGGTTCAGCGAGAGCAGCGGCTCCGCGCCATGGCCGAACCGCGCCGCGCCCTCGCCCTCCAGGCGCTGCTCCATCAGCTGCCGCGCCACCTTCCACAGATAGAACGACGGAACCACCACCCCGGCCTCGCGCCGCAGCGCCAGCGCCGCCTGATGGATCACCGGCACATTGCCGCCATGGGCGTTGAGGATGACGATCCGGCTGAGCCCGTGCCGCAGCAGCCCGCGCAGCAGGTCGTCCAGCACGCTGCGGAAACTCTCCCCCGAGAGCGCCAGCCCGCCGGGGCTGGAGCCGAAATAATCCCCCACGCCATAAGGCAGGGTCGGCGCCACGAAAGCAGGCGCGCCCAGCTCATGCGCCCGCCGCGCGATGCGCTCGGCGATGAGATCCGCGAGCAAATAATCGCCCATGGGCTGGTGCGGGCCGTGATCCTCATGGCTTCCCAGCGGCAGCAGGATCACCGGATTGCGCGCAAGGGCGCTGGCGAAGGCCGGGGCGGTCATATCGCCCAAGCGGACGAAGGGGCTGGATTCGGTCATGCGCCCAACTTTGCCTCCGCGCTGGACATCCGCAAAGCCCCACAGTTAAGCTCGGCCCGGAACTTGAGGATAAGGTCATGAGCAGCGAAGCGTTGGCAGACAATATCATCCCCGTCATCCTCTCCGGCGGCTCGGGCACAAGGCTCTGGCCGGTTTCCCGCAAAAGCTTCCCCAAGCAGTTCTGGCCGCTGATCGCCGAGCACTCGATGCTGGCGGAAACCGCTCTGCGCGCCGCCTCGCCCGAGTTCAGCCCACCCATCGTCGTCGCCAACCAGGACCACCGCTTCGTGGTGGCCGAGCAGCTGCGCGAGGCCGGGATTTCCGGCGCGCGCATCCTGCTCGAACCCATGGGCCGCAACAGCGCCCCGGCCATCGCCGCGGCCGCGCTGCTCGCCGCCGAGACCGCGCCGGACGCCGTGCTCTGGATCATGGCGGCGGATGCCTCAATCAACGACCGGGAGGCCCTGCGCGACGCGATCCGTGCCGCGCTGCCCGCCGCCCGCGCCGGCAATGTCGTGACCTTCGGCATGGAGCCCACCGCGCCGGAAACCGGCTACGGCTACATCACCCGCGGCGAGGCGCTGCCCGGCATGCCGGGCGCGTTCCGGGTCGAACGGTTCGTCGAGAAGCCGGACCTGGAAAAAGCCAAGGCGCTGATCGCCACCGGGGGGAATTTGTGGAACTCCGGCATGTTCCTCTTCCGCGCCGACACGCTGCTGGCCGAGCTGGAGCGCTTGGCGCCGGAGGTGCTCACCGCCACCCGCGCCGCCATGGCCGCCCGGAGCACCGATCTCGACTTCATCCGCCTCGGCGCCGCGGAATTCGCCAAGGCGCCGGACATCTCCATCGACTACGCCGTCGCGGAAAAGACGGACAAGGCCGTGGTCGTCCCCGCCGCCATCGGCTGGTCGGATGTCGGCTCCTGGACGGCACTGGCCGAAATCGGACCCAAGGACGCGCAGGGCAACGTCGCGCTGGGCGACGTGGTGATCGAGGATGTCGCCAATTCCTATGTCCGCAGCGAGCACACGCTGACCGCCCTGCTCGGCGTGCGCGACCTGATCGTGGTGACGACGCAGGATGCCGTGCTCGTCGCCGCCAAGGACCAGGCGCAGAACGTGAAAAAAATCGTGGAGCGGCTGAAGGCGCAGAAGCGCCCCGAGGCCGACAGCCATAACCGCACCTACCGCCCCTGGGGCTTCTATGAGAGCCTGATCCAGGGTGACCGCTTCCAGGTGAAGCGCATCGTCGTCTGGCCGGGGCGGAAACTCTCGCTGCAGAAGCATTACCACCGGGCCGAGCACTGGGTGGTGGTGGCGGGCTCCGCCTCCGTCACCTGCGATGACGAGGTGCGCCTGCTGCGCGAGAACGAGAGCGTCTATTTGCCGCTGGGCAGCACACACCGGCTGGAAAACCCGGGAAAGATCCCTCTCACGGTGATCGAGGTGCAGTCCGGCCCATACCTCGGCGAGGACGATATCGTCAGGTTCGAGGACACCTACGGCCGCCAGTGAGGCTGCTTCATAAGTCTACTCTGGCGGCCGTCTAACCGCGTTTTTCTGCGCTCCGGTGCTCACGTACTTTGAGCACGCTGCGCTCCGGTACCCGACTGCACGACTATCCAGCTCGCCAGAGCGGCTTCTGAAACAACCTCTTACGGCGCGCTAAGGTTCAGCGAGAGCGCGTGCAGCCCCGATTTGAACTCCGCATCCAGCGCCTCATGCACCGAGCGTGAGCGCTCCAGCCGCGACAAATCCCGCAGGCTCTCAGCCACCATGGTCACGGCGTAATGCGTCTCCCCCACCGGCAGGCCATTGCGCCCGGCATGGCTGGCGTGGCGCTTGCTTTCATCCATCACCTCCAGCGCCACAGGCGAGAACGCCGCCCGCAGCGCCTGCTCGATTCTCTCCGCCCGTGTGCCCATCATTCGCATCCTTTCATCGCATCCTTGCGCGCATCGGCTGTTGCCAATTGCGCCTGACGACGCACATTAAGGCCATGATTCCGAGTAACCGCAAGCCGCGCGCCTTTGCTCCCGATCCGGCGGCCCCAGGCCAGGGCTGCGACAGCCCCGGCTGCGCCCTGAACGGCGATTACCGCGCCCCCAAATCCCGCAGCAATCTGCGCGAGTTCCATTGGTTCTGCCTGGAGCATGTGCGCGCCTACAACGCCTCCTGGGACTACTACAAGGGTATGTCCGCCGACGAGATCGAGGCCGAGCTGCGCGCCGACTCCTCCTGGCAGCGCCCGACTTGGCCGCTCGGCCAGAATGGTGCTGCCAACCGCCAGCAGGAGGCGCTGGAAGCCGAGTTGCGCAATTTCACCTTCGGGGCAGAGCGCCCGCGCCCGGCCCCGCGCCCAAACATTCCCCCCGAGTTGCGTGAGGCGCTGGAAATTTTCGAGCTTGTCTGGCCGGTGACGCTTGAAACCGTGAAGGCCAAGTACAAAACCCTGGCCAAGCAGCACCACCCGGACGCCAACCAGGGCGACAAGGGCGCCGAGGACCGGCTGAAGATCATCAACCTCGCCTATGCCACGCTGCGTGGCATACTGGCGTAACCGCCACGCGCCACGGATTGAGCCCCGCCGCGTATGATGGCAAAGCTAACAAGAGCGAGCCCCTAAAGGACCGAATACATGAACGACATCGCCGCGACGTCTGAAGCCCGGGTTCCCCCCACCTCGGCGATCAACCTGCCCGACATCAAGGTGAAGGTGCGCGAGCTGTTCGGCATCGCTTCGGATCTCGAAGTTCCAGCCTTCTCGCTGCGAACCGAGCACGTGCCCGAGATCGACCCGGCCTACCAGTTCGACCGCGAGACCACGCTCGCCATCCTCGCCGGCTTCGCCTTCAACCGCCGCGTGATGATCCAGGGCTATCACGGCACCGGCAAATCCACGCATGTGGAGCAGGTGGCAGCAAGGCTCAACTGGCCCTGCATCCGCGTCAACCTGGACAGCCACATCAGCCGCATCGACCTCATCGGTAAGGACGCGATCGTGCTGAAGGACGGCAAGCAGGTGACCGAGTTCCGCGAAGGCATCCTGCCCTGGGCGCTGCAGCATGCCTGCGCTTTGGTGTTCGATGAATACGACGCCGGCCGCCCAGACGTGATGTTCGTGATCCAGCGCGTGCTGGAGGTGGAGGGCAAGCTCACTTTGCTCGACCAGAACCGCGTCATCCGCCCGCATCCGGCCTTCCGCCTGTTCGCCACGGCCAACACGGTGGGCCTGGGCGATACCACGGGCCTGTATCACGGCACGCAGCAGATCAACCAAGGCCAGATGGACCGCTGGAACATCGTCGCCACACTGAACTACCTGCCGCACGCGCAGGAAGTCGCCATCGTCATGGCCAAGATGGGCGTCGCCGCCAGCGATACCGGGACGAAGCAGCGCATCGAGCGCATGGTGGCGCTGGCGGACCTCACCCGCGCCGGGTTCATCGCGGGCGACATCTCCACCGTCATGTCGCCGCGCACGGTCATCACCTGGGCCGAGAACATGCGCATCTTCGGCGATGTCGGCTTCGCCTTCCGCCTCACCTTCCTCAACAAGTGCGACGAGGCCGAGCGCCAGACTGTGGCCGAGTACTACCAGCGCTGCTTCAACGAAGAGATCCCGACCGGCCTGCGCCAGCCGGCCTGACGCGAAATGACCGGCAAGCAGGACCAGGGCAAGGCCGAGGAGTTCAAACGGGCAACCGCCAGCACGCTGCGCGCCATGGCCCATGCGCAGGAGCTGGAGGTGGCCTACCAGCCCGGCCCGGCGGGGCTCGCCAGCAACAACAAGCGCGCGCGCCTGCCCGCGCCCTCGCGCGCTCTGCCCGCCGCCGAGATGGCCAAGCTGCGCGCGGCGGCCGACTCCATGGCGCTACGCCTGCGCCACCACGACGATTCACTGCACAATGCCCGCTCCCCCGCCGCGCGCGAGGCGAAAGAGGCGTTCGACGCGCTGGAGCAGGCGCGGGTGGAAGTTTATGGCGCCGAGCACATGGCGGGCGTGGCAGCGAATTTGCGCCGCAAGCTCGACGAGGAATGTGTCGCCCACGGTCTCGACAAGATGACCGCCCGCGACCAGCTGCCGCTGGCCGACGCCGTCGCCCTGCTGGCGCGCGACCGCATGGACCCGGCATCGGTGCCGGATTCCGCGCGGCGTATCGTGGATCTCTGGCGCGAGACGCTGAACCCGGCGGCGGAAGCGGCGCTCGACGAACTCGCCTCCGCCCGCGCCGACCAGGCGGATTACATCAGCGCCGCGCGCAAGCTGTTGGCTGCGGTGGACCTCGCCGAGGCCGAACCCGGCCCAGGCGACGAGCAGAGTGAGGAGCAGAGCCAGGATCAGGGCGAGCAGACCACGCAGCAGGACAACAGCCCGGACAGCGGCGGCGAGCGCGAGACGCAGGAGGCGCCGCTGCTGGCCGCCCAGCCCGAGATGGCCGAGGGCGAGGCCGGCGAGGATTATTCCGAGGAAAAGGGCGAGCCCGAGGACGCAACGGCCGATGCGGGCGAGGCGCCCGCCGGCCCCCAGAACCGCCGCCAGCACGCCGACACCGGCGACACCAGCAGCTACCGCGCCTACACCACCGCCTACGACGAAGAGATCGCGGCGGAGGAGTTGTGCGACCCGGACGAGCTGACCCGGCTGCGCCAGCAGCTCGACCAGCAGCTCCAGCATCTGCACGCCCTGGTGGCCAAGCTGGCCAACCGGCTGCAGCGCCGCCTGCTGGCACAGCAGACCCGCGCCTGGGAGTTCGACCTGGAAGAGGGCATGCTGGATGCCGCCCGCCTGGCGCGCATCGTCGTCGACCCGCTGCTGGCCCTCACCTACAAGCGCGAGCTGGAGACCGAATTCCGCGACACGGTCGTCACCCTGCTGATCGACAATTCCGGCTCCATGCGCGGCAGGCCCATCACCGTGGCCGCCATGTGCGGCGACATCCTGGCCCGCACGCTGGAGCGCTGTGGCGTGAAGGTGGAGATCCTCGGCTTCACCACCCGCGCCTGGAAGGGCGGGCAGAGCCGCGAGCAATGGGTGGCGGCGGGCAAGCCGCCCCAGCCCGGGCGGCTGAACGATTTGCGGCATATCATCTACAAGGCCGCCGACATGCCGATGCGCCGGGCGCGCAAGAATCTCGGCCTGATGCTGCGCGAGGGGCTGCTGAAGGAGAATATCGACGGCGAGGCGCTGCTCTGGGCGTATCGGCGCCTGCTGGCGCGGCCCGAATACCGGCGCATCCTCATGGTCATCTCGGACGGCGCGCCGGTGGATGATTCCACCCTCTCGGTGAATGCCGGGAACTATCTGGAGCGGCATTTGCGCGACGTGATCCGCGATATCGAAAACCGCAGGCTGGTCGAGCTGATCGCCATCGGCATCGGGCATGATGTCACCCGCTATTACCGCCGCGCCGTCACCATCGTAGATGCCGAGGAGCTGGGCGGCACGATGATGCGCAAGCTGGCCGAACTGTTCGACGAGGATGACAGCGCCGCCTGGCATCGCGCCGCCGCGCTCGGCGCGCCGCAGATCGGTTAGGGACAAGCCGCCGCCAACGCTGCCATGGCGGGCGGCGGCGGGCTGGCAGGCCGGTGCAGCATCGCCCCGAGCGGCGCCGCCAGGGCGATGGAGTGCAAATACTGGCAGGGCTTGGCCAGATGATCCTCGCTGTTGAAGAAATCCCGCGCCGGGTAATGGCTTTCATCCGGGAGCGCCAGAAACGCCCCGCCATTGCGCGTGTACACGGCACGGATGGCCGCCGGCACATCCGGCGGCAGCGCCTGTTCCCGGTCATCCACCGGCAGCCCGCCAATGACCACAACGCCCCGCCGCACCTCCGCCGCGACGAAGCCGCCGATCAGCGCGCTGCCATACCCGGCGCTGATGTTCCCCGCCGTTGGCAAGGGCCGCGGCGTGGTGCCTATCAGCGCCGCATCCCGCGCCGCCAAATCGTTATCAATTCTAGAGCATGATTTCTTGAGGTAGAGTCATTTTTGGATTCCGGCTCGGGCTGAAATTTGATTCAAGATGCAGGCTGGGAGCGGAGGCCAGCATGCATGGGAGTTCCCTATTCTTTGGATTTGCGTG
>Ga0326727_10003570_pt1 | contig 49330 bp, 46 predicted proteins | sample MB2enrmetagenome_FD_207643 | JGI IMG/M metagenome (GOLD analysis project Ga0326727, IMG submission 207643) | Lab enriched peat soil microbial communities from McLean, Ithaca, NY, United States - MB29MY | ecosystem: Environmental > Terrestrial > Soil > Wetlands > Peat | place: USA: New York... | reverse complement strand
CTCCGCGATGAAGCGCAGGACGTAAGCGCCGGCAATGCCCAGCAGCGCATAGGCCAGCACGGAGAGGACGCTGCCGCTCTGCGCCAGAGAGAACCCTTCGCTGACTACGGCCGCTGGTGAGGCGACCGGCTCCGGGGCGATCAGAGGTGCGGAGGGGTGTTCGAGAGCTGCGACGCGCCGCTCCAGGGATTGCAGGCGCGCGGTGAGCTCTTCGAGTGCGTCGGGAAGAACGTCCATAGCCTCCACCCGAATAAGAGAACCCTTAGTCCCCGATCGCCGGCGCCGCTCCGTTCTTCTCAGGCCACGGCGGCAGCAGCTTGGTCAGCACCCACAGGAAGAGCAGCGGCAGCAGGGTCAACGCAATCGCCACCAGCAGACCTTCGCGCGTCACCAGGGCCATCTTGTAAGTCGTGTAGCCGAGGAAACTCTTGGAGAACAACTGCCCGCCGATCACCACATTCCAGCGCATGGCAAGAACGCCGATCATGGCCAGGCATCCGGAGAGGACATACATGTACTTGCGGGCGATCTCCGGCAGCTTCACCACTTGCGTCAGGAAGAGCAGAATCAGCGGCGTGATGGTGCCCAGGCAAATCTGGAGGACGATCTGGGAGAAGTAGAGCTTGGTGTGGACCATGAAATTCAGGCTGTTGAAGGATTCGTCGGCCTCGTAGATGCGGTGGACCAGATCCAGCATCTCCAGGCTGAAGTCGATTATGAAGATATAAAACATGTACATGGCGATGGAGTCCACGCAGCGCATGTCGATCGTCTGCTTGCGCAGCTTGGTGATCGCCATGTAGAGCAGCATCACCCCGGCAATCCCCGAAACCATCGCCGAGAAGATGAAGACCACCGGCATCAGCGGCGAGGACCACCAGGGATTGGCCTTGATGGAGCCGAAGATGAAGCCGACATAGCCGTGTAGCAGGAAGGCGGAGGGAATGCCGATCAAAGTAACAATCCAGCATACCCGTTCGTCGATGGCCAGCGAGCGCGGGCTGATGTTGCTCGAACCCAGCGTCATCACCTTGTAGATCATTCGCAGCAGGCCCGTACTCGACTGTGAGAGCAGCACGATCTCGCGCCGGTAGTCGAGCCAAATCTCGAAGACCAGCACGGCCATCAGGTACCACAGATAGACATAGCCGAACATAGCCATCGCCGAGGTGCTGTGGGGGGTGAAGTACATCTCCGGCGAGCGGAACGGGTGGCCCAGGTGCAAGACCAGCGGCAGGGGCGCAACCAGCAGGAAGGCCAAAGCCGTCAGCAGCGCCAGCCGGTAGGTGGGCTTGACCGCCTCGACACGGAAGACTCGCTCCAGCGACGCCAGAATGAATGCGCCCGCCACCAGCCCCGTGATAAAGGGATACAACACGATGAGCACACTCCAATAGAGTGTGATTTCGTTGGGATACATGTAGCCTTCAACACCGTTCATAACCCCTCACTCAAGACGGCAGCTCTCAGCTATCAGCTGTCAGCTTTACCCCGCTTCTTCAATTCCCTTGTGTCTCTCAAACCTTCATAACTGTTCCGCAAATCTCATTCAGCTTCAAGCAGCACGAACAAGCTGAAAGCTGATAGCTGTTTCTACCGCACCGAGCCGTCCAGGTCGTTGTAGAAGAGCTTCGCGCCGGTGGCCATCTGCGGCTTCAATACCTGCACGCTGTGCGTCTTCAGGAATTCGTGGATCGGATCGTTAGGATTCTTCAGATCGACCAGTTGACGCGCGCCGGTGGGGCAGGCTTCGCAGCAAGCGGTCGTCAGCCCCTTGGTAATCCGGTGGTAGCAGAGCGTGCACTTGTCCGCCACCTCCTTGGTGGGATGAATGTAACGGCAGCCATAAGGGCAGGCTTGCACGCAATAGGCGCAGCCCAGACAGTATTTCTGGTCCACCAGTACCACGCCGTCCGGGCTGATGAAGGTCGCGCCCACCGGGCAGACCTGCGTGCAGGGCGAATCCGCGCAGTGGTTGCACATCTTGGGAACGAAGAAGTACTTTCCGCTCTCATCGGTGGCTACCGGGAATCCTTCTTTGCCGCCGTCGGGCGAGATGACTTCGGGGACGATCAAGGGGTTGGCCGTAACCTCCCCGGATTCGGTCATCGGCCAGTCCGACCTGTGGTAGCGTTCCACCCAGGTGCGAAAGTGTCCGTCTGGCACGTCGTTCTCGGTGGCGCAGGCGCGCACGCAGTTGCCGCAGCCGATACACTTGGGAATGTCGATCAGCATTCCCCACCAGTGATCCGTCATTTTGTAGTTGGGCGACTCCTCAGGGCTACCGGCCAGTACGGACTTCCACGCCACCGCCGCCGCCGGCAACAGAATCAGCATTTGACGCCGCGATAGATTCATTTCGCACCTCCGGCCGCAGCCGCCACCGGCGCATCCATTCCGGGAGAGTGCGGCTGATGGCAGGTTTCACACGGCATTCCGTTAGAGTGCTCCGCGGGAACCACCTGCGGAAAGCCCTTGGGCTTGGCGGCGCTGGCCGTATGGCAACTGGCGCAGAGCACCGCCGTATCCGGCAAGACCGGCTTCACCGTTGGATCCTCGGCATGGCGGAGGAGCGGCGGGTCTGGCGGAATCGGATGAACAATCAACGCTACAGCGCGCTGGTAGAGGTTCGGCCTGGGCTGCTCCGCAACCGGCAAGCGCTCAAAGATCGCGCCGTGGCAGGCTTCGCAGTTCACGTGCGCATGCTTGCCGGCTTTCTTTTTATCAGCCACGTCCGAATGGCAGGTCTCGCAGGTCTCGTGCCCGGCAAACTTCGCCGGGTGCTGTGTAATCTCGCCGATAGCCGCTCCGCGATAGTGCCCATACTGCCCAAAGCTTTTGGGGACCACGTAGTGGCGCACTACCAGAAAGACCAGAAAGGCGAGGACAAAGAGCCCCGCAAATCGGAAAAGATGCCCTGCATCCTTGAAGACGCTCATGCAACCCTCACAAAACGCTGCTGACGGGGACGGAAGCGAATCGGCATCCAATGTGAGCCAGATCACCGTTCACAACTTTAACCCTAAGCCAAGGAAGGGCATGGTTGTATGTGAGGGAAATCACACAAGGGTAGAATGCGGGGTGCTCGCCAGAACGGAGCCTCTCTTCGTTTCAGCGTGGGAAGCGCTGAATGCTCCGCAGCAGAGGCGAGAGGCGATACGATGATCTGAGGAGCGCAAGATGGCGAGAATACTCGATGGCGTGGCGGTTGCAGAGCAGATCAAGCAGGAGGTGGCCGAGGAGGTGTGGGCGCTGACCGCACAGGGGATCACACCCGGTCTGGCGGCAGTGCTGGTGGGCAACGTGGCCGCCTCGGAGATCTATGTTCGCAGCAAAGTGCAAAGCTGCGCCGACCTGGGCATTTTCAGCGACTTGATTACGCCGCCTGAAACCGTCACCACCGAAGAGATGCTGGAGCTGGTGGCCCAACTCAACGCCCGCGACGAGATCGACGGCATTCTGATCCAGTTGCCGCTGCCCGCGCAGGTGGATACGAAAGCGCTGCTGGACGCGGTTAACCCGGCCAAGGATGTGGATGGCTTTCACCCGGTGAACGCGGGCCGCTTGATGGCGGGGCGAACGGCGCTTGTGCCTTGTACCCCCGCCGGGATTATCGAAATTCTCAAGCGCAGCGGGATTCCTATCGCTGGCCAGCACGCCGTGGTGGTGGGCCGCAGCGATATTGTAGGCAAGCCGGCGGCGATGCTGCTGCTGCACCAGAACGCCACGGTAACGATCTGCCACTCGAAGACCCGCGAACTGGGCGCGATTACTCGCCAGGCCGATATCCTTGTGGCCGCCATTGGCCGCGCCGGCTTTATCACGCCGGAGATGGTCAGGCCAGGCGCGACGATTATCGACGTGGGCATGAATCGCATTACCGCTCGCGCCGAGTTCGAGCGCTTCTTCGCGGGCAACGCCAAGCGCGAGGCGGCCTTCGCCAAGAACGGTTCGGTGGTGATGGGCGACGTGGATCCGAAGGCCTTTGAGATTTCAGGAGCGTACACGCCCGTACCCGGCGGTGTGGGCAAGCTGACCATCGCGATGCTGATGTCCAACACCGTGCACGCCGCCAAGATGCGGCGGGGGCTATAGCCAATGCTGAGAGTTGGCCTTACCGGCGGTCTAAGCAGCGGCAAGAGCACCGTTGCTGTTTTTCTGCGCGCACTGGGCGCGGAGGTCATCGAGGCCGATGAGCTGGGCCGGGAGCTGATGGAGCCAGGGCAATCGGTATTCTCCTCGATTGTGGAAAATTTTGGCCCCGAAGTTGTCCTCCCCGACGGACGACTGAATCGCGCGCGGCTGGCGGAGCTGGCCTTCAAGGAAGGCCGTCTCCAGGAACTGAATGCCATCGTCCATCCGGCGGTAATCGCCGCCGAAGAGTGCTGGATGGAGCAGGTATTTACGCGCAATCCAGCCGCCGTGGCCGTGATCGAGTCGGCGCTAATCTTTGAAGTGGAACGCGACGCCCGCGTCCGTGGCGAAAGCGAGTCTGTATTGGCGGATTGGCGGCGGCGCATGGCTCGGGTCATCGTGGTCACCGCGCCTGACGAGGTGAAGATCGCCCGCTATGCCACTCGCCTCTGCCCGGATGGAGTTGGCCGTGAGGCTGCTGAGGCCGATGCCCGCCGACGCCTCGCGCATCAGATTCCCGACGCGGTAAAGGCTGCTCGCGCCGACTATGTGCTGGAAAATGCAGGGGATATGGCGGCTCTTCGCGCCCAGGTTGAGGCGCTGTGGCCGCAACTTCAGGCCGAGAGCAACAAATCTCTGCAGAAAGAGTCTTTAGAATAGGAAACAGGGATTGTTCATAGTGGAGTTGGCGGAGTCAGCCGCACTTCGCGTGTGTTATCGGCGATCGCCTGGCTATGCTAACCCCGCTAACGCCGCTTTTTCCGCGAAATCGCTGCTTTCTAACAGTTGTAGAGGTTGAAACCCTATGAAAAGTCGCCGTTTTCTTCTGGTTGTTCTGTTGGTGGGTGGATTCTGGTTCCTCACCACGCATCTTCCCTCCAGCCTTGGCCATTCCTCGTTGGGCCAGCTTTTTCACACCACAGGCTCTGCTGAGAGCTCTGCGCTTCAACTCACCGAGGCCGAAGCTGCGCCCTCCTACGACGCCGAGGAGCAGAACAACATCGCCATCTACAAGCGGGTGCTGCCCTCGGTGGTCAACATCACCTCCAAGTCTCTGGTCTACAACTTCTTCTTTGAACCGGTGCCGCAACAGGGCCAGGGCTCGGGCTTCATCCTCAACAAGGCCGGCCATGTGCTGACCAACTACCACGTCATCGCGGGCGCCAACCGCGGCATCGAAGTGAAGCTGAGCAATAAGCGCACCTATTCGGCCAAGGTGGTGGGCACCGACCGTGTGCATGACCTGGCGCTGCTGCAGATTGACGCGCCCAATCTGGAGCCGGTGACACTGGCCGATTCCAGTGGGCTGGCGGTGGGCCAGAAGGTCTACGCCATCGGCAATCCTTTTGGCCTGGCCGGCACCATGACGCGCGGCATCATCAGCTCGATTCGCTCGATTCGCAACGCCGACGACGCGCCCATCGAGAACGCCATCCAGACCGACGCGGCAATCAACCCTGGCAACTCCGGCGGCCCGCTGCTCAACTCGCGCGGCGAGGTGATCGGCATCAATACGATGATCGCCTCCAACGGCGCCGACCAGAGCTCCGGCATCGGCTTTGCCATTCCCATCAACACCGCCAAGGCGGTGCTGAGCGACCTGACCCGCTACGGGCGCGTGAAGCGGCCCTCGCTGGGCATCGTCTCCTATGCGATTGGTCCCGATCTGGCCTCGCAGATGGGCCTGGCGGTTGACTCCGGCATCCTGATCCAGAAGGTCATCCCCGGCGGCGCGGCGGAGCGGGCCGGGCTGCACGGCGGAAATCAGCCGGCGTACGTGGGCAACACTCCCATCCTGCTGGGCGGCGACCTCATTGTGGCCATCGACGGCCAGCAGGTCAGCGATTCCCAGGAAGTCGATGTCATCATGGAAAAGCACCAAGCCGGCGACACGATCAGCGTGACCTTCTATCGCGGCCGCAAGCAGATCACCCTCAAATTGATTGCGGGAGAGGCGCAGGAGGTCAACCGGTAGAGGGAAGCAGTCAAGCCGTTGAATTCTCTTGCGCCAACGCCTTTCTATAGGTAATATGCCTGCATATTCGGAGGAAGGCTGCATGAACTGGATGCGTCTCGTTGCGATCATTATTGGTGCGGGCATTGTCGCGTCGCTCACAGACTGGTTCTTTGCCGGCGATTGGATTCATCGGCACTTCACTTATCCCGAAATCTGGCGTAAGGGCGGCGAAGGCACAGCGATTGCCCTTACCAGTCCGCTGCCGTGTCTGACCTGCGGCGTCTTTGCCCTGGTCGCCGCCCGGCTGGGCATTCATTCCGTATCGGCAGCGGTCAAACTGGCTGTTGCGATGTGGATGATCGGTCCGCTGCCGCTGATCCTCACCAATGCCGCATTCATCAAGCTGCACCGGGTATTTGTGGTCTCTTACGCGACCGGGTGGCTGGTAAAACTATTGATTGTTGCGGCGGCGACAGGCTGGTTCCTTCGTTGACGCCGACTGAGAACCTATGCTGCAAGGCTCCGCACCAGCGGGTTGTTCAATCAGACAGGGGCGATAAGGCTAAGAATATACTGTTCACTGGCCATTTGTGCGTTCCTTGGGTACTTGAGTGCTGACAGGTTACTGGCGTCGCCACTACAATACCGTCCGACTGCACTCAATCATAGCTGCGCTACGCCGGTTCTTCTGCAGTACAAAAAGTGGGTGAGCCGCTCGTAATGGGCACACTCCAGAATCATCTCACCTTTGGTACACCGAGATTGACCTTCTGGCATTCCCTGGTTCACGATTTTGATCGAAACCGATTTCTGAGGTACGAAGTGAGAACGATGCTATCGATCGTCATGCCCGCATACAACGAAGCTGAGATCATCGAAAGAACCGTACGTGAATGGCATGAGGCGGTAATTTCGCGATTACCCGGCTCGGAGTTGGTCGTGGTCAATGACTGCAGCAAGGACCAAACCGGTGAAGTGCTATCGCGGTTAGCAATGGAATTTCCAACTCTTCGCCCATTACAGCCGGAACATAATGGCGGCCACGGAAAAGCGCTACGGTTTGGCTTTGACCACGTCGCCACGAAGTGGGTTTTTCAAACCGACAGCGACGGCCAACACACACCATCCGATTTTTGGAAACTTTGGGACCTCAGGGAAACCAGCGATTTCCTGCTAGGCGTCCGCTCCTCACGCGCCGACAGCCTTTTCCGCATCTTAATCACCTCTGTCATGCGGTTGACGAACTTCGCTCTCTGGGGCCTCTGGATTCGCGACGCCAATTGTCCCTTCAAGCTGATGCGCCATGGGCCCATGATGGCAGTGCTCGCCCGGGTGCCGCGTGATTCGTTCATTCCGATGGTCATGTTGTCGATTTTGTGTCGTAAGATGAAGTTTCGCGTAACGGAGGTTTCGGTCGAGCACCTGCCGCGCAGCGGTGGTGAGCAGTCGCTTCGCGGGCTGTGGAAGTGGATGAAAGTCGGAACGCAATGTTTGCTCCAATTGCTGGATTTGCGCCTCCACGGCTTAAAGGGGCACTGAATGCAGAGGTGGCCAGCTTTTACCTCATTGTCGTCTCCGCGGCACTGTTTGAGTTCGTCCCTCTTAGCGTCTGGTCACACTATCTTATGCAAGTTACTTCATTTCAGAGGTTCTGACCTTCTCGGCCGCTTCGACAGTGAACTACCTGCCAAGACAAGATACGCTTATCACAGCGGCTGCTTCAAATGCACCCTGGGTTCACCATTCTCTCGATCGCGGTTGCAATCGCGATGGCCTTCAATCAACTCACGGTTGGCGGTTGTTCGCGATCTATTCCTGGCGGGCGAAGCGTGTCGGCTGGAGCGGAACCTGAATCCCTATACCCTATTGGGATACGAGGAAAGGTGACTCTCACTGCTGGTCGCGTCAACTTGAGTGTTATAGTTTTGGGGACACCAATTCTGATTCCGCTATAGACCGTGGTGCCGAGCTGAAATCTCTTTTCCATAGAGTAGTCCGTGTTGAATGAATCGAGTGCGGTAATTTGAGGGGGTGGATCGTGTCAGTTCCGGAAGCAGCGGCGATTGTTGTCGTTTTCCTACTAGTTGTTGGCGTAGTTGTCGCGCTGACCATTCTAAAGAAACTTGAACTGGAGCCTCGTAAAAAGAAGATGCTAGTCAATGCCATCCTGGTTTCGGTGATCGCCAGGATCATGATATCTGCATTCGGGCACAATTATGACGTCAGTTCATACTGCATCGTGAGTAACATCCTTGAACAGGGCAAAAGCGTATATGCGCATACCGACCGCTACAACTACGGCCCAATATGGGCGTGGCTGGTCTCTGGATTCGGGCACCTCGTAAGCTGCAACACAGGGGAAGGATTTCATGTATTGATAGCGGCGTTCCTGAGCATCATCGACGTAATAATCGGGGTTATTCTTGCAGAAGCCTATTCATGGATTGCGGCGATGGTATTCCTCCTTTCCCCCATTAGTCTGCTAATTTCCGGTTTCCATTCACAGTTCGATAACTTGGCCATACTGCTATCGTTACTTGCCTGGCTGATGATCCGCGCGGGGAAACCCAAACTTTCCGTGCTAGTGGGCTCATCCGCATTGCTAGGCATTTCACTCGTCACGAAACATGTTATGTTTTTCTTTCCGATATGGCTGGTCTTCTGGAAGCCGTTAGGAAAATTGCGCTATCGCGCACTGTACGCTGGACTCGCCTACGGTATATTTGGTGCTTCCTTTCTTCCCTGGTGGGCGGACCCTTCGTCGCGCGCGGGCATTTTGAAAAACGTCTTTAGTTATAAGAGCTTCTACGGGGATTCGTTAGTGGGACGATTGATCGGGCTGTTTGCGCCGGTCGAATCGTTCGATGCATTGTTCTTCCATTGCTTCCATCTCCACAACGGACTGCAAATGCTTTGGATGGGTTTCATGCTGGCGGCGGGGATCGTCCTGGCGGTCAAGGATAAGCGAGAGTTGTTCTTGCTTTACTTGATGACTCTCTATGTTTCTTCGCCCTCTATGGCATGGCAGTACACCGTCATTCCAATGATCGCTGCCGCGGTGTACTACAGGTTGTGGGAAAGCCTTGCTTTTATAGTCGCGGGAACAATCGCTCTTCTGCTAACGGCTACGAATATTTGTTCTATTCTCTTCTGCTACATGGTTCTTGCCGCAATAGGGAAATTAGATCCGCAACATTTTGCTGCGGTCCTTCTTCCACTGGAACGTTATTACGGACATATATTCCTGGATTCGAGTCAATTATGTGTTGGGGCTATGTTGGTGAATCGATGGCGTGATTTGAAAACTCCAAACACAGTCCTGTCAAAACGGGGCAAGCTGATACGGGCGGCAGTTTTGATTGCGGCAGGGTGTCTCCCCATGATCCTGACTTTAGCAAAGTAATTCCAGCATCTCCCGGTTGTACAATCTGTCGAGCGGCCCGGCAGCCATTCGAACGAGTTCGGCATGAACGAAATGTCTCGTACCGGCGCGCTCAGTTCCGGGCCTCCAATCTGTTCTTCATGCACCCAGCACCAAGAAAAATGCCGACGATGAAAGTCGGCATAAGTCATTGATTATAATGGTCGGGACGGGCAGATTTGAACTGCCGACCCCTCGCACCCCAAGCGAGTGCTCTACCAGGCTGAGCCACGTCCCGACACAATCGAGCCGGCTGCGGGGAGCCGGCTGTTGGGGTCTTCATCAGTTTACACGAGAGAGACCTTGCGCGCTTGCGCTCGATGAGAGAATCAGTTCGTCGGCGGAACGAACTCCTGGGGCAGGCCAAGCCCATCGCTGAAGAAGAACTGCTCCATCTGCTCGACCAGAAACTGCTGCGCCTGCGGGGTCCAGGGCTGCAAGCGGTACTCGTTTAGCAGCATCTTCTGCCGGTCTACCCACTCGCCCCAGGCCGCCTGCGAGACGTTCTTGAAGATCTTCTGACCGAACTCCGAGTCGAAGGGAGGCTCTTCCAGGCCCTCCATCTCTTTTTTGTAGCGAACGCAAAAAACCGTGTGTGCCATCCGTCATGCTCCTGGCATTATTGTATTGGATCGGGCGCGCCGCCTGCCGGTTGGCCATCCCAGGCCGCAAGCGAATATCCTGTCCGGGTATGTGCTGCCGATTCGCCCGTCTATCACCGCAACATATCCTCGCCGGCTGGTTTGGCGTCGCGCTGGAGGAGATGCCCTTCTTCGCGCCCAGCTACAACGCTGCCCCGCAAAGCGTTCAACCTGTAGTCCGGCTCAATCCCGGCTCCGGCAAGCGCGAATTTACCCTCGAACGCTGGGGACTGGTGCCCTCCTGGGCCAAGGACGCCAAGCCAAGCTTCTCGACATTTAACGCCCGCGCCGAGGAAGCCGTCCGCAAGCCGGCCTTCCGCGAGACTTTGAGGTCGCGCCGCTGCCTGGTGCCCGCCGACGCCTTTTATGAGTGGCAACAGGTTGACGCCAAGACAAAACAACCCTTCGCCATCGCTCTCAACTCCGGCGAACCCTATGCCTTCGCCGGACTCTGGGAGTGTTGGCAACCAGCGCAAGGCGCGCCGCTTGAAACCTTCACCATCCTCACCACCGCTCCCAACAAAATCATGCAGCCCATCCACAACCGCATGCCGGTCATTCTGGAGCCGCGCGACTACGACCGCTGGCTTGTGCCCGGCGACCCGGCCCGGCCACCCATCGACCTGCTCCGCCCGTTTCCCGCCGAAAAAATGCTTGCCTGGCCGGTCAACGGCCGTGTGGGAAACGTCCGCAATAACGATCCCCAGCTACTTGAGCAATTTGGACCTGCCTGATTCATGGGGCCAGGCTCAAATCTGATCATCGGCGGGCTGGCCGAGAAGCAGGCCAAGCGGTAACGGACCCTCCCCGACAATGGCGAACGCAAGGACGACCTCCGCCTTGCCGTTCGAGCGTTCGCGCCTCCCATAGGAATATTTCCTCGCTACGGGTAACTCTCCGCGCCCCCTCGCAAAATTTCACTTGACAATTGCCTAGCGCCGGCGCTCTTCTTATCTCGTCTCAATTCCACGCCTTCCGCGCAAGGCTATCCGGATTTCCCCCTGGATTGCTGAGTCTGGCCAGGGCGCGGAGCATTCGATTGCAGCATTCCAGTCTCGAGAAAGAAAGGAATTACCATGTCCGAACCGAAACAGTCTACCTTTCCTGACAATTCAGCCGGCGCGATTGCCTACATCACATTCCTACCGGCAGTCGCCTTCCTGATCCTTGTCCCATACAGAAAAAGCCCCTATGTCCGCTTCCACGCCTGGCAATCCGTCTACCTCAACTTTGTGACCTTGGTCATCAGCTATGCATTGAACTATATTCTTTCGTGGTGCGGAGCGCCTGGCCTAGTCCTGGCTGTGCCCACCACATGGCTGATCGCGATTTTCTGGTTGCTTGTATGGGCTTTTTGCGCGCTCAAAGCCTTAAATGGCAAGCGGTTCATGCTGCCGATTATTGGCGCTCTCGCCGAACGGCAGGCTAACGGGTAGCTCCCCGAATACCAGTATCAAACACGAGCACGGCCTCCACACGGCGGCCGTGCTTATTTACGTCTCTTCCTCGCGGTTGGCGTCCTCCCGCATTCCGCGTTGTCACGAACCTGGGCAAGTCATCAAAGCCGTTCGATCACTTCTAAAGGAGAAACGATGCCCGAAGAAATTCCGCAAACTGGCCTAAGCGACAACGCCGCCGGCGCTCTCGCCTACTTCACCCCGATCCCGGCGATTATCTTTCTGCTTGTAGCGCCCTACAACCAGAAATCCTCTATTCGCTTCCACGCATGGCAGTCGATTCTGCTGTTCGTAGCGGCAATTGTCATCGACATTGCAATTGGAATTGTCCTGGGAGTTACCCTGCTCTTCCTCGGATTTTTCGTTTATGGACTCATTTGGAGGCTGATCGAGCTGTGCTGGCTTGCCATATGGCTGGTACCTGTGATCAACGCCTTTAACGGGAAGCGTTTCAAGCTGCCCTTGATTGGCGATTTAGCCGAGAAAATGGCCAAATAGGCAACTGGTTTTCCTGCCATGGGCCATGGCGATAAAGAAGACAGTCACCAGGTGAAGGCTGTTCTACTTTACCGCCATTTGACCTATTTGCCGAAGCGCTTCTTGCCCTTCGCTCTCGGGATAGCCGCGTCCTTGCGTTTGCTCTTCTTCGGGCGGGGCGGGACGGCTTTCTTGCCTGTCAGGGGAATGCCCTCTTCCACAATCGAGAATTGCAGCTTGCGCTCAGCCGCCAGAATGCGGTCCAGAATCACCTGCACGCGGTCGCCGGCGCGGAAACGGCGTCCGGTGCGTTCGCCGATAATCTCGTGCGTGTTCTCGCGCCAGGTGTAGCGGTCGCCGGCGAGTGAATCGATGGGCACCAGCCCCTCGACAAAGAGGTCGGTCAGCTCGACAAAGAGACCGTATTTGGCCGGGTTCAGCACCAGCGCTGCAAACTCCTCGCCGACCTTGTCCTGCATAAAGCGCACCTTCTTCCACTCGACCAGCTCGCGCTCGGCCTCGGCGGCGCGGCGCTCGGTCTGGCTGGTCTCCTCGGCAATCTGCGCCAGCTCGGCCTCAGGGATGGGCGGTTCAATGGTAATGCCCGTTCCCACCTTAGGCGCGGAAGTGCTGCGCCGAAGTTGGGGCACCCGGCTGGCTGGAAGCCCCTCATTCGGATGCGTCCAGGGCGAGCTGTGCCGCCCCTCCGCCACCATACCCTCGCCGCTCACGCCCTCGCGCAGCAGCGCCTTCACGATGCGATGGATAATCAGATCGGGGTAGCGGCGGATGGGCGAGGTGAAGTGCGTGTATGTCGGCGCGGCCAGCGCAAAGTGGCCTTCATTAATCTCCGAGTAGCGCGCCTGCATCAGCGAGCGTAGCATCAGATAGCTCAGAATCCGCTCCTCCGGCTTGCCCTCAATCTTTGCGGCCAGCTTCTGATACATGCGTGGCGTCACGGGAATGTCCTCGGCGACCTCGTGCGTGCGGACGCTGCGGCCGCTGTGACGGGCATCGCGACGATCGGCTTTCATCTGCACCCGCTTTACCGGCAGCGCGCCCAGGCCGAGCGTGTAACCGAAGGCGGCGGCCAGCTCCTCGAATTGCACCACGCGGCGCGGCTCCGGCTTCTCGTGAATGCGATACAGTGAGGGCACGCCCATGTCCTCCAGCCAGGTGGCGATGCACTCGTTGGCGGCCAGCATAAACTCTTCGATCAGGCGGTTGGCCCAGGTGCGTTCGGACTTGGTCACGCCGCGCATCTGGCCCAGCTCGTCGAACTCGATCACCGGCTCGGGCAGGTCGAAGTCGATGCTGCCGCGCTCACTGCGCCGCTTGTTCATCAGCACGGCCAGCTTGCGCATTCGCTCGAAGTCCGGGACCAGAGCGGCGTAGCGCGTGCGCGCCTCCGCATCGCCTTCGAGGATGGCATGGACTTCCGTGTAGGTCATGCGCGCCGCCGAGCGGATCACCCCTTCGATGATCTCGTAGCTCTCGATGCGCCCGGTTGCGTCGAGCTGGATGATGCAGCTCAGGACGAGGCGGTCTTCGCCGGGGCGCAGGCTGCAGATGCCTGTCGATAGCTCTTGCGGCAGCATGGGAATGGCGCGGTCGGGAAAGTAGACGCTGGTTCCGCGCAGGCGAGCTTCGAGGTCGAGGTCCGTACCGGCGCGCACATACTCGGCCACATCGGCGATGTGGACTTGCAGCTCGTAACCGCCGTCGCCGCGCTCCGTCACCAGTACGGCGTCGTCGAAATCACGCGCCGTCTCGCCGTCGATGGTGACGATTGGGCAGCTGCGATAATCGTGCCGTTGCGCAATCTCTTCCTCGTCGAGATGGGCCACGGCGCGCGCCTCGGCCAGAACATTCTCCGGGAAAATGTGCGGCAATTGGTGCTTGCGGATCATCATCTCCACATCGACGCCGAAGTCGTCCGGCGAGCCCAACACCTCGATCACCTTGCCGATAGGTGGCCGTGCCAGCGTTGGCCAACTGGTGATCTCCACATCGACGACCAGGCCCTCCAGGCTCGCGTGGGCCGCTGTTGCGGCCTCATTGCCCAGCACCCGATGTGGCGTGACGGTCTCGCTCGGCAAAGGCAGTTCCTGTCCGAAAGGAATCAGGATCGGCTGCGTCATGCGCTCGTCGAAGGGGACAACAGAATGCCCTTGCGCACGATCCGACCGGGCATAATGAAAGACCCCAACAACGGTCGGGTTACGGCGCTCCAGCACACGTACAACCCGGCCCATGCGGCGTCCGTCAGCCTTGGGCGGCTCGACTTCAACCAGCACCTGGTCGCCCTGCATCGCGCTGTTGATCTCGTTGGGCGGAATAAAAATATCTTCCTGCACTTCCGTCGTCTTGCCCGCTTGCCGCGCGTTGGGGCGCACAAAACCGTAGCCGTCGCGATGCAGGTCCAGTCGTCCGGCGGCCAGATTGTCACGCGTGCCGCCCGCGCCGAGTGGCCTGGAAATGCTCCAGTGCTCGCGGTCCAGCTTGGTCAGCGCGCCGCGCACGGTCAGCCGCGCCAGTTGCTCCAGCAGCAGACGCCGCTCCCGTCCACCGCCCAGGCTCAGCTCGCGGACCAGTTGCTTGTATCCGGCCTTCTGTCCGGCGGAGCGGGTGATCCGCGCCAGGAGTTCCTTATCGGTCATAGTTCAAGAGTAGGGCATTGTTACGCCGTGTGAAACGCCTTCCGGCGAGAATCTTTACTCGCGCAATTCATACCAGCCGCGATGGTGTCCGGAGCGCAGCCATACCCTTTCGGTCCGGGTTGTTTCCTGTTGAAACAAAGGGAAACCGGCGCATCAACCTTGCCCGCGCATTCGATTCTCCACCGCGCGCTGGCTTAAAATAACGGCATTGCAGTACACTGGCGGACCGCGAAGAGGTAACATCCTAATTGTGGCCGTTCGCGGTTGGTCAGGGCCCCAGGTCCGGCACTCCGCACATTTTGATTTTGGGCCCAAGGCAAAGGCCCTTGCCTTGCAAGCCCCCGTCCTTTCAGGACAGAAAAGGAATTCTCGTGAGCGCTATGTGGAAACCCACCCAACCCGGACCTGTACATCTCAGCCCCGCACCAGAACCCTCCCGCCCCGTATCGCCCGCACCCGCCGCTGAACCCGTCCAACGGCCCCCGGTTACGGCAGGCGACCAGGCCACCATCAGCAAGGGCCTGGTCATCAAAGGAGAGATCACAGGCACCGAGTCGCTGTTCATCGACGGCAAGGTCGAAGGCAGCATAAGCCTCCCCGGCAACCGTGTCACCGTGGGCCGTAACGGCCAGGTCTCAGCCAGCATCGCCGCCCGCGAAATCGTGATTCTGGGCAAGGTGCGCGGCAATGTCGCCGCCTCCGACCGGGTAGACATCCGCGCCGAGGGCGCGCTGACCGGCGATGTGGCCGCGGCGCGCATCAGCATCGAGGATGGCGCCTTCTTCAAGGGCGGCATCGACATCCGCAAAGCCGAAGCCAAGCCGGCAGCTCCCGCGCCAGTCCCGGTCGCGCCGGAAGCGCCCAAGCCGATCCTGCCGTAGCCCCGCCCTGGGCTCAGCTCCAAGACAAGCGCCCCTGCCGACGCGGGGCGTTTGTGTCTGTCGGTGGGACGATTGCGCGCCAGTCAATCCGAACGGTAAAAGTGGGGATTCCGGTGACGGCAATTAGGAAAATGAACTGGAAATGGCCGGGAAATCTCTCAAGCCATTCCCAGCCTTTTCATCGCCACCCTGGGCAGCGCCGATCCGGTCTTCTCCAACACCCACTTGACGATGACCACCCACAGCGCCGATCCGGCCACAAGCACCGCCAGGTCAATCCATTGAGTGCGGCCCGGTGCCGCTCGGTGAAGCGCGCCACCCAGCCACCAGAAGACCACTCCAACCCCCGCGCCGCCCGCCACGGCGGCCAGAAGGCAGCGGCCCAGCTCGGTATAGTCCAGGCTGGCCAGCGAGACCATGCGCCGCCGGTGCAGCAGCACGGCCAGCGCCACCGTTTGCATCGCGATGCCCACGTCGGAGGCAGCCGCCAGCCCCATCGCTCCGTGCGCGTGATAGAGCGAGTAGTAGATGGGCAGCGAAAGCAGCGTGACCACGGTGCCCGCCACCATGGGAAGCAGCGTGTTGCCCGCGGCATAAAAGGCGCGCGAATAAATAGCCTGCGCCGACCACAGAAAGAGGGAAATGGAGAAGACGGCAAAGTAGCCGGCGCACTCCCGCGCGTCGTTCAGGGAAAAACGTCCGCCTATGAAGAGCAGTTCCACCAGCGGCGCGGCCAGAGCCACCATCGCCGAGGCCGCCAGAAAGCCCAGAGCGGCCACGCGGGAGACGGAATCCGCTACTCCGACGGCAAATTCGTAGTGACGCTCCTTCGTCCACAGACTGGCGAAGAAGGGCATGGAGGCCGCTCCGGCCGCCTGCGCCAGCATGGCCATCGGCGCGGTAAAGAGCTGCTTCGCATAGGCCATCAGAGAGACGGCACCGTCGGTCTTGGAAGCGAAGTGGGCGATGATCCAGCTATCGGCTGTAACCAGCGAAACGCCCACCATCAGCGGCAGTGACAGCCGCACCCATTCGCGCAACCCCTCGTCGTGCCAGTCGAGGACGAACCGGTAGCGTGCGCCCGCCCGCCGCGCGAAGATTGCGTTCAGCAGAAACGGCCCCAGAAACGCCCCGGCCAGCGTGCCGATGGCCAGCGAAGAGACGCCGATGCGATGCACCAGCAGCAGGCCGCCGACGATGGTGCCCAGGCCATAGATCAGCGGCGCCACCGCCTGCACGCTGAACTGCTTGCGCACCAGCAACACCGCGCCGAAGACTCCGCCGGCAAAGAAGAACAACTGCGCAGGCAGCAGAATGCGTGTCAGATGCACGCAGAGCGCCGCTTTTTGCGCGTCAAAGCCGTCGAACCACCAACGGATGTACCACGGGGCAAAGATCTCCGCCAGCACAATCGCTCCGCCCAACACTAGGTACATGGTGGTGAGAATCACCGAGAGCGAGCGCTGCCCCTCGTCCTCGCGCCCGCTTTCGCGATAACGCGTGAGGATGGTGACAAAGGTGATGGAGGCCGCGCCACCCACCAGAAAATACGAGATCATGTCTGGCAGCACAAACGCGGCGTTGAAAGCGTCGGCGTCCATGCCGCGGCCGAAGAGCCAGGCAATATATTTGACTCGCGCCAGGCCGATGATGCGCGACAGAAACGTGGAGGCCATCAGCACCAGCGTCGCCGTGAAGGCCGTGTGTGCGTGCGAGGGGCGCAACAACCCCAGGCCCCGCGCCCACCTGGACCGCGCTGGCTGAGAGGATTGATTTGAAGGCCGTTCTGCCACTGGACTCGATTCTACTTCCCTGACGCCGCCGTTCTAAACTCAGTTCATGCAGAATGAATGCCCCGAACCGAAGGCCACGCAAGCCTGGGAGGCGCTGGCGCAGGTCTATGCGGCTTCACGGCAGGTCTCCGCCGATCAGCTCATCGAATGGCCGGCTCAATTCAAAATGTGCGGCGATATTCAGGGAAAGCGCGTTCTTGATGTGGGTTGCGGAACCGGCGACAAGGCCCGGTTTTTCGCGGAGCATGGCGCCGCGGAGGTGGTCGGCGTCGATCCCAGCCAGGGTTTCTCTCAGAACTGGAAGGGCCACGCCGGCTGCTCGAATCTCTCCTTTGCGCTGGGCAGCTTTGAAAACCTGGCAACTTTGCCAGCAGTAGCATCGCGGAATTTCGATCTGATCGTCTGTTTCCAGGCGCTGATGTACGCGGCAAATCTGGCGGATGCTGTGCAAATGCTGCGCAGTCTGTTGGCTCCCGTCGGAGAGCTGGTGATCTCCGTGCCGCATCCCTTCCGCTTCGCCATTTTGCGTAACGAGATCGAGGGCTGGGGCCACGGCCGCGCATACCAGCAGACCGCGCCCTATCGCTATCCCTCGCCGTGGAAGGAAGATGTGCTGCTGGAGCACGCCATGCCGCGTGTCTCCGACTACATCAACGCGATTGCGGCGACCGGATTGCGTATCGAGGCGGTGGACGAGCCTAACGTCACCGAGCAACTTCGGTTGAGTGCGCCCGAGAAGGCAGCCTGGATGGATCGCTACGTCGGCATTCTCATCCTTCGCGCTCATCTGGACGGGTGACGGAGCCGCTTGCGCACTACGTCGCTTTCAGCGCCGGCGAGAATGCTATCAGTTCCACCGGAGCGCCATGGTCGAGGATCATCGCTACCATGACGCCCTCGCTCGGAGAGTTGGGCGGCGTCAAGATCTCTTTCCCAACGAGCGCCGCATCCAGATCATCCACCTCGAATGCCACGTGCGGCACAGTCTTGATAATCTCCGGATAAGGCGCATCCTCGTCGAAGCGCATCCACTGAATCCCGCAGGGACTGGACTCGAATCCCGCCACGTGAATCTTCAGATGCGGAACGTGCACCTCGTCCGGCCGCGGCACGTGCGTGGGAATGCCGATGTGGTGATAGCGCCAGCCATTGACCGCAATCACCGATGGAGGCTCATGATCCAGCCGAGCAGCGGCCGCCGCACCGGCATTCTTGCACGTCTTATCGCTCAAACTTTTCTCCTTGAAATGCGTGTTGAAGGCCGCGAGATTGTTTTTCTGGTCCGGATCACTTTAGTTGGTACCGTTTATTGGGAGCCATGGGGATCAATTCCTTTGTCCGCAGAGGCGGCTGGCTGGTATCTTAACTCCTGCCGGGATAAGCAGCAATTATTTTAGAATATTTGTGGCTGCGACAATAATCCCATGAACGGGGGTATCGCTTTGTTCTTGTCCCTGAGATGAGAGCGGTGGAGAATCCTTGTAGAGGTGAGTCAGGATGGATGGTTCGATTCTCGGCGGCAGCAAGATCATAGCCTTTGTCCACATCACAGACTGGGCGAAGGCCCGCGCCTTTTATGAAGACGTGCTGGGGCTGCGTCTGGTGGAAGAGGAAAAGCCCTTCGCGCTGGTCTTCGACGCCAACGGAATCATGCTGCGCTTGACTCCTGGAGGCGAGCACAAACCAGCGCCTGGCACGGTGCTGGGTTGGGAGGTGGAAGCCCTCGAGGCCACTGTCGAGCGGCTCACCGCGGCGGGGGTTCAATTCCTGCGCTATCCCGGCATGAATGCCTCCAACCCGCTCGGCATCTGGACCTCGCCCAGCGGCGCACGCATCGCCTGGTTTCACGACCCGGATGGGAATGTGTTGAGCCTGACGCAATTCTGAGGGAGAAATATAGCCTTGCCATCCTCCGCACGGCGAATGTGGTCTGGAGCAAGCTTCCATAGACTGGAATTCCCTATGATCTCTGAACCAGCCGCTGAGCCGAATCACCTGATTCAATGCTACAATCAAAGGGATAGATGGCGGCAGTAGTTCAGTGGCAGAACGCCTGACTGTGGCTCAGGATGTCGTGGGTTCGATCCCCACCCGCCGCCCCAATCTTTACGGGTTTCAACTTCCGTCCCATTGAATTGGCGAATCTTCGTGATCCCAAATATCAAAGAAAATACAGGGTTTGACAATGATTCCTCCGGAATTCCGGCGGGTTTGCGCGAAGCTCCGGGAGGCGGGTCTTTGCCGCCGGGATGGTTGCCGGCCTTTGAGCCGCGCCGCGGCTTGGCCAACGCCCATTTGCAGACGATTGTCGGAAATTTCTTCCCCCGGCCGGCCTTCCGGCTCGCGTCTCAAGCAGAGACGGTCGAGGTAGACCCGGTCGATGGCAGCCGCGTGCTCTGTCATTGCCACTGGCAGGCGGAGCCGGAGCGAGCCAAGCGACTGACCGTTGTGCTGGTTCATGGCCTGGAAGGCTCGTCGGAGTCGCGCTACATTCTGGGCATCGCCGCCCGCGCCTGGACGGCCGGCTGCAATGTCGTCCGCATGAATATGCGCACCTGCGGCGGCACGGAAACGCTGACGCCCACGCTCTATCACTCCGGACTTTCGAGCGACGTGGGCGCGGTGGTGCGCCATTATACCGGGCGATTCGGCCTGGAACAGGTGGCGCTGGCGGGCTACTCGATGGGCGGCAACATGGTGCTGAAGCTGGCCGGTGAGTGGGGCATCGACGCGCCGCTGGTTGCCGTGGCCACAGTCTGCCCGGCCATTGATCTGGCCGTCGGCGCGGACGCCCTTCACGAACCGCTCAACCGCGGATATGAATTGAAGTTTCTGCGCGGCCTGATGGCGCGCTACCGGCGCAAGGCGAAACTCTTTCCGGAGATCTATGCGAACCCAAAGGCCATCGGGTCGGTGCGCTCCATCCGCCAGTTCGACGACAAGATCCTGGCCCGCTATTGGGATTTCCGCAACGCCGACGACTACTACTATCGCGCCGCCAGCGCCCGCGTGGTGGACAAGATTGCGGTTCCCGCACTAATTCTGCGCGCTCAGGACGATCCCTTCATCCGTTTGCTGCCGGAGACGCGCGCGAAGCTGCTCGCCAACCCGCGCATTACCTTTGTCGAGACCCGTCACGGCGGCCACTGCGGCTATCTTTCCCGCGACCCCGGCGACGAGATTCACTGGGCGGAGGCGACGGTCATGCGGTTCCTGCTTGCGGCGACCGGCGAGGTTTATGGAAACTGACTGGGAGTTCGAGCTGGGCCCTGATGAGGTGGGCCTTGCTGCGCCGGTCATCGATGCTCACTGGCCGGGGTTTGTCGATCTGCGCTGCGCCCCGGAACGGGCCTGGCATTTGCCGGAGGCCGCTCATCTTCCCTCATTGGCCGGGGCCCTGGCAAAGCTGAATAGCGCTTACTCGCCGGTCTGGAGCTCCAAATGCGATTTCTGGCCGCGCCTCGAAGCGGATGAATTGGACGCTGGCGAACTGGATGCGCCGCCCGGCTGCATGGCCCACGCCATGGGCTGTTACATCGACCTGCTGCCCAGAGACGATCAGGGATGGGCGCAGCCGGCCATGGCCGAGGCCGTCTGCAAACGTGTGTGCGACCTTCTGCGCACAGTACCTCTAGGTTGTTGCCGCGCCGATCTGGTCATTCGCCGCGCCTTCATCACCGCGGACAGGAAGGACTTGGGAATCACCGCTTACCTCACCACCTGCGGCGCATCCTCCGCGGAGGCTGAACGGACGCTTGCGGCAGCTCTGACGGCACTGACAGATGCGCTTGAGAGCCATTCGACGGTAGAATGAGAAGAAGCATGGGCGAGTAGCTCAACTGGATAGAGCACCGGCCTTCTAAGCCGGGGGTTGTGGGTTCAAGCCCCGCCTCGCCTACCATCCCCCTGCACACATCCGTCCCTCTTTTCACTCTATCCATAAGACGGTATAGGTCTTGCGCTGTGGTTCTTGCGCAGCCGTGAGCAAATCGTCTATGCAGCGTCTTCGTATGTATTCAATTGAGCAGATTCTTCATTCGCAATTTGAAAGACTCGATTCACCGTTGCACTTCGGCATAAAATGAGCCGGATGCACGCATGCGGCGGCGCCGGGAGAATCATATGCTTGGAACAGTCTTGGTGGTGTTATTGATTCTTATGCTGATTGGAGCGGCGCCAACATGGCCGCACAGCAGAAACTGGGGCTATTATCCGACCAGTGGAATTGGACTTGTCCTCATAATCGTTGTCGTTTTGATGCTGGTTGGCGCGATTTGAACCGTATAAGAATGAGGGACTACCATTCTATGAGGCTTGCCCGCGCAATGGCGCTTGTCTTCGCCGTGCTGCTCTTCGGCGGAACTGTGTATGCCTACTCCGTTCTGACCCACGAGGAAATCATCGACCTGGCATGGACCACCGAGATTCGGCCGCTGCTGATCGAACGTTATCCGGGTATGACCGAAGACCAGATAAAGGAAGCTCATGCCTACGCCTATGGGGGCTCGGTGATCCAGGACCTGGGCTACTACCCCTTCGGCAGCAAGGAGTTTAGCGAACTGACGCATTACGTTCGCACCGGGGACTTTGTTCTGGAGTTACTGGCGGAAAGCCAGAATGCCGACGAGTATGCCTTTGCGCTGGGCGCGCTATCGCACTATGTGGCGGACATTGACGGCCACCCGGCAGTCAATGCGGCGGTTGCGATCCATTATCCGAAGCTGCGCGCGAAATATGGCAACTCCGTTCGCTATGCCCAGGATACGTCCGCACACTTGAAGACGGAGTTTGGATTCGACACATTGCAGGTGGCGAAGAATCGTTATGCGCCTGCGCAGTATCACGATTTCATAGGGTTCCAGGTCTCGGAACCGCTGCTGGAGCGGGTCTTTCCCGTTGTCTATGGGCTGGATCTGAAGGACGTGCTTACGCATGAGGACATGGCGGTTGGTTCCTATCGCTTCTTTATCAGCCGGCTGATTCCGCAGATGACTCAGGTGGCACTGCAGGCGCATAAGAAGGATCTGATGCGCGAGACACCTAACTTTTCACGGAAGAAGTTTCTCTATCGCCTGTCCCGCTCGGATTATCAGAGAGAGTGGGGAAAGACCTATGAAAGGCCTGGTCTGGGCACGCGAATCTTATCCACGCTTCTGCGCTTTGCGCCCAGGATAGGCCCATTCAAGAGCCTGGGTTTTAACAACCCGACTCCGCAAACCGAAGACCTGTATATCAAAAGTATCAACACAACCACCGATGATTATGGCGTCTTGCTGATAAAGGTGCGCGCGGGCAAGCTGGCGCTGCCTAACTACGATCTCGATGATGGTAAAATCACTTCGGCGGGCGAATACTCGCTTGCGGATGAAACCTACGCAAACCTGCTGGCCAAGCTCTCCGCGCATAACTTCGATCAGACATCGGCCCGCTTGTGCAAGAATATTCTTGAGTTCTATGCCGGCCCCACACTGCCGTTCGAAGCCGGAAATGATCCAGCTCATCAGCAAGCGCTCCAGACGAATCTCAGCCTGCTAAAGTCTGCCGCCCCTTCGCTATCTCGCTAACTCGCGAAGCGGAAACCCCAAGCCGCCCCGTTCTTCAAAAGCAGCAATCCTCACTTTTCCGCGCCAAATCGCCACGAGACCGATCCGCCCACCCACGACACCATGCGAATGCCCACGCTCTTTTCGTCCGTCCCACAGTCGAAGTCGTTGGTTGTTCCCATTACCACCGGGCAGTTCGGAATTGTGCCCATCACCCATCCCGGTGCGAAGGTCTCCGTGGTCTGGCCGGTGTAGCCGCGCGCCAGCATCTCGTCCACGCCCAGTTCCAATCGGCCTTTCAGGAACGAACGCACCGCGGCCAACCGCGTCTCGCCCACCGGAATAGCCTCAAATCCGCCCACATCCAGTAGCTTGTGGCCCACATATTCGTACTCCCCGCGTCCGCGCAGGCCCAGCGGCAGCTTGTTCAGCGTGGCTTGCGCATCGAAGATCGTGCGTGGCGCCTCCGGCGTAATCTGCGCCGGGGTTGTGTCGGAGGCCGCCAGGCGCGCATCAGCCTTCGAGAAAACCGCTTGAATAGTGCCATAGCTGCTGAACGGATGACGCACGCTTGCAGTGAAGAATTTCAGCATTCCAGGTCCCAGATCCTCTGCCGTACCATTGTCGGGATCGATCTTGGCCATCGTCGCCGTCGTTGTCGTCCGTCCCACGGTCACGCGCAGATCGGTCGCTGCGATTGCTCTTTCCAGCACTACTTGCTCTGAGTGCGAGCGCTCAAAGGGAGAAGCCACCTGCGGTGCGGCAGACTTTTCTACAGCAGTGCGCGGATCCTGGGTAAAGAAGGCCTGTCCGATGCTGAATGCAGTCGAGGGAAGCCAGCGCGCCGGCCCTGTCCCCGGTGTCCAGGCCAGTGTGGCCTTGGGGTTCTCAATCACCTTCCATAAATCGAATGAGTCGGCCGGCTTCATCGCGTCGGCGTTTTTCATTTCGATCACGTCTGGCCGCAGCCCTGCATAGAAGCGCAGATGCTTGCCCAGATCGCCGTGTAGTGCTGCATAAGGCGTCAGATCGCGGATGGTGACGTTGTTGGACAGCACCTTGACAAAGGTACCGCAGATCTTCGCATCGGCCAGAGGATAGTGGTCCAGATCGTCGCGGTGAATATCGTCCTCGTTGTAGTCGATTCCGGCCATCGCCTCCAGCCACACCGCAAACGTATGCGTCTCGCGCGTCTCCACGCCTTCCACCGTGCGGAACTCGCTCTGCCGGATCAGACCCTCGCCGAAGTTTGAAAACAGCGCCAAATTGTAGGTGCGAATGAATCCCGAAAACGAAACCTCGTCGTTGGCTCTCACCTTCCAGCGGTCGTCAGCGGCCAGGATCGAGGTATGCGTCTGGTCCTTCTGCCGCGGGTCCAGCGTGTCATTCACCTGCACGCCAAATCCTATAGGCACTAGGTTGCCTTCATGCGACAATCCAAAATAACCGAGGCTGAAGAGCGTGATCTCATGCTTGCCGGGATCGAAGACGCGCAGCGCGTTCCACTTGTACTGCTGCCGATGCTCCAAGTTCTTCAGCAAGCCGTTGCCGTAGTTAGCTTCGACAGCAATCCACTCCTTCTTCGTCACGTCCATGGGAGCAAATCCAGCCGTTAAATCCCCATCGCGATAGTCGCCGGTAAGGGTGAGGAAGCGGCTCAGTTGCGGGCGCAAACCGTAAGTCGCCGCCAGGTTCAGCGCATGATTGCCCTCCAGCACATTAAACGCGCCGCCGTCGGTCGTCACGCTGCCCAGCGCCCCGGATACATAAATGTTCGGGTCGGCGTAGCCATTGCCGTGCGCGTTGGCGGAGAGGTTGTTGGTCACTAGGTAGCCGCCTACCGCAATGAACTGCGCAATAGGCTCGCCGTGATCGCCGGCCACGCCGGGCACAAAGTACTGCGGCGCTTTGATGCCACCGGATGCAGTCTCAATGGGAAGCCCCGGAATCGAGATCGGCGCGCCCGGCCGTCCCGGATTCGCGTCCAGCAACTCCTCGCGCACCAGAACCTTCTGGGATGGATCGGGAGCGTCGAGGGCAATCTCGCTGACGTCACCGTTGACGACCACCTCTTCGGCAGCCGCGGCCACCTGCTCCAGCCGCAGCGTCAGGCTCGCGCTCTCTGCGCTCAGTTGCAGCTTGCGCGTGACCGAGGAAAAGCCCGCGGCCTCGACGCGCACCGTGTATGCGCCCCACGCGGGCAGCGTGATCGTGAAGTTGCCGTCAGAGCCGGTTGTGCTGCTCAACCGCGCTCCGGTAGCTGAATCGAAAGCGATGCGTGCTCCCGCCACCGGCCTTCCCGCAGGATCGAACACCGTGCCGCCGACGCGCGCCGCGCCGCTCTGCGCCGCGAGCGAAAGGGGAAAGACAAAAACAAAAAGTACGAGTGCTACGATTCTGAGTATCGTGCTACCCTTTCCCATGATTCTTCCTTTGCCGGCTGCTTTTTGTTAATTTCAGTGCTTGTGCCTGTGTTTGTGTCCGTGCTCGTGGGTGTGCTCGATCGCGTGCGCCGGAACGGTCATCACCAGCCGCCCGTGCTGCACGCCCTTGAGGCCGATCAGCAGATCGGCGAATTGCTCCACCTTCGCCGATTTGCCATGCACAATCAGGACTTCCAGGCAGGAATCGTGGTCCAGATGCGCATGGCTGGTGGAGACCACCAGTTCGTGGCGCTCGTGCTGCACCTCAGTCAATTTTTCGGTGATGCCGCTGGCGTGGTGGTCGTAGATTAGCGTGACCGTACCCACCACGGTCGCATCAGGCGCAGCGGTCTGCTCCGTCACCAGCCGGTCGCGAATCAAATCCCGAAACGCTTCTGACCTGTTGGTATAGCCCCGTCGCGCAATCGAGCGGTCAAACCGCTTCAGAAGCTCCGAATCCAGCGCAATCCCGATTCTGCTTAAGATTCCCACACGCACCCCCGTAACAGCATTCGACTCTCCTGGGGAAGCTTCAGAGTAGCACGAAGATCAGGTTCATGCTACCCCGGCGTTTTCAGAGCAGAATTCTCCTCCTGTGGCGGCGCGCCATTCTGCCGCCTGAAAACGGAGTTCTTGCGGCTGTTGTGCAACCTTGATCGCCCGGACGTATCGGAGCGCGGTACACTGGAGCCGAGGGCGCATGAAGCCCGTAGAGCGTTTCCCCTGGAGGAATCATGCCGCAAAATCTGTTGGAACAGTTGCGCCAGTATACCGTGGTTGTTGCCGACACCGGCGACATTGAGGCAATGGAGAAGTTTCGCCCCCAGGACGCAACCACCAATCCCTCACTGATTACCGCTGCCGCGCAGTTGCCGCAGTACCAGCCCATCGTGGACGGCGTACTGCTTGCCGCCCGCTATGAGTTAGGCAAGTCGGTCGACGCGAAGACTGTCGCCAACCTTGCCTTTCAGCGGCTGGCCATCGCCTTCGGCAAGAAGATTCTGGCCATCGTTCCGGGCCGCGTCTCGACCGAAGTGGACGCGCGCCTCTCCTATGACACCGCGGCCACCATCGCCCAGGCCCGCGCCATTATCGCGCAGTACGATGCCGAGGGCATTGGCCGCGAGCGTGTGCTGGTCAAGATCGCCTCAACGTGGCAGGGCATTCGCGCCGCCGAAACGCTGGAGCGCGAAGGCATCCATTGCAATCTGACCTTGCTTTTTGGCCTGCACCAGGCCATTGCCGCGGCCGAGGCCGGCGTGACGCTGGTATCGCCCTTCGTGGGCCGCATCCTCGACTGGTACAAGAAAGATACCGGCCAGGATTACAGCGGCGCCAATGACCCCGGCGTGAAGTCCGTCACGGCAATTTATAACTACTACAAGAAGTTTGCATATAAGACGCAAATAATGGGAGCCAGCTTCCGTAACATCGGCGAGATTTGCGAGTTAGCCGGCTGCGACCTGCTGACGATTTCGCCGCAACTGCTGGCCGAGCTGGAAGCGACGCAAGCCGAACTGCCGTGCAGGCTCGAACCGGAAGCCGCCAAGGCGCTGAAGATCGAGAAGATCGCCGTGGACAAAGCGGCCTTTGACGCGATGCACGCCGCCGACCGCATGGCCACCGACAAGCTGAAAGAAGGCATAGAAGGCTTCTCGGCCGCGCTGGTCAAGCTGGAAACTCTGCTTGCCAAGCGCCTTGCCGAGATGGAAACCCACGCACCTGCCGTCTGATTCAGCCAGCACTCCTAGGTGCCCCACCCTCGCGACTTGATTGTTTTGCGGCTTCGGAGTCCCCAACGACAGGTCTTCGTCGTTGGGGTGATCGAGGGTGGGAGCCCTTTTACCTTATCCTGCTTGGTTCGCAGGAAGCACTTATTCCGACCAGACGCCCATCAGGGTGCCCGCGCCATCGGCGAAGTGGAAACGCCGCCCGCCGGGAAACTCGAAGGTGGGCACAACGATGCTTCCACCGGCAGCCACGATTGCCGCCTGGGTGGCCGCAAGATCGGCGGAATAGAGCACAACCAGTGGCGCGGAATTAGGCTGTTCCGCAGCTAGCGCGCCCTTGGCGAAGCCGATGGCGACGCCGGAGTCGGCCGCGTTGCAGTCGATGTAATCCGGACCCCAATCCTTGAAGCTCCAGCCAAAGACAGTCGAATAGAACTGCTTGGTCCGCTCGATGCTGTTGGTTGTGAATTCGACATAGGTGATCTTATTGTGCAGTTCTGCATTACTCATCAATTCTCTCCTTTTGTGTTGTATTGCGTAGAAGCGAGGGAAAGGCGGCGCAGATGCAAGGCGCAGGCACACCTTTCCCAATGTGCTCTTGAAGCGCCCCCATCCATATTCCCTCAAGAGCTGGAGAGTGCAGGTAGAGCCCGCTGGTTGATTGCCTGCGCGGACTCGCGAGGTACGAGGTCAGATTAGCAGAAAATCGCACCTGCTGCATAGAATATTTTGCGAAAGATCAACGCCCAAGCCAAAGAGAAACGCCGCCGATGATAGACCGGCCTTGCATGGCGACGCCGTTGATCTCCTGATAGCCGGTGTTACTCAGATTTGCGAGACGGAGATAGGGGCGAATCTTCCCTGAGTCATGCGTCAACGCCGCGTTCCACACGGGGTAGGGGGTTGAGTTCCACGGAGGATTACCCTGCTGCTGATAGGGCTTTGCTATTGCGACAGAATTCGTCACATTCACAAAGTGCTTCAACGCAACAATCCAAATTGCATAAATGTATTCGACCGGATAATTAAGCGCATACTCCGATTGCAGGCCATTCAATGGTGGCTGCGCGCCAGCAAGTTGCGTCCACGCGACCCGCACGGTGTGTCCCTTTGCCGGAACCCAGGTTGCGAAACTCTCGACTCCAGCAAAATGCAGGCCGCTGAGGTTGACCGCGCACCAGGTATCGGTGGGACACGATGCGGAAAGAACAGAGTTAGGCGGAGGCGTAGTGCTGAGATAGCGAAGATAATCAATCGTGTCATGCTGGCGGTTATAAAAACCTGTTGCCGAAAGCATCAGCCGACTGGACTGCACCCAATCGGCGCCTGCCTCGCCGGACCAGGCCGACTCCGGCTTCAGATTCGCATTGCCGATCGTGGCTGGATCGGAGTAATACAGATCGGTATAAGTGGGAAGCCTGTATCCGTAGCCGCCGCTGGCGCGCAGCTTAAGTTGGTCGGTCAGGCGCAGGTTGCCTGCCAGATGCGGCGCCAGCGCGGATTGCAAGCCGCCTGAGAATAACTCCTCGCGCAGCCCTGCGGATAACTTCCATCGGCTCTTGGCTGGCTTCAAATCCAAATCAACATAACCGGCGCCGCGATTGCGCGCATGAAGGCCGAGATTGTTGCTGTGGATACTGTCGCCGTCCGCCTCCAGCCCGAACAAAATCACGGATGAAGTTGCGACGGTTCGGGTGTGGCGTACGGAAGCCTGCCATGAGCCGTCGATGTGGTTGTTTTCATAGACAGACGGATTGTTGCGCAGCAGGACAAACTCGTCGGTGTGGCGGCGATAACCGAAGGCAGCCACGGTGCGGCTACCTAACTCCTGGCGGCCTGAGGCAAACCATCCTTTGGTCCGTTCCCACGAGTTATATGGCCCATAAAACTGATTTGCGCCGAAGGAGCGGTCGCTCGTGGCAAAGAGCAGATCGGAGATACCGAGCCGCGAACTGACCCAGCTCTCCGAAGAGGCGTCTTCATTGCGGTAATCGCGGTCGGCCATGAATCCCGTCGAGAAGTTATGCTCCGCGGTTAATCGGCTGCTCCATCGCTTGCGCGCTAACTCGCCCAGCATCGACTCTTCGTTCTCGCCAAAGCTGCCATCTCCGGCACGCAGTCGCAACGACGTTGCGGAGGGCGCGGCGGTAAGAAAGTCGGCGACGCCGCTCAGCGCGTCCGCGCCATGCAGAGTGGAACCTGCGCCGTGCAGCACCTCAATCGAATCCATCGCGTCGAGCGGAATGGGCAGGTCGAGATTGTGATGCGCGGTTTGGCTGTCGTTGATGCGGAAGCCATTCAACAGCACCAGCGCCTGTTCAAACGTTCCTCCACGCAGGACCAGGTCAGCCTGCCCGCCGCCCGCGCCGCGCTCTTCGAGATAGACAGACGAGTCCTGACGCAGAAGCTCTTGCGGCGATTCCAGCGAGAGAGTCTTTCCTTCGACCGGCAGCACCACGACCGAAGCGGAAGACTCGGCCAGAGGCACAGGGACCGGCGAACCAAGAACCACCATGGTCTCAATTGGATGAGGAAGCGCGGCGGGTGGGGAAGCAGAACCCGTCGTTGGGGAAGCTGCTTGTGGGGAAGCCGCCTGAGCAAAGGCCGCCAGCATTAGGCAGCCGGCAATGCACATCGAATTGGAAGTGGACATATTTTGGATTACTTTGCAATTCTGACTCCTGATAAACGGTTTTGCAAGGATGATTTGATCTTGTGCTAAATAGTTGAATGTTGTACCATCTAGATGTGATGATGCGCATCGATGCATTCCTGAATGAAAGCCCCATGTTCGCGGTCAACCGGGCAGCGCGCCGCTTTGAATCGCTGGCCGCGCAGGTCTTTGCCGCCGACAATCTGAATTTCCTGGAAGGGCTGGTTCTGGCGGCCTTGTTTTTTGAAGCAGAGCGGACTGTGAAGCCATCCGAATTGGCGGAGACCTTCGCAACGACGCGGGGAAATATCAGTCATTGCATTTCCTCGCTTGAGACTAAGGGATTATTGCAAAGAAAGATCGACCCAGAAGACGCGAGGGCCTACCAGCTTACATTGAAACCCCTGGGAAAGAAGTGCGCAGTGCGTGTGATAGGCGCTTTCGACAAGCTGCAAAGAGAGTTTGAGCAGGAAATTGGCAAGACGCCACTAGGAGAAATGCTCAAGGTTCTGCGCAGGCTGGAAGCGCACTGTGCAGAAAGAAAGATAGCTTCTCGGTAGTGTGATTACAGGATGTAACGCGAAAGATCCTGATCCTTCACGATGGATGCGACCATCTGCTTCACGTACTCCGCGTCGATGTGGAAGTTCTTTTCGGAGCCGGTAGGCGTCGTGCGCTCTTCGTAGGGTAAGGGCGTGGAAGACTCGTTCTTGATAGCTTCCTTCAGCGCCTCTGCTGCCGCTTCATCCGGCGCCTTGCGAGCTACATCAGGCGCAAGAAAACTAACATCCTCCAGCACCCGCTCCATAATCGTATGCAGCCTTCGCGCGCCGATGTTTTCGGTTTGTTCATTGACCTTGAAGGCAAACTCCGCCATCTCGCGCAGGGCTTCAGGCGAAAACTCCAGCTTCACTCCCTCCGTCTCCAGCAGGGCCGAGTACTGCTTGGTTAGCGATGCTTTAGGCTCGGTCAAGATGCGTAGAAAGTCATCGACGGTAAGTGACTTCAACTCGACACGGATGGGAAAACGGCCTTGTAACTCGGGGATAAGATCGCTAGGCTTTGAAACGTGGAACGCGCCGGCGGCGATGAAGAGAATATGGTCGGTGCGCACCATGCCATAGCGAGTGTTCACCGTGGTTCCCTCGACGATGGGAAGAATATCGCGCTGCACGCCCTCACGCGAAACATCGGGTCCGTGGCCGCTCTCGCGGCCGGCGATCTTGTCAATCTCATCGAGAAAGACGATGCCGCTGGATTCAACCCGCTCGATCGCGGCGCGATTGACCGAATCCATGTCGATCAGCCGGCCTTCTTCTTCTTCCACTAAGTAATCAAAGGCATCGGAGACCTTCATCTTGCGCTTCTTCGAGCCGCCGCCGAAGATATTCGGCAGCATATCCTTGAGGTTCATTTCCATGTCTTCAAGGTTCTGATTACTGATAATTCCAAACTGCGGCATTCCGCGCTCGCGCACGTCTAACTCGACCATGCGCTCGTCCAGCTTGCCTTCGCGGAATTGCTGGCGCAGCTTCTCGCGCGTGCGCTGGTAACTATCAATCTCGGGCAGAGTAAGCTGGCCTTCCTGCGCGGGCGGTGTGGGCGGCGGAGGCGGCAGCAGCACGTCGAGAAGGCGCTCTTCGGCGTTCATCTCCGCGCGGTCTTCCACTTCTTCCAGGCGCTCCTCGCGCACCATGTCGATGGCGATCTCGACTAAGTCGCGGATCATCGACTCCACATCGCGGCCCACGTAACCGACTTCGGTAAACTTTGAGGCCTCGACCTTCAGAAAGGGCGAGCCGGTGAGCTTGGCCAGCCGCCGCGCGATCTCCGTCTTGCCCACGCCTGTCGGCCCTATCATGATGATGTTCTTGGGCATGATGTCGTCGGCGATGTCGGGCGGCAGCTTCTGGCGGCGCTGGCGATTGCGCAGCGCAATGGCCACGGCGCGCTTGGCAGCCTTCTGGCCGACGACGTGCTTGTCGAGCTCGGTTACGATCTCGCGCGGCGTCAACTCGTCCAGCGAGAGCTCTTGTTCTTCAGCGGATGCGGGCAGATAAATGGCCATGAAATGAGAGCTTATTTCCCTTCTACTTGTGAATTCGCAACATCAAAGAAGATTTCCAGGACCCTGCGGGTCTTCCGCAAAATCTTCTCCGAGCTGTTACCGCCGGTGGTGAGATAGGCAGCCGGATCATGGGCAACATAGTTTCGAACAGAATAAACATCCAACAGATCCATCTTCGCTTCACGGAACCTCGGATTCAGCAAGACAATGTCGCTGACCTTTGCCTTCCAGCTTACCGATTTGTGCTCCAAGCTCTGTTTCATTAACCATTTCTCGTTCAAATCAGGAAATTCTTTCTCAACCAATTCCTCTACGAGCGTTCCGCATGTCAATATGCAAGGAATGTCAAAATCGAAAAGGTATAACATATGGGCTTGTTCGAATAAGGTTCGGTGCGCAGCCGGAATCTGGTCCCCGATCTGCGTAAAGGGGTGTCTTCCCAAAACATCTTCACGCTCTAGTATTCCGGGGAGCCGTCCAACCAACTCCTTGGCCCAGAATACCGAAGACCGGGGCGAACTCAGGTTAGCAAAATAGCCTGCTTTCGACTCGCTTCGCCGCTTTGCATCGATCCGGAGGACAAGATCGAACGATGGAATCTCCGGATCGAATCCCCACTCCGCGGCATTAGCCCGCTTTAGCTCAGGGAATTCTTCGTACGCTTTAGCCGTATTCTCAAGAAAGGTCATGAAACCCGGATTGTCGAGCGGATCAGTCCGATCGTAATCTTCGCTTTCTTCCTTTGACCGCTCATACCAATCCTCGTCAAGAACAATATCGGCGTTGAGTTCCTCAACATTTGCCCAATTATCCTCGTACCACGCATCGAGCAAATGCTCATAATCTTTCTGGTACCCGCTACGCTCATGGAAGGTCTTCCGATATACCTCCTGTGAGGATGCAGACTCCGACCGATCCACGGCTTCGCCGACCATTTCGTTTGGATGATTCTCAGCCTTTGAATGTCTGCCCACCAAGTATTTCAGATTGAGAACCTTTTTTGTCCGCCTTTCATTGCATTCAAACACCTCGACAAATCGCGCCATGAAGGCCGGAAGAGTCCACCCGCGTTTGTGTTCCCATTCGAACCTCTCGCCCTCATTCATAAGCTACTTCAACTCCTCAAAAGTAACGTGGTCGTTGGTGTAGATGCATATTTCGCCGGCGATCTTCATCGCTTTTTCGGCGATCTCGCGTGCGCCCAGGTCGGTGTTTTCCATCAGCGCGCGGGCGGCGGCGGTGGCGTAGCTTCCGCCCGATCCAATGGCGGCCAGCGGCTCGTCGGGATCAATCACGTCGCCTGAGCCGGAGATGAGAAAGGTCTGCCCCTGATCGGCCACCACGAGCAGGGCTTCCAGGTTGCGCAGCATCTTGTCAGTGCGCCAGTCCTTGGCCAACTCGACGGCGGCGCGGTTCAGGTTGCCGGCGTACTGCTCCAGCTTGGTTTCGAAGCGGGCAAAGAGCGAGAAGGCGTCGGCCGTGGAACCGGCGAATCCGGCCAGAATCTTGTCCTGGTAGAGCCGCCGAATTTTTTTGGCCGAATGTTTCAACACATGATCGCCTAGCGTGACCTGTCCATCGGCGGCCATGACCACCTGGCCGTTGCGGCGAACACAAATCACGGTGGTCGAACGAATCCTGTTGGTATTTAGGGAATGCAGCGCCGCGATGGAATTCATACTCAAAGCCATGAACAAACCTCTGAAAACATTACATCCGGAGGGCCAAAACCGCTTCAAGATGCAGTCACGAGTATATCGCAGCGCGCACGCCGGGGTTGCATTGCCGTCAATCGCAGCCAATTGCACCGCCCATGCGGCGTCTTCCGAACCCCTCTGCGATATCCTCTAGTTTGGAGCCGAAGGGATATTACCTGCCTCGAATGACCCTCTACGCAAATGCATGGGTGATAGGCACTGCCGCGATGCTGGGCGCTGCGCTGCTGGCGCTAGGCCTGTGGCTGGTCTTCCACAAGCGCCCTACGGCGGAAGAGCTGGAGCGCGCGCGACGCCTGTTTCTGGCGCACTCCGGACGGCTGGTGGACGGAATGCTGCTGGATGTCTGCGAGGTTGAGGCCGAGGACGGCCGCACCCTGACTATGCTTCTCTACAGCTATCGCATCGGCGGCGTGGACTACGAGTCCTCTCAGGACATTACCGATATGCGCGATGTGGTGGATGCGCTCCAGGTGCGGGCGGGCTTTCCCTGCTCGGCGCGCTACCAGCCGGGCAATCCTCACAACAGCATTGTGGTAGCCGAAGAGTGGAGCGGGTTGCGAGTTGGGCTGCCGGTCTATCCCGCCTACGAGGATCCCGACCCGGTCGATACGATCCATCTGGACAGCTTGCGGCCGGGGCGCGGTTAATCTGCTCAGCGGTTTTTCAGCCTATCAAATACCGCGCGCAGCCGTGTAGTATCTACAAGAAGAACGCAGCCTTATGTACCCGGTTCACGCAACGAGGCTGTCATGCACCCCAACGACAGGAGAGAGAGATGCTCAAGGGATTTCGCGATTTCGTTCTGCGCGGAAACGTAGTTGACCTGGCCGTCGCCGTGATCCTGGGCGCGGCCTTCAACTCCATCGTCACGTCCCTGGTGAAGGACGTCCTGACACAGTTGATCGCCGCCATCGTGGGCAAGCCGGATTTCAGTTCCGTGGTGCTGAAGGTGAATGGCACTCCAATCATGATCGGCAACTTCCTGAACGCTGCCATCTCGTTCCTGATTGTGGCCAGCGTGGTTTATTTTGGGATAGTTTTGCCCTTGAACAAGTTGCTTGCAAAGCTCCAGAAACCAGCGCCCGAGGCTCCGTCGTCTGTGAAGACCTGCCCTGAATGTCTGAGTGATATTCCGCTGGCCGCACGCCGCTGCGCCCATTGTGCACAGCCGGTTGCATAGCAGCCGGCAATCGCGGGTCAAACGATTGTTGCTTCCAGGTATCGAGATCTGGGGCACCCATTTGAGTTGCTTGCTCGCTGTCCGGGTGACTCACAAACAGAGGTTCCGCTCATGATTGTACGCAAGCAGCTTGCCTCTCTGGTTCTGCTGGCAATTCTTCCGCCCGCATTCGTTTCCAGTCCGTTGGCGGCCCAGCGTCCGGCCCAGAATTCTGTCCAGCCCGCCGTCTTCGGCTATGCGGACTTCACCGCCCAGTCCAAAATCGAGGAAAAGTTTCTCGCCGTCCCCGACGCCAGGCTGGCCGGGCAGCACCTGAAGATACTCACCAGTGAGCCGCATTTGGCCTCGACCCCCGAAGACCGCAAGACCGCCGAATACGTGGCGCAAAAGTTCCGCGCAGCCGGCCTGGAGACGGAGATCGTTCCCTATCGTGTGCTGATGAACCAGCCAAAAACGGTGCGCGTGGAGGCTTACGACTCCAGCGGCAAGCTGCTGATGAGCGGCCCGACGCGAGAGCACGTGGACGGCGACCCTTATCAAGACGATCCGCGGGTGGTAATGCCCTTCAGCGGGTCATCCGGATCTGGTGACGTGACCGCCGAGGTGGTCTACGCCAACTACGGCCGCCTGGAGGACTTCGACCATCTCGCCGCGCAGCACATCGACCTGCGCGGCAAGATCGTTTTGGTGCGCTACGGCGCCAACTTCCGCGGCGTAAAGGTCTACCTCGCGGAGCAGCGCGGCGCTGTGGGCGTGCTCATCTACTCTGACCCGCATGACGACGGCTACTACAAGGGCGACGCGTATCCCATCGGCCCCTGGCGGCCGGAGACCGGCGTCGAGCGCGGCTCGGTGCAATATATCTTCAAGTATTCCGGCGACCCGGAGACTCCCGGCGTGGCCTCGACGCTCGATCTGCCCGACTCGGCGCGCGTATCGCCCTACGGCAACGAGCCGCACATCATCTCCATCCCCCTTAGCTACCACGATGCCGCTCCCATCCTGCAAGCGCTCAAAGGTCCGAGTGTGCCGCAGGAATGGCAGGGCGCATTGCCCTTTCACTACCACCTTGGACAAGTTGGAGGACAGGGCGGCGTGAAGGTCCACCTGGTCTCCGTGCAGGACTTTCAGCGCCGCATCATCTGGGATGTGATCGGCAAGATCAAAGGAACGGAGTACCCCGACGAATGGGTGATCGTCGGCAATCACCGCGACGCCTGGGTCTACGGCGCGGTCGATCCCTCCAGCGGCACCGCTGCCATGCTCGAAGCGGTTCACGGCCTGGGCGCGCTGGCCAAACAGGGCTGGCGGCCCAAACGGACGATTGTCTTCGCCAGTTGGGACGCCGAGGAGGAGGGTCTCATCGGCTCAACCGAGTGGGTGGAGCAAAACGCCGAGGCGCTCGAGCACGCTGTTGCCTACTTCAACACCGACGTTGCCGTCGCGGGCGCGGATTTCTCCGCCTCCGCCGTGCCCTCGCTCAAACAGTTTCTCCGCGAGCTGACCCGCTCGGTTCCCAGCCCGCTGGGCGGAACGGTCTATCAGCAGTGGCGCATCAGCAGCGTGGGCGCCTCAGACGCCCAGTCCGCTCCCGGCGAGGAAATCCACGTCGGCGACCTCGGCTCCGGCTCCGACTTCACGCCCTTCTTCCAGCACATTGGCGTTCCCTCCACCGACATCGGCTCCAACGGTCCTTATGGCGTCTATCACTCCGCCTTCGATAACTACGCCTGGTACACGCTGAACGCCGACCCTAACTTCGTTTACTTGCAGGAGATGGCTCGCGTCCTCGGCCTGGAAGCGCTGCGCATGGCCGACGCCGATGTGCTGCCCTACGACTACGTCGCCTATGCCGGCGTGATCAGTTCATCCATTGAAGCGGCCAAAAAGAAAGCTACCGACGCCGGACTCAACGCGGTTGGCTTCGGCCCCGCTGAGGCAGCAGCCACTTGCTTTTCCGCCGCCGCCGAGCGCGCCCATGGCCTGCAAATCGTTGCCACCGGCGACCTCGCCAAACTGAATCTGGCCCTGCGCCAGGCCGAGGCCGGCCTCATTAGTGAGCAAGGCCTGCCCAATCGCCCCTGGTACAAGCACACCATCTACGCTCCCGGCGAGTTCACCGGCTACTCCGCCGTGGTGATCCCGGGCGTCAATGAGGCCCTCGACGCGCGCGACGTCAAACTCGCAATGCAGCAGTTGACGGTCCTCACCCAGGCGCTCACCCGCGCCGCGCAGGCGCTGGAAGGGGCGCGATAAAACAGCGGCGTCGCGTTGATTCCGCGCCGTTATCATGGAAGGTATGGGACAAGTCAAAGAGCTATTGAAGCCGCTGGCCGAGGATGGCGCGGCATTGACGCGCGAGCAGGCGGCTGGGGCGCTGGAAGAGATTTTGTCCGGCGCGGCGCCGGAAGTGGAGACGGCAGCGCTGCTGACGGTGATGGCGACGCGCGGCGAGCAGGCGGCGGAGCTGGCCGGCTTTGTCGAGGTGATGCGCCGGCGGATGACCCCGCTGCCGCTGACCGATGCGGAGCGTGGCGAGCTGGTGGACGTGGTGGGAACCGGCGGCGGTGGGCCGCTGACCTTCAACATCTCGTCCGGCGCGGCGCTGGTAGCTGCGGCGGCGGGAGCCAAGGTGGCCAAGCACGGCAACCGCGCGGTGACCTCGCTGTGCGGCGCGGCGGATGTGCTGGAGGCGCTGGGTGTGCCCATTGAGCTCAAGCCGGAGCTGGCCGCGGAGTGTCTGCGCGAGACCGGCTTCATCTTCCTCTTTGCGCCGCTCTATCATCCGGCGATGAAGGCGGTGGGGCCGCTGCGGCGGGCGCTGGGCTTCCGGACGATCTTCAATTTGTGTGGCCCGCTGACCAATCCGGCCGGTGCGCGGACGCAGGTGATCGGCGTGCTCTCACCGAGCAAGGTACTGCTGGTGGGCCGCGCGCTGGTGGAGCTGGGAGCGAAGCGGGCCTTCATTGTGCATGGGACCGACGGGATAGACGAGCTGACCACGACCGGCGAGTCGATTGTGGCGCGCATTGAAGAGACGGAAGCGGGCGGCAAGCCGGCGATGCACGCCGCGCGCGTGACGCCGGAGATGGCCGGACTGCCGCGCCGCAAGTTGGAGGAGTTCATCGGCGGCGATGTGAAGACCAACGCGGCTCTGCTCTACGACGTGCTGACCGGCATTCCCGGCGCGCGGCGCGACATTGTGCTGCTGAACGCCGCGGCGGGCCTGGTGGCGGCGGGGCTGGCCGGGGATCTGAAAGAAGGCGTCCGGATGGGCGCGGAAGCGATTGACAGCGGCCAGGCGGCGGCGACGCTGGCCAAGCTGCGAGCCTTCGGGGTGAAGTACGCGAACCGGCTGTAGCTGGATTGAAATTTTCATTCACTTTTCCAATGCTGATCTTGTATGCTTTGCGTCCAAGGGGTGAAAGGACGCTATACATGCACTTCAAGCAAGCAATCGCAACATTCGCTCTCGTCGCGGGCAGCGCGGCAGCCGTCGCGCAGCAAACCAGCCAGGTTCAACTGAAGATCGAGCCCTCCAACCGCACCCTCACCGTTACCGCGGAGGAGCGGGTGACCGCCGATCCGGAGATTGCTATCCTGCACATCGGGTTTGAGACCAAGCCCATGGATGCCAAGGCTGCGTACGCCTCTGGAGCAAAGACTTCCAACGAGATTGTGGCCGCGATCAAACAGGCGGGGATTGCGGAGACGGCGATTCGCAGCGAAAGCCAGCATCTGGATCGCTTCTATGGTGATGCGCACAAGTTCAAGCTGGTACAGCAGTGGACGGTGAAGACTCCACCGGAACGTGCCGCCGAGATTCTGGATGTGGCCATCGCCGCAGGTGCTACAGAGAGCGGCGAGATCGAATGGGCTGTGCAAAACGCGCAGGCACTCGAAGATCAGGTACTTGACCATGCCGCCGCACGAGCCAGGATGAACGCCGCAGTACTAGCCAAGGGCATGGGAGTGCATCTGGGCTCGCTGATCTACGTAAGCAATCAGATTTTCGTGCCGGAGTACCAGCCACGGGTAGTGGCCAATAATTCCCTCCGACAGGAGATGTTGTTTGCGGCAAGAGCGGGCGCCCCGACGGCTCCACCTCTGGCCATCGAGCCGCGCAAGGTTAGCCGCGTGGCAACCGTCTACGCGGTCTTTGCCATCGAGTAACGCTACCGCAGCAGATTGAGCGTCAGCGGATCGGCTTCGCCGTTGAAGTATTTCTTCAGCGCGTCGTTGAAGACTGTCGCATCTTCGGCGGCGCGGGCGAAGAGCGTCATCGAGGAGCGGAACTTGAGGTCGTCGGGCGGGCCCAGGATATCGCGGATTGCGAGGCCCTCTATCTGATTGATCAGTTGCGTGCACTCAACCAAACGCGGGCCGAGCAGCGGATGGCGCGCGTAGGCTGCCGCTTCTTCCAGCGAGCCGATGCCATAATACTCGGACTGTGCGCTGTGGCCCAGCCCCTTCATCTGCGGAAAGATGAACCAGATCCAATGGCCGCGCTTGCGGCCGGCGATGAGCTCGGCCACCACCTGCGGATAGACGCCGACCTGGGCGCTGACGAAGCGGTCGAGGTTGAAGGGGTCTGCCATGGCTCTTTGAGAAAAGCATACCTCAGGGGCTAAAGCCCGCGCGTTTAATGAATGCAATGATGTACGGGCTAAAGCCCGTACCCTTCTACAAACTAAAGCCCGTACCCTTCTACAAACTACAGCCCGTACCCTTCTACAAGCTAAAACCCGTACCTTTTGGATCAGAATTGCTCTTTTTCAGGGCTGAAGCCCTGACCTACCAACACAATATGCTAATGATTAGGTTCACTCCGCGTGAAAGACTACGTCGAAGAGCAGCAGGCTGACGGTGGTGAAGATGATGTCGTAGCCGAGGAGCAGCTTGATCCAGAGCGTGGGGTCGCTCTCGCCGGTGAGGATCGCCGTGGTGGCCTGGACCATCGCCAGCAGAGCTGGAATGAAGATGGGAAAGAGAATCAGCGAGAGCAGCAGTTCGCGGTTGCGGCTGCGGATGGAGAGCGCGGCAAAGAAGATGCCGTTCGCGACCAGCGCCCACGTGCCCAGCGGCAGCACCAGCGCCAATAGCCAAGCCTGGCCGGCGATGTGCAGGTTATAAAAGATAAAGAAAAAGGGCGCCAAAATAATCTGAACAATGGTGACAAAGAGGAAATTCGCCAGCACTTTGGCCAGATAAAGCTCCGCGCCGGGAGCAGGGACCATGCGCTGCGCATCCATCACCTGGTGGCGTATCTCGCGCGCCCAGGCCTGGTTGAGCGCGCTGACCGAGGCGAACATGGTGGCCACGCAGAGCACGCCGCCGGCGATCTGCTGCGAGAAGGCTCCGCGCGGATCGAAGGCAATGGAGAAGAGCACGACGACCAGCCCGGAGAAAAACAGCATGGAGACAAGCGCGTCCAGCGAGCGCCACTCGATGCGCAGATCCTTGGCGAGATGGGTCCAGAGGGCGCGGGTCATTTCTATTGGCCCTCCCGGATAGGATGATTGGGTTCGTGGTCTCCCACCCATTCGCCGAGTGCGCGAATGGATGGGGCACCCAGATTTCGGTTTGATAAGGAACCCAAAGGCTGGTCTTTGGTCAGGTCAGCGGTTTGGGCTGCTGTGGCTCTCAGATAGTCGCCGGGCGCGAGGATGATCTGGGTTCCGCGCGCGCCGGCGGAGACGCTGATCCGGTCGAAGAGAATCGCTGTTTCATCGACGAAGACGGGGTAGGCTTTTTTCGCGCCTAAGACGGTGACGCCGCCGCGGATGTAGCCGGTCAGCGGCTGCACCTCCTTGAGCGGAACCATCTCGGCCTTGCGCAGTCCGGCGGCGCGAGCCAGCTTCTTGAAGTCCAGCTCGGCGTCGCCGGGGATGACGGCGAAGACGTACGCATTAGGTCCGCCGGTCGTCAGCAGAGTTTTGAAGACCTGCTCGGGCGGCATTCCGATCTTCCGGGCGACGGTGATGGCGGAGAGATCGTCGGGGTCATCCTCGTACTCCTGCAGCGCGAAGGGAATGTTCAGAGATTCGAGCAGGCGTGCGCCGTTGGTCTTCATTGTGTTGGCCTCCCAGGTTCGAGGGAAGCCACTCGCCCGGCGTGGAGCGTGAGTACGAAGTCGGCTATGGGGGCGGCCAGCTCGCGCTGGTGGGTAGTGAGAATGATGGTCCGGCTGCCGTGGCGGAAGCCGGCCAGCAGCTCGACCATCTGGCGGGCGGAGTCCACGTCCATGTTGGAGAATGGCTCGTCGAGCAAAAGTAACTCCGGCGCGGAGAGCAGCACGCGGGCCAGCGAGGTGCGCTGCCTCATTCCCTGCGAATAGTGGCCGAGGGGGCGGTCGAGTTGGGGGTCCAGGCCGACCTGGCGCAGAGCTTCCGCGGGTGCGAGGCAGGCGCGACCGGGGTAGAGGCTGGCGAAGTAGCGCAGATTCTCCTCGGCGGTCAGCTCGTCGTAGAGCATCGGGGCGTGGCTCATGTAGCCGATGCGCTCGCGGGCCTCATGTGGCTCCTCCTCGCCAAAGACGGTGACCTTGCCGAAGCTGGGGTGGAGAAGGCCGGCCAAAATGCGCAGCAGCGTGGATTTACCCGCGCCGTTTTCGCCGAGCAGGACGTAGCAGCGCCCCGGCGCGAACTCCACCGAAACCTGGCGCAACGCGGCGAAGGAGCCGAAGAGCTTGGAGACATTGTCGAGGCGGGCGCAGAGTCCTGCGCGTGTGGCGAGGGTTTCGGAATTGGATATAGGGCTAGTTGGCATCTGCAACGGTGGCTTCGGTACCAGATTTTTTCTGCTTGTGGTTCAGGTAGACGGCTACGGGAAATGGTACGGCGAGTAGCAACCAAAACAGATACATCGAATAATAAAAGACAAAATCAATTTTGAAGTATATTGATGGGAAAATCGAAATGATCCAAATAACGAGCCAAATAATAAGACACTTCCTCAATATTCTTCTAACATTCCTATACCCGCCTCGGTCCAACTCCTCAAATCCGATCCACCCTAAGGCTGCCGCTATAGCCAAAAGTGCATTCTCGATGAAAATATGGGAATTGAAGTTGGACTTCATTCTAAGCAAATCAAAAAAGGTGACAATCACGAATATCCCAACTGCTATTCCGAGGGAATCAACTAACTTCTTTCTCTGATTCATCGTGTCTCCTTGCAGGCGCAAAGCTAGCTAGCCGGTTTGGACGGCGGAACAGCAGCCGCGCGGGGGCTGTTATTCGGCGCGGCAGCCGGTTGCGCGGGCACAGTTCCGGGCTGGCCGTTGGGCGTCGCCGGGGCGTACTTGCTGGCGCACTTGGCTTGCAGTACCGTCGCGTGGAATTGGCCGTCGCGGCCATAGGTGCCTTCAGCCAGGGCCTGGGCGTCGTCCTTGAAGGTGTCGGGCGGCGGCTCGGAACCTTTGTAGACGACCGTGAGCAGGCGGCCTGATGGCGCCTTGGGCGAGTGGCTCTCGAACTCGTTCATCACAAAGGTGACGTGGGGGCCATTGTGCTCAATGGAGCCGGGCTGTACGAAGCCCTCGACGCGCAGATTGCTGTGATAGGCCTTGTCGCCCATCCCGGTCAGCTCGCCGATGGTGACGTAGTAGCTCTTGTTGGCGCCGTAGCCGGACCAGGCCAGCCAGGCGATGGTGCCGACGATCACGGCAACCGCGATTCCGATGCGAAGTGTGTTGGGGGAAGTTTTCATCGTCTCCCCCTAACGATACGAGCGTTACGCGGCAAGGTCAAACTATTCGGCCAGCCCTTACCACAGCGCCTCGTCAACCGCCGCGGCCAGCATCTCCAGTCCAGCCGCCAGATCGACCCCCAGGTGAACGCGCACCGCCCGCCGTCCACGTGACTCCAACACCGCCAAATCCCCTGCCGCCTGGGCGTCGACCACCACGCCAAAGGTCAGCTTCTGCCCCGGAATCTCCACATCCACAGTATGGTCGGCGGTGATCTGCAGGAAGACGCCGGTGTTGGGGCCGCCCTTGTAATCCTGCCCGGTGGAGTGCAGAAAGCGCGGGCCGAAGCCCAGGCAGGTGGCCACATGCTTCTTGTCGCGCACCTTGTGCCGCAGGCGCTGGACCGCCGCCTCGTTCTCGGCGAACATCGGCAGGTAGGCCAGCGCGGCAAAGTAGTCGCCCTCGTGAATCTGGCTAAGATGCGCGCGCAGATAGCCGGCCAGGGTTCCGGCGGGCGCGGCGGCCTTCAGCGTGGCGGCATAGGCTTCGGTGGCATAGAGCTTGAATCCCTCGCCCTCAAGCACCGGCTCGCGCACGGGCAGCTTGCCGGTCTCCTCGTAGGCCGCGGTCAGCGCCCGCGTCTCGATCTTGGCCGATTCCACGTCCGGCTGATTGAAGGGGTTGATGCCCATCACCGAGCCGGCCACGCTGGTTGCTACCTCCCAGGTAAAGAACTGCCCGAAGATCTCGTAGAGGTCGGCAATCTCGATGGTCACCACCGGATGGCCGGCGGCTTCAATCGCCGCAACCTTGGCGTCCTGACTGCTGTCGGCCGTCCCGGCGTAGCGAATGTAGGCGAAGATGCGGTCCTTGCCATAAAACTCCGGCGCGGCGATCACCTCGCGGTCCACCGGCGTAATGCCCTTGCCCAGCTTGCCAGTGGATTCGGCGACGAGTTGCTCCATCCATGCGCCCAGGTCGGCAATCTCCGGCGAGGTGAAGATCGTCAGCTTGTCGCGTCCGGCGTTGGCCGCCGTGCCCAGCAACAGGCCCAATTGCGCCGCGGGATTTTCCGCCGGCTCCAGCTTGGCCGAAGCCACCGCCTTGGCCGCCTCATCCAGCAGCTTCTCCGTGTTCAGTCCGGCCAACGTCGCCGCCACCACGCCGAAGGGCGACAGCGCCGAGAAGCGCCCGCCAATCGCCGGGTCGCCGTAGAAGATATAACGGAAGCCGTCGTCCTTGGCCACCTGCTCCATCTTCGATCCGGGATCGGTGATGGCGATGAAATGGCTGCCCGCCTCCTCCGCGCCCACGGCGTTCTTCATCTCGTTGAAGAAAAACTGCTTGAGGACATTCGGCTCCAGCGTCGAGCCTGATTTGGTGGCCACCACCACCAGCGTATCGGCCAGGTTGACCTCGTTGCGCGCGGTCCACACCTGCTCCGGATCGGTGGAATCGACGATGCGCAGCTCCGGAAAACCGGGCCGCTGGCCAAAGGTCACCGCCAGCACCTCCGGGCAGAGGCTGGAGCCGCCCATGCCCAGCAGCAGAACCGTCTGGAAGTCCGCCGTTTCCACCTCCGCGCCCAATTCGGCATAGGTGGCCAGATCCTGCTGCTGGCGCTCGACAATGTCGAGCCAGCCCAGCCACTTCTCCTCGCCGTCATTGGTCCAAAGGCTTGCGTCTTTCTGCCAGAAGCGGGCAACTTTTTGGTTGGCGCTCCAGTCGGCGGCGGCCGCTTCCACGGCGTCGCGAAGTTCGGGAGGTATTGCGAATCGGAAGCTCATATCGTTATTCATTGTGCATCAAAAAGCCGGGTTCTGAAACGGATAGCCGTCAAGGCACGCATTTACAAATGAAAAATTGTAAAACCCAGCCTACTCGGCCGCCGCCAGATTGCGATCTAAAAGAGGCTTGGCGGCTTCAAACGACAGCCGGATTCCGGTCTCCAGATCGATCTTGGGACGCCAGCCGAGCGCGCGCAGGCGGCTGGAATCCATCAGCTTGCGCGGCGTGCCATCTGGCTTGGAGGCATCAAAGACCAGCTTGCCTGCAAAGCCAAGCACGCGGCAAACCGTCTCCGCCAGCTCGCGGATGGTCACGTCGCTGCCGTAACCGACATTGATCAGCGGCGGATAATCCTCGCTGAACAGCGTTCCATAGCTCCAGTCGTCGAGGGTCATCAGGTAAACGCAGGCATCGGCGAAGTCGTCGCTGTACATCAACTCGCGCAGCGGCTTTCCTGATCCCCATACCACTACTTCGCTCCGCCCCGCGCAGCGGGCCTCATAGACCTTGCGGATCAGCGCCGGCAGCACGTGAGAGGTTTCCAGGTTGTAGTTGTCGCCGGGTCCGTACATATTGGTGGGCATTGCGGCCAGGTAGCGCGTTCCGTATTGCCGGTTGTAGGACCAGCACATTTCAATGCCGGCGATCTTTGCCAGCGCATAGGCTCTGTTGGTTGGTTCCAGCGGCCCGGTCAGCAGATACTCCTCGCGGATGGGCTGCGGGCAGTCGCGGGGATAGATGCAACTGGAGCCGAGAAAAAGGAGCCGCTGCACGCCGTTGCGCCAAGCGGTGTCGATCACATTAGTCTGAATCTGCAGGTTGTCGCGGATGAAATCGGCAGGATAGGTGTTGTTGGCCTGGATGCCGCCCACCTTGGCTGCGGCCAGGAAGACATAATCGGGGCGCTCGGCGGCAAAGAAGGCATCGGTGTCCGCGGCATTTTGCAGATTCAGTTCGCTGATAGAGCGGAAGACGAAGTTGCTGAAGCCGTGACGCTGCAGGCTGCGCACCAGCGCCGAGCCGGCCAGGCCGAGGTGTCCGGCGACGTAGATTTTGCCTTCCTTTTTCATTGGTTCTCCTTGAATCGCTCGCGATTGCCCGGTTCTCAATGCTCGTGGAAGCCCGCCGCCTCATAGCCATGTTTCTGCACCATCAGATCGCGCTTGGCCAGCTTCAGGTCTTCGGTCACCATCTCGGTCACCAACTGCCGAAACGTAGTCCGCGGCGTCCAGCCAAGCTCGCGTCGCGCCTTCTCGGGATTGCCCAGCAGCGACGCCACCTCGGCTGGGCGAAAATAGCGGGGATCGACGCGCACGACAATCGCGCCGCGTTCATCGACTGCGTGTTCCTCCACGCCGGTTCCCTCCCAGCGCAAAGTCATCCCCAGTTCGGCCGCGGCAATCTCCACGAACTCGCGCACGCTGTGCTGCTCGCCGGTGGCGATCACGTAATCCCGCGCCCTCTCCTGTTGCAGCATCATCCACTGCATCTCGACATAATCCCGGGCATGGCCCCAGTCGCGCAACGAGTCCAGATTGCCCAGATAGAGGCAATCCTGCAGGCCCACCTTGATGTTGGTCAGCGCGCGGGTGATCTTGCGGGTCACAAAAGTCTCGCCGCGGATGGGCGACTCGTGGTTGAAGAGAATGCCGTTGCAGGCGTACATTCCGTAGGACTCGCGATAGTTCACCGTGATCCAGTAACCGTAGACCTTGGCCGCGCCATAGGGCGAACGAGGATAGAAAGGCGTTGTCTCCGACTGCGGCGTCTCCCGCACCAAGCCGAACATCTCCGAGGTTGAGGCCTGATAGAAACGGGTCTTCCCGGTCAGCCCCAGCAGGCGGATCGCTTCCAAAATGCGCAGCGCCCCCAGCGCATCGGTATTGGCAGTATATTCCGGCTCCTCGAACGAGACCATCACGTGGCTCTGCGCGGCCAGATTGTAAATCTCGTCGGGCTGTATCTTCTGGATGATATTCACCAGGCTCGACGTATCGGTCATGTCTCCATAGTGCAGCACCAGCCTGGGATACTCGGAGTGCGGATCCTGATATAGGTGGTCGATTCGCTGGGTATTGAAGGACGAGGCGCGGCGCTTGATGCCATGAACCTGATAACCCTTCTTAAGCAGAAACTCGGCTAAATAGGCGCCGTCCTGGCCGGTAACGCCCGTGATCAATGCGATTGGCATCGCGTTCAATCCTCAGCATCTATCTTAAACAGCGCAGCCCTCCGCTCAGGCGGGAAGTTGCACGCGCGTGGCGTCTTTGGAAAGAAGAGCTCAGTCTCTCCCCGAGAGGAGCTGTCCCAGGAATTTGAGGACGAAAAGGGAGTTGTGCTTCAGGTTGCACAACACGCGGAACCGCCAGTCTCCGTGCGCTTTCAAGACGCAACCTGCCCGGCAAAACCTCAACCGCCCCGCGTATCACCGGCAGTGCCTCGGCCCGGATATAAGCCACCACCAGCTCTCTCCAGTTGGCTGCGGTCATTGGCCTCATCCCGGCCAACGGGGTGTGATACGCATCAACTCCAGAGCACCCAAATCCTCCACCACAAACTCCGGCGAAGCCGCGGGGACGGCCACTATGCCTCCCATGGGAATTGCCAACGCCTCAAAGCCCGTCCCCGCCACTCTAGCCGCCCCCGCGGCCGCAAACAAGTACTGGAGCACCGGAGCAGTTTCGTCTTCACCCGGCAGGCTGACGCTCGCCCTGCTGCCGGCTACCTCAATGCACTCCACGCGAAAGTAATCTTCATCGATAAGAAGGCTTCGGCCGGCCAGCGCGCGCGCAGGAACCTTGCCGGCGCGCGTCACCAGCTTCGTGGCTTCCAGGGATTTCTGGATGTGCAGCTCGCGCCCCCGCCCATAGTCGTACATTCGGTAGGTCAGGTCGCAGTTCTGCTGGGTCTCCAGCAGAATCAACCCCGGCCAGATGGCGTGAACTGTTCCCGCATCCACAAAGATCATCTCGCCCGCGGCCACATCGAGCAGATTGAGGCTGCTTTCCAGCGTGCCCGCCTTAATCCCCTTCCTGACCTCATTCAGTGTGACACCCGGCTTCAGTCCGCAGGCCACCTGCGCGCCCAGCTCGGCCTCCAGAACGTACCAGCACTCCGTCTTGCCGCGCGGATCGCCATACTTCTGCGCCATCCGGTCGTCCGGATGCACCTGCACGCTCAGCTTTTCCTTAACAAAGAGAACCTTGATCAGCAGCGGCGAAGCACCACTGCGTAGAGCAGCCTGCCCCAGAAGGGCATCGGAACTCTCCGCAAAGAGCGCACCCAGCGTCTGGCCGGCGTGCGCGCCGCTCGCTGCAATGCACTGGTCCCCGGTGAGCCAGGCCTCGCCGATCGGTGCTCCATCGGCGACCCGGTCATACCAGGGATGAAGGTCGTGGTAGCCCCACACCCGCTCGGAAAACCAGGGCGCGATGCGAAAGGGCGCCCAGGTGGAAGTGCTGGATTGCGATGAAATTTCCATGAAATATCGCCCGCTTTTGCAGCAGATTCATGCCTTTAGCCAGCCGCTGGTGTAATGTCTCGGAAGAATGCATCAATGCAATGAACTTCCGGGACACAGCATCCAACTGCATTTTCACTCTAGCAGAGAGTCAGCGAAGCTTCGAGTGATCCTGGTGTTGACGAATGTATCCTGAACCGTCCCGCGGCTTGCCCCATCCCCCTGGCGCGACACCCAGGGAGTGGCCGGGAATCCGTAAAGGAGGCAGCGCAAGCGCATGTCGAAGCCAGTTTCCATCTGTGTGATCGGGTCCGGATACGTCGGGCTCGTGGCTGCTGTCTGTTTTGCCGAGATCGGCCACCAGGTCGTCTGCGTGGACAAAAACGAAGCCAAAGTGAAGACCCTCCGCGAAGGCGGCGTGCCCATCTTCGAGCGCCATTTGCCCGAACTTCTCGCCCGCCATGGAGGGCGCGGCGTCACATTCACCACCGATCTGGCTGCCGCCGTCGAGTTTAGCGAAGCCATCTTCATCGCCGTCGGCACGCCCCAGGGCGATACCGGCGCCGCCGACCTCTCGTCCGTCGAGGCTGTCGTCTCGCAGATTGCCCGCTCCATCAACGGCTACAAAGTCATCGTCGAAAAGAGCACGGTACCGGTCCACACCAACGAACGCATCCGCCGCGTCCTTCACCTCCACGGCATCGCCGCGGAGAGCTACGATGTCGTCTCCAACCCCGAATTCCTGCGCGAAGGCACGGCTATCGTTCAGTTTCTCCACCCAGACCGCATCATCATCGGCGCCAACTCCGAGCGCGCCGCCGGGCTGATGCGAGGCATCTACGAGCCGCTTACCTCGGGCAGTTACTACGAGTTGCCAAATTCATTACCGGGAGCTTGCTGCCTGCAATACCCGGCCAGGCTGCTGGTCACTTCGGCGCAGAGCGCGGAGATCATCAAGCATGCTTCCAATGCCTTCCTGGCCATGAAAATCTCCTTCATCAACGCCGTCTCCAACCTGGCCGAGACCGTCGATGCGAACATCGAGGAGATATCCGCCGGCCTGGGGCTGGACCCCCGTATTGGCCCCAGCTTTCTCCGCGCCGGACTGGGCTATGGAGGCTCCTGCCTGCCCAAGGACGTCGCCGCCTTTCATTGGGTGGCCGAGCAGCAGGGAGTGAACTTTCAACTGCTCGACGAGGTTCACAAGATCAACGAACACCAGAAGGATCTCTTCTTCAACAAGGTGCGCGCCGCGTTGTGGACCTTGCGCGGCAAGCGCGTGGCCGCCCTCGGCCTGGCTTTCAAGGGCGATACCGACGACATTCGCGACTCTCCAGCCATCGGCATCATTAGGAAACTCCTCGAAGCCGGCGCTTCCGTCACGGCCTATGACCCGGCGGCCATGGAGCGCACCCAGCAAGTGCTGCCGCCTTCGGAGAAGCTCCGCTACGCCGGCGGCATCTTCGAAGCGGCCCAGGACGCCGACGCGCTGTTGATCCTAACCGACTGGAAGGAGTTTGCCGACCTCGATCTTGTGCGCCTCAAGCAGGCGCTCCGCTTCCCCATCGTCATCGACGGCCGCAACCTATACCAGCCCCAGCAGATGCTCGACCACGGCTTCACGTACATCAGCATCGGCCGCCCGGCAATCTACCC
>Ga0326727_10003569_pt1 | contig 49344 bp, 47 predicted proteins | sample MB2enrmetagenome_FD_207643 | JGI IMG/M metagenome (GOLD analysis project Ga0326727, IMG submission 207643) | Lab enriched peat soil microbial communities from McLean, Ithaca, NY, United States - MB29MY | ecosystem: Environmental > Terrestrial > Soil > Wetlands > Peat | place: USA: New York... | reverse complement strand
GCGGCGCCGGAAGCAATGGTGAAGTAAGGCGTAGGCGGTGTAATGGAAGATTCGGCGGCTTGTGAGGCAAAATCCGGGCTTAGGGCCGGCTCGACAGTACACAGATTCAAGGCAAATCGCTGGCGTACAGCACCAAAAACAGTGAGGAAAAACATATCGAACGTCCTCGAATTGCCTGAGTGCGTCAGTTGTGAATTAAGTTATGTGAACCGTCATCTCCGCGCCCGTGCATGCGGAAATCCCGGCAGTTTGCGCTTGACCCGCCGCCCATGGTGCTGGGCAGCGAGCAGGAAAGTCATCGCAAGCTCTTTCGCTGAGTACAGATGCAAATACGGCTTTGCAGTCAATTGAGGTATGCTGCAAGAATTCCTTCTCCTCGGCAGACGAGTCTTGCGTGAAACTGTAGCATCCTTGAGTACTCTCATGATTGTGGGTGTTCGCTGAAGCCGGGGGAGGATCGGCGAACACTTACTCTAACTGTTAATATTAATTGAGATGCAGGTCAAGTATCGTTAGATTCAGGTCTAAGATCTTTGGTCACCACGCCGCTGCCGGTAAGCAGAACACGCCTTGCATGGCTACGGGTCACAATCGTTTATGCGCTCGAGAAGGATTTTATATTGTTCAATAAGTCTATACCTGTCAATAGGTTGACGGTTGCATAGTTGTCATGGTCAAGCGCGCCATCATTCAACGCGGTGAAGCTCTTCGCAGATTGACGTCGAACGCACAGGCGCTCCCGATACTTCAGCTGATTAAACGCTTAATCGCGATATTAATCCCCTGAAGTCGGCATATGGCAAGGATTTCCGTCAGTGGCATTTCTGCCCTCAAAACGCATTATTCGGAAAAGTACCCCCAGGCAAAAAAGAAAATACACCCATAGTGCCCCCGAAGCGCGTGGCTTTTATCAAACTCCCCTGGACACAAGAAGGCTACATCCCCAGTATTTACAAGGGATTATTAGCTTTTATTGGATGTCATTGGATGATATTAGACGGGTTTCTGGTGGGCGGTCAGGGACTCGAACCCCGGACTTCCTGCTTGTAAGGCAGGCGCTCTAACCAACTGAGCTAACCGCCCGCGCGGATTGGAATGACCATTGCGGCCTGCTCTCATCATAGCAGCGCGCTTGTGATCGGCCGGCGGCGCATTTGGCCCGAGTACTGACCGCAGCGTCTTTCCTGGAGCGGCGCGCCTCATCTGCGTAGATTTGCGCACCCCGTATTTTTAGCCCAATTTTTTGCAAAAAACGGCATGACTGTAAAGGAACCATTTTTATCGCGCTTTAGTTGATAGACTCACCCCGTGGGCCGTCTCATCCTCAATGCCGACGACTTTGGGCTGACCGCCGGGGTCAATCGCGCCATCATCGAGCTGCATCGCGCCGGTAATCTGACCAGCGCCTCGCTGATGGTCAGGACTGCGGCCACCGATGAGGCCATCGAGCTGGCTCTCGCCACGCCTTCGCTGGGAATCGGCTGCCATGTGGTTCTGGTAGACGGCGAGCCGGTGCTTCGCGCTCAGAACCTTCCCACGCTCGTTGATCCGCGCACGGGGCGCTTCCAACCTACGCTGAGCGCATTTCTCAAACTGTTGATTGCCGGGCACATCCGTTCTTCCGAGATCGAAGCCGAGACCGCCGCGCAGATCGCCTTGCTGCAAAAACGCGGCCTGCACCTCACCCACATCGACACGCACAAACACACACACATCTTTCCCGCAGTGCTCAGGCCGGTGCTGCGCGCGGCGCGGGCGGCCGGGATTCGCGCAGTGCGCAATCCCTTCGAGCCAGCATGGAGCCGTCGAGCTACGCACGGCGCGCCATGGCTGCGGCGGGCGCAGATACGGCTGCTGCGGCTGCTGGAGCCTGCCTTCCGGCGCATTGTGGCGGACGAGGGCTTCGCAACCACAGACGGCGCTTTAGGCATTCTGGCGACGGGAACCATTGATTCGACGACAGTTAGCTCCCTGCTCCGGAGCCTGCCCGATGGCACCTGGGAGCTGGTCTCGCATCCCGGCTACAATGACACAGACCTTGCCCAGGTCAGGACGCGGCTGCGGGCTTCGCGGGAAATCGAGCGGCAAGCGCTTCTCGTGTTGGAGAACTTCCCCGGCATAGAGCGGATCTCCTTCGCGGATTTGCATTCAACAGAATAGGAAGGGTTTATGCGCATCGGCATCACCTGTTATCCCACCTACGGCGGCTCGGGCGTGGTGGCCACGGAGCTGGGAATCGAGTTGGCGGCGCGGAGCCACGAGGTGCATTTCATCTCGTATTCGCAGCCCTTTCGGCTGAGCGGACGGGACAGCGGCATCTTCTATCACGAGGTTCCGGTCTCCAGCTATCCGCTTTTTGAGTTCCCGCCCTATGATCTGGCGCTGGCCTCGCGGATGGCGGAAGTTGCTGAATATTATGAACTTGATCTCCTGCACGTACACTACGCCATTCCCCACTCGGTGAGCGCGCTGCTGGCGCGGCAGATGCTGGCCGCGCGCGGGCGCCGGCTGCCCTTCGTGACCACGCTGCACGGCACCGACATCACGCTGGTGGGCATGGATCGCAGCTACCTGCCCATCACCCGCTACGCCATTCAGGAGAGCGACGGAGTCACCGCTATCTCCAACTATCTAAAGGAGGAAACGCTCACGCACTTCGGCATCACGCGGCCTATCGAGGTGATCTCGAACTTTGTGAACTGCGACGAGTATGTGCCCATCAAGGATGAGGCGGCGCGGGCTGAGGCGCGGCGGCGGCTGGCGGCGCCGGGGGAGGCGATTCTGATGCATCTCTCTAATTTCAGGCCGGTTAAGCGGGTGGTGGACGTGGTGAAGGTCTTTGCGCTGGTGGCGCGGGAGCTTCCGGCACAACTCTATCTGGTGGGCGACGGGCCGGAGCGGTCGGCGGCGGAGTGGCTGGCGCATGACCTGCATATCAATGAAAAGGTTCACTTTATGGGCAAGCAGGAGCGGGTGAACGAGTTGCTGCCACTGGCCGATCTGATGGTGATGCCGAGCGAGCTGGAGTCTTTTGGGCTGGCGGCGCTGGAGGCCATGGCGTGCAAGGTTCCGTCGATTGCCACGCGGGTGGGCGGTGTGCCAGAGCTGATCGACGACGGGGTGACAGGGCTGCTGTATCCCGTTGGGAATGTGGAAGATATGGCCGCCGGAGCAGTGAGCCTGCTGAAGGATCGCAACCGGCTCGATGCCATGCGCGAGGCGGGGCGCAAGACGGCGCAGAAGCGGTTTTGCTCGTCGCTGGTGGTGCCGCATTACGTGAAATATTACGAGTCGATTCTAGGGAAATAATGACCAAAACGCGCAAAAAAGTGTATGCGTAGACGCACATACTTTTTTGCAAAAAATTGGGCTAAATGGGAAACGAAAATTTTAGGGCCGACGACTATGCGGGGCGGACGGGCTCCGTGGAGGGCGGCGGATTGGGGCGCGGGCGGGGTTAGCGGCGGCCAACCAGGGCCTCGGCCACGTCCTGCGCATTGGGCTTGGTGTTGAGCAGGTGCTCGGCGACGCGGGCGCGCTCCTCGGCGGTGAGAGAGGGGATGGTGGCCAGGACGCGGCGCAGGGTTACGGCAACGTCGTCAATGTAGTTCATCAGGCGAATGGCTTCTCCGGAGAGCGGCATGGTTTTCCTCGTGGGGACTTCCCGTCTTTATTGTATGGCACCTGCGGTGCGGCAGCCGCCTTTGGCGTGGGTATTGGGAGTTGTGGTTTCCCAAGTCTTAAAAGCGGGACTTGGGGCACCCAGCATCTTTATTAGCCTCGTTTTATTGACGCCTCTGCTGTAGCACGTATTCCTTTAGCAACATCGGTCCATGCTGCATCCCGATTCTCCCACTGTGTGATCGGCTTTATATCCTTCGGCAGTCCTTGTAGTTTATAAAATGGCACTTTCTCCCAATCACAAGGCCTGAGTAGCACTGGAATGACTACCGCCTCCCCAGAACGATGCCGCTCCATAGCGCGCTTTATCTCCTTTTTCCAACAATAATCAGATGCTATAAAATCAGCACTCACTAAAAGGAGAATAATATCGCTGTCCTCAATATATTGGTCAATCTCTTGCTCCCAGTCGCTCCCCGGGATGATTCTACGATCATGCCACGTTGATATGACGCCTTGTCTCTGTAAAAGTTTGAGATGAACTTCAAGCTCATCGCGCAGGCTCTCGTCTTCATGCGCATAACTAAAGAAAACAGTTCTTGCTTTCGTGATTGCCCCTAGAGATTTTGTACGCTGTGAGGGTAGATCTACCCCATTGAGCAGTTTTAATACATCAATGGATACAACATCATTCCCAATGACCTCGGGAAAGTTCATCACACCAGCCCGCTCGAACGCTGCCAACTTACTATAATCTATCGCTGTTTCAGGATGGTCCTGCAATGGAACCCGCGATTGAACTTCTAGTCGCTCTTTAAACTCTCCATTAATGCGGTCAAAATCATAACGGATAATAGCTAACAGCCGACGCCGGGATTCTGCATCTCCACCTAGAACACGAACGACGACTCGTCTATCCCCAACTTCCGCCTTAACAAGAGCATGGCAACCTTCATAAACAAGGATCACTCCTGTACGCCAGCGATTTTGCCCTCTACTCAGCGTGTGCGAACGGACAATAAACCGCGGCAGAATACCCTCTGGAAGGACTGCGTACTGATAATCGAAATTCAAGCATTCATGAGCAGTAAATAGTTGCGCTTCCTCAGGTTCCTCCTTGCCAAGTAACTCAGGTATAAGATATCTTTCGGTGTCGTCTGGGAAAGCCAAGCAAAGGCTGAACTTTCGCATCAATTCAAGAAGAAATGAATGTCTCTCAATAGGATAGCCCTTCTTTGGCAATAATGTTGCTAATTCCTTAAGATTAAGTTCACCTTGACGCTCGGATACTGTCTTTGCATTTAGAATACTATATATACCTCGTGTAACCCATTCTGGTTTAAGGACACTTGTCTCGCGTAGTCGCCAATCATCTTTGTAATTCAGGGCGACACCAAGACAGTGCAGAAGCCAAGATAAAGTGTCTTGATCTACTTCGTCGGCAATACCATAGCTCTCACATATGAGTCGATATTTTTCATAGCTGATGAAATCTGTTTCCATCGCTTCTATGCTAGTCTTCACTTTGAACCAAGGAAGAGGAATTTGCATGCGTATTAGTGGCATTTCATTAACAATTCGTTCTATTTCTGCCCTCAGGTTATTCAGCCCTATCCCATCACGACAATCGGTCTTTATAAAAGCTCGAATCTGCGGATACCGTGACTGGAGACCTCGATAGTTAAGTTCAAATGGTTGCTGATTGATCTTATTCTGAACAATAACAACCGGCGAGTCTCCTCCAAATGTTACGATATGTTTGAGCCAATACTCGGCATCCTCATCTTCTCCTCCTTCGCGTCCGTTAAGTACTAGCAGATATACACTTCGTTCTGTTAAGAAAAACTGGTGTGTCGCATGCATTATCTCCTGTCCACCAAAATCCCAGACGTTAAGCCGCGCACCTGAGGGGATGGAATTCAACGCCCATCTTGTAATGCTGATTCCTTGAGTCTTACCTTCATCCGCGTGGAATTGATTATGAACTAACCGATTCATTAATGATGTCTTTCCGACCTCACCCCTACCAACTAGAATCAATTTCCCTTCACCTAGCGAACTCTTTTCTTCCGTCGGTACGGTATAAACCAATGGCGTACTGATAGGCCTTACGGCTCTCACTTCAGTTAAGAAATTTATTATGTGAACCAACGCCTCTTCTGTTGGCCCCCTTTGTAACCTTGAGCGATCCTCGAATATCCAGAGTCTATCTCGCAACCATGAAATACTATCTATTATTCCCACTTCAATAGGATCGAAAATGATCGGCAAAATCGCACCTTTTAATTGGCACTTGCGGAATGTGTCAAGCTCGAAGATGACAAATTCTGAATTAAATGCTCTAGGACTTCCCACAAAAATTAGTGCTGATACATGACGGAGGGTTCGCGACAGATTTGTCCAATAGTCCGAATATGTGGGCCCATGCGGGTCCACGAGAACGGAACATCCCATTTCCTTAAGAAGTGAAGAAAGTACTGTGGCATACCTACGACCATCATTACGTTCGAAGCTGATATACACTTCAATTGAGGCCAATGATTTGTTCTTGCGGTTGAATGAGGGACCCTTTTGTTTAGTCATTACCAACTCCATGGTAAATACTTGACGGACTTGATCCTAGCAGAATATGAGTAATTGTTCCACACATAAAATTCAACTTTTGAAATTTGATGAAGGCGCATATGGTTACAATACCGTCATGAGCGATTCGGTGGAAGTTGTGGCGCGGGTGTTTGTGAATGCGATTAACCGGCAGGATGTAGAGGGGCTGGCGGGGATGATGACTCCGGGGCACCGGTTCGTGGATTCGATGGGGGGTGTGACCGAAGGCCGGGAGAAGATGCGCGCGGGGTGGATTGGGTACTTCAGGATGGTTCCGGATTTCGAGATTGTTGTGGAAGAGATATTTTGTAATGGTCCGGTGGTGGTGATGCTAGGGAAGGCGAAAGGGACATACACATCTGACGGGGAGTTGAAGGCAGAGAGCCGGTGGGAGACGCCGGCGGCGTGGCGGGCGGTGGTGGAGGGCGGGTTGGTGGCGGAGTGGCGGGTGTATAGCGATAATGAGCCGATGCGTGAGTTAATGAGGCGGACGGGATGAAAGTTTCCCGAAGAACATCCCTCAGGGGCTAAAGCCCGCGATATATTTATTGCCTTTACGGCACGGCTAAAGCCGTGCCCTGATACAAAACTTGCGGTGCGCTTCGGTTAGCGGTTGGAGGAGCCGGGGTCGTCGTGCTTTTCGCTGGGGACGTTTTCTCCGGCGACGGAGATGCGCAACTGGCGCAGGAAGCTGAGATCGTTTTGCGAGAAGGGCTGGTCGACGTTGCGGCCGGCGGGGACTTCGACCTGAGCGTCGTCTTTGGCGGAGAGATCGTTGAGTGCGATGGAGGCTTCGAGCATGAGCAGGACATCGAAGCCGTGCTGGCGGATGTCCTGCACGACACCGGCGATCTGCTCGTTCTCGATGACCGCCTCGTGGATGGCCTCTCCCAGTTGCTGAATGAGTTCGCGCAGACGTGTTGTCACAGGTCCCTCCAGGGGCCGCGGCCGGCGCGGTGGGTGCGGGGGCTGCGGCATGGGTTTTATCTACCTTACTTCCGTTAGCGCCCGGGAGCAAGTGGCCTCACGAAAAAAAGCCGGCCAAAGCGGCTGGGGAGCCGCTGCTACTATCATACTCGGAATGAAAGCAGAAAAAATAGGGCGCGTGCTGGGGATTGGGCTTCGAGTTGCCGGGAAGATGGCCGGCGAGAAGCTGGCGGGCGGGGCGCAGGCAGCTGGCGCGCAGACGGCGGGTGGGGCTGCCGCTGGGCAACATCAACAAACAGGACAAGTTGGACTGGCTGGACAAAAAGGACAAACGGGGCAAATCGAACAGAATGAACAAGCGGCGGCGGGCGCTGCCGCGGGCGGTCAGGCGGGGAGCCAGGCAGATGCGCGGGCGAAGGGACAGGCGGCGGGACGGACGGCGAAAGGCGTGGCGCGCGGCGTGGGGGGATTTCTGCGGCCCTTCCGGCGGGTGGGCGGCATTCTTTGGCTGGAGATGACGGGCGCGTTCTTCTTTTTGTTTGTGCTGTATTTTGCGCAGGCTCTGTGGCGCATGAGGGAAGGCTGGGCGCAGGGGGAAAATCGCCCGAAGTTTGTGGTTTTTGCGGCGATGCTGGTGGGATTTCTTTACCTGAGCGTGAGCTCGTTCTGGCGGGCGCGGCGGCGTTGAGGGCAGCGAACGGCTACTCTGCGATGACTCGCGCCAGTTCCGGGTTTCGCTTGTGATGAATAACCGCAAGCACGATTACGCTCGTGTCCTGGATCAGGTGGAAGACGCTATAGGGAAACTTGTCGAGGATGGCGCGCCGAGTATTCCTGTAGACGACCTGGTAGGCGAAGGGGTGTGCCTCAATCCTGTCCAATCCCTCATTCAAGGAACGGACGAACCGGTCTTCTAGAAGGGGATCGATCTTCTTATACCAAGACCTGATCAGGCTCACATCAGCGAGCGCCTTTTTGCGAAGACGAAGCGAGAAATTGCCCATCAGAGGAGCGACTGGCCGCGTGCTTCCGCCAGGCTGACGTCATCGCCGGGGCAGATTTCAAGATCATGCAAACGTTCATCGAGAATCCGGCGCTGCCAGTCTGAAACTTGTGCGGAGTCTGTCGCGGCCGCAGCTTGATTTGCTTCGAGACTCTCCCATAGGTCGTCTATCAGAGCCAGGCGCTCCTGGGTGGAGAGGGCGAAGATTTCTTTTTTACTCAGGACGGCCATGGAGACAGTTTACGCCAGAATGATTCAAACCGCACACCGGCTTGACCACCTGATACCAGGACGGTTGGCAGGGTTTGACCCTTGAGGCGGAACATCACTATTGTAGGCAGAGCAACAGCAATGCTAAAAGGAAGAGTTATGACTGATGTGACAACGCCCGCCGCCACTCCGCTGAAGAAGACCGCACTGAATACGGCGCATCGCGCGCTGAAGGCCAAGATGGTGGATTTTGGCGGATGGGATATGCCGGTGGAGTATCCGGGGTATACACCCCAGCGACAAGGACCCGTCGCCGGGGGCCCCGTGACGGGCGGAGGATTGATTGCGGAACATATGGCGGTGCGCACTGGCGTGGGATTGTTCGACGTGAGCCACATGGGCGAGATCTGGTTTCGTGGAGCGGGCGCGCTGGCGGCGGTGCAGCACGTAACCATGAATGATGCGTCGCGGCTGAAGGATGGGCAGGCACAGTACTCCGCGCTGCTGACGCCGGAGGGCTGCTTTGTAGACGATGTGCTGGTGCATCGGGCGAGCGAGAACGACTACCTGCTGGTGGTGAATGCGGGGAACAAGGACAAAGACTTTGCGTGGATTTGCGAGCAGGCGGGCGGGTGGACTGCGGTGCGGATTACGGACGAGTCGGCCAGCACTTCGCAACTGGCGGTGCAAGGGCCGCGCGGGCTGGAGACGCTGCAAAAGCTGACGAAGGTGGAGCTGACAGGGATCAAGAATTATTGGTTCACATGGGGCGAGGTGGCGGGAGTGGCGAACGTGCTGATCGCGCGTAGCGGCTACACGGGCGAAGACGGATTTGAGATTTATTTGCCCAGTGATGGGCCGACGACGGAAAAAGTTTGGAATGCGCTGCTGGAGGCGGGGATCGAGTTTGGGATTCGGCCGTGCGGGCTGGGGGCGCGCAACACCCTGCGGCTGGAGGCGGGCATGCCGCTCTACGGACACGAGATCAGCGACACGGTGAATGTGTTTGAGGGCGGGCTGGAGCGCTGGCTGAAGCTGGAGAAGGGCGAGTTTATCGGGCGCGAGGCGCTGCTGGCGGTGCAGGCGGCAGGCGGACCGAAGCGCAAGCTGGTGGGGCTGGAGATGGTGGAGCGGGGGATTGCGCGCGACGGGTACCCGGTGATGGATTTGGAGGGGAAGGAGATTGGCGCGGTAACTTCCGGATCGCCCGCGCCGTTTCTGAAGACGAATATTGCGATGGCGCTGGTTCCGGCGAGCGTGGCGGCCAGCGGCGCGGATGTGCTGGTGCAGGTGAGAGCGAATCGGGTGAGGGCGAAGCAGGTGGGGACGCCGTTTTATAAGAGGGGGAAGAAGTAGGGTGGTTTCCCAGGCCTATTGTGCAGCGTGGCGTTACGCAGTACAATGTTTGCAGGATGATACGAAGCTTCCGGCACAAGGGGATCGAGAAGTTTTTTCTGACCGGCTCGAAGGCCGGAATTCAACCCAGTCATGCCGCGAAACTCCTTGACCAACTCGGCGCATTGAACATCGCTACAAGGCCGGAGCATATGAAGTTTCCGGGATGGCGATTTCACGCATTAAGCGGTGATCTCATCGGCCACTGGGCGATAAGCGTCAGTGGAAACTGGCGGCTTACGTTTACCTTCGAGGGTGAAGATGCCATCCTCGTCGATTATCAGGACTACCACTGAGGAAAGGAGTTTGCGCCATGCAGATGTACAACCCACCACATCCCGGAAGGCTTCTCGCCTACTATCTTAAAGGTCATTCTGTGACCGAAGTCGCGCGGCACATGGGCGTCACCCGGCCCGCATTGTCCCGGGTTTTAAATGGAAAGGCAGCCGTTTCGTCAGAAATGGCCTTACGAATTGCGGAAACCTTTAACACCGATCCCGAACTCTGGCTTCGCCTCCAGGCCCAGCGCGACCTTTGGGTCGCCTCCCAAAAGAAGCGCAAAAAAGTGAAGCCGCTTGCTGTCAGCGCGGCGGCGTAGACCCCTGCGGTGGGGGGACTGGCCCGTTCGACTTGGCTCTCATCAACGAAAGGCAGACGCAGGTCCTTCGACTTCGCTCAGGAGGCTGTCCAGGCAGACGGCGTTTGCGCGCCATGACATTCGTGGTTTCCCACCCTTGAATCATAGACCGATTCAAGGATGGGGTACCCGGTGAGCCGTTATCCGGCAAGATAGGCGGCTTTGAATCTGCTCCGCCACAGTAATATCATCAAGCCCGTAATTCCACTCCCGAAGAGCAAAATCGATTCCGGTTCTGGCGTTGTCGTCCCCTCGCCAAACTCCGATGCAGATCTGACATTGTCAATGTCCACGGCCCAGTTCCCGGTCCTGTTAGTAGTGCTGGCAGGATCGCAGAAGTACCCGGAGCTGCATCCGAACGAAGCCGCAGTATAGTCGGGAATGCCCGTTTCGGAGTATCCATCGGCAAAGGTGGGGCCATAGGGTTCATTGTAGGTCTGGCTCAAGACCAAAGTGTATGTTCCGGCGGCAAACGTAGAATAGGAGAGATACGAATCAGAAGCTGCGCCGGTTGTTGGATCGGTGGGAACGAATCCTGTGCCATCATCATCCACCGCTACTAGGGTACCGATGGAATTGAAGATCGCTAGATAAGGGTCGAAGCCGCCTTCGGGGATGGTTGTGCCTGCCTGATTGATTCCCCCGGCATAGCTGAGAGTTACAGCTGTGAAGGAGGTTGAGCTGCCAATCGTAAACAGGAATTCCTGCAATTGATCGTCAGTTGTAAACGTGCCGGTGAACGAGTAATTATCTGCCGATGCAGCGCCGGCAAAAACCAGAGACATGGACAGTAACGCCATACATCTTAATAGATGCGATTTGAGCATATTCCTCCTTTGTCTATTCAGGGGGTGGGGCAAGCGCCGCGTTCAGGCCTGTACCGACGTTGGGAAAACCCGATCTGAATTCCTCAACGAGCTATCAAGCATCTCCAGAGTACTGACAGATATTGCGCGTGTCAATCAGTAATGCAGTCTATGCGCGGCAGGCTGCAACTGAGGATACTTGCCGTCTGACACAATACTCACGATTAGAGGCAACGCCTCACACCTGCATGACTTCGGCTTCTTTTTTGCGGGAGAGCTCTTCCATGCGGCGGATTTCCTCGTCGGTCATTTTTTGGACCTCTTCGAGGGCGCGCTTTTCCTCGTCCTCGCTGATCTTCTTTTCTTTGGCCATCTTTTTGAGGGCTTCGTTGCCGTCGCGGCGGACGTTGCGGACGGCGGTGCGATGCTCCTCGAGGTCGCGGTTGATGTGCTTGCAGACTTCGCGGCGGCGCTCCTCGGTCATGGGGGGAACGGGGACGCGGAGCACCTTGCCGTCGGAGATGGGGTTGAAGCCGAGATCGGCGACGCGGATGGACTTCTCGACTTCCTTGAGGATGTTGGGGTCATAAGGCGAGATGACGATGAGTTGCGGTTCGGGCGCGGAGAGCTGGGCGAGCTGGTTGAGGGGGGTGCTGGTGCCGTAGTAGTCGACCTTGACCTGGTCGAGCATGTGAACGCTGGCGCGGCCGGTGCGTGTGGCGGCCAGGCTGGCCTGGAAGGTGGCCACTGCGCCGTCCATGCGGCGGCGGAGGTCTGCGTTGAGTTCCTTGAGCGCCGGAATACCGGCCATGATGGAGAGTGCCATAGGGCGAGTCCTCGCTGTGCAGGTTACCAACGGCTATTCTACTAAAACTGAAGGCGTGATAGAGTTTGAGCATGGAAATAACCATCACTATCCCCGAAGTGCTGGCCGACCAAGCGGGGGCAATCGGCCTGCCTACCGAGGCCTACGTCGAGCGGCTGCTGGGCAAGATTGCGGACGCTTCCCTGGCCCGGAGCCGGAATCGTGAAGCTCTACGCAACGAGCTGCACACCGACTGGGAACATTACCAGACCACGGGCCTCCACCTGGAGGACGACGAGGTCGATGGTTGGCTAGCGGAACTTGAAGCCGGCAAGGATGCCAAGCTGCCCGCGCTACACATTTAGCCATTCCGACATCGAGCATCGCAAAAAATCGTACAGTATTTCTTACTAATAGAAACAAGCGTGGACCGGGAGGTCCACGCAACAGCCGGCCGGGAGGCCGGCGCTACAGCTTCATGCTCAGCGAGTCGGCGAAGCCGGTGGACGACTATTGAGCCATCTCGAGGGAGACGGCCTGGACCGAGGCAGCTTGTTCGTGGGCGTGGTAGCTGGAGCGGACGAGCGGGCCGGATTCAACGTGGCGGAAGCCGAGCTTGAGGGCTTCGGCCTTGAGCTCGGCGAACTCGCGCGGGGTGTAGAGGCGGGCCATGGGCAGGTGGTCGCGCGAGGGGCGGAGATACTGGCCTATGGTGAGGATGTCGCAACCGGTGGCGGCGAGGTCGCGGAAGACGGCGAGTAGTTCGGCGGTCTCTTCGCCCAAGCCGACCATGACGCCGGATTTCGTGAGTCCTTCGGGGCGCAACTCTTTGGAGAAACGCAGGAGTTCGAGAGAACGCTCGTAGCGCGCGCCGGAGCGGACGGCGCGATAGAGGCGCGGGACGGATTCGACATTGTGGTTGAGCACCTGCGGTGCGGCAGCGACTACGACCGCAATGGCGCTTCGATCACCCTGAAAGTCGGGGATGAGAACCTCGACGCGGCAGTTTGGTGAGAGGCGGCGAATCTCCGCGATGACCAGGGCGAAGGCGCGCGCGCCGCCGAGGAGATCGTCGTCGCGGTTGACGCTGGTGACCACTGCGTGGAACAGCCCTAAAGCAGCTACTGCCTCCGCAACCCTCCGCGGCTCGTCGAAATCGATGGGCGCGGGGCGGCCCTTGGGGACGGCGCAGAAGCCGCAGCGGCGGGTGCAGAGGTTGCCCAGCATCATGAAGGTGGCGGTTTTGTGATGCCAGCACTCGCCGATGTTGGGGCAGTGGGCGCTCTCGCAGACGGTGTTGAGCTGGAGGGAGCGGGCGAGTTGCTTGAGGGCGTGGTAGTTTTCGCCCACCGGGGCGCGCGCCTTGAGCCATGCGGGCCTGGGTACGGGAGTTGCGGGGGCGGGGGAGATCTGGACCAGTTCTGTCACATATTTATTGTAGCGGGAAGAGGGAATTAAAAACTCATGACCATGGTCAGATGACCATGAAGGAAATGCACCTCAGCGCCGATGAAAACGCGAGAGGTCAATTGCCGTGCGGATCGTGTGCGCATCTGAGTTCCGGGCTAACTGGCAGGTTATTTTTAACGAAATAGCTGCAACTGGAGAGTCGGTAATTCTTACCAAGCGAGGCAAGCCGCTCTTTCTACTTGAATCTGGAGGCTATGTAACTGTTTCGCTGAAACCGCATTTCGCCCACGTGCGCATTCCGAACATCTGCGTCGGCAGGCCAGCAGGATGGCGCGGCTGAGGGGGACAGATTCGCTTATCGCAGCTTGGCGCGGACTTCGGCGCGGATTAAATAGAGGAAGAAGACGAGATTGAGCAGGCCCTGTACGAGGGCGGACGGAATGTGCTGGGCAGAAAAGAGCCACAGGTTGTAGACGACGATCAGGAAGACGGCGCCGAGAGCCATGGCCCAAGCCCAGCGGAAGAGCAGCAGCAGTCCGGCGGCGGCGGCGATGAAGGCGGCGGCAAAGAGGAGAAATATCGGCGGATAGTAGCGGCCGGCGACCACGCCCAAGATGATGACGACGGAGAGCAGCAACAGATAGAGGCTGATGGCGGCCAGGCCGGGGAGCGGGAGAAGAGTGCGGCGGGGAGGATGGGCGGGGGGCATATTGTTGTCGTTGCTCATGGTAAAAGGGCTGATTGCTTCTTATTCTTTCCCACCCTAGCGACAAAAACAAGAACGTCGCGAGGGTGGGGCACCCGGATTCTTTATTCGATGACGGCGAGTGTGGGGCACCCGAAATGTTTCTATTCGACGGCGGCGATGGCTTCGGCGATGCGGTCGATGGCCTGGAGTTCGGCGTTGCTGCCGGGGCGGTGTCCGTTGACGAGGATGGAGAAGGCGAGGGTATTGCCGCTGGTGGCGGTCAGATAGCCGGAGAGGGCGTTGGCCTCGTTGTGCGTGCCGGTCTTGGCCCACAGGCGGCCCTTGAGCGGCGAGTTATTGAAGCGGTCGGAGAGGGTGCCGTCCACGCCGGCTACGGGCAGAGTGTCGCGCCATGCAGCGCCCCAGGGCATGCGCGAAACGAAGGCCAGCAATTGCGTCATGGCGCGGGGAGCGATGCGGTCGTCTTTGCTCATGCCGGAGCCGTCGTAGAAGAAGAAATCGTTGTCATCCACGCCGGCGATGAGGAGGAACTGACGAACGACGCGAGCGCCCTGGGCAAAGCTGCCGTCCGTGCCGTTCACCTTGCCCAACAGGCGCAGCAGCATTTCGGCGTGGAGGTTTTGGCTGATCTTGTTGATGACTGTCACGTCCTGGCTGACAGGGACTGAGATGTGAGTGGCGAGCACCTTGCGGCCATTGAGCGGCGCGGCGATGGTAGACAGAGTGGAACGGGTAAGCTGGATCGGCTGGGAGCGCTCCTCGGCGAAATCGATGGTCGCACTGGAGAGCCGGTGGCGGGAGACGGCGCTGCCCCAAACCGTGATTCCGCTGCCGCGGAGCGCTTCACGGAAGGCCATGGCGGTGAATTCGGCGGGATCGTCGACGGCCAGATCGGCATGATAGCCGCTATGCGGCACCGTGCCCCAGGCGCGGATGATCGAGCTTCCGGGGCGGAGGTCGAGGCCGGTGTGCGCGGCCTCGCCCTGGCGCGCAGGCGTGGTCGAGTTGTTCAGCGTGTAGTAGTTCAGATTCGGGGTCCATGCGGGGAGTGTCGCTGACGGGTTGTCCGGATCGGCGGTCAGCGTCAACTGCACGGTGTTCTCGTTGAAGGTGAGGGCGGAGATGGGCGCGCCGTCGTCCCATTGCAGATCGTCCCAGGCCCAGAATGCGCCGTAGGGCTCGTGAAGGAAGAAACTGTCGTCGCCTATCACGTTGCCCAGGACAACGTTCACGCCAGAGTGCTCCACCTGCTGGGCCAAAAGCTCGAGCGGCTTCATTCCGTTGGGCGGCGGCGCGGGGTTGGCGGCTGGAGTTGCGGGCGCAGACGCGTGGTAGGGGTAATTGCGGGCGCTCAGAGTGGGATCGCCCGAGCCGAGCAGAATCAGGTCGCCGTGCAGGACACCGTCGCTGTCGAGTTCGCCATCGGCTACAACGTTGGTGGTCCAGGTGAGGGTATCAACGGGAAGGAGGGCGAAGGCGGTAGCAGTGGTGACGAGCTTGGTGTTCGATGCCGGGGTAAAGAGACGGCTCTCGTTCAGTCCATAGAGCGGCTGGCCGTCGAGGGTGGTCACGCTGATGCCGAACTGTGCGTGGCTCAGCGCGGGGTCGGAGAGAATGGCGTTGATGCGATCGGCCAGAGGACCCGTGGATGGAGCGGCCTGCGCCGGGGGATTGCCGGAGGGCTGGGCCGGGGGCTGGGCCGGCAGGCCAGCCGAAGTGGCGAGAGCAAGAGCCAATAATAGCGCGGGAAATGGACGAGGGGGCGTCATGGGTGAAGTTTACGGCATTATCATGCCTCAACCGAGAAAGATCCGGGGATGCCATCCAAATTTCTCTTGCTCCCATGATGGGAGCAGAGTACACTGAGTTAGTGAGAATCATCTCGCGAGGCACATTGAACGGTTTTGTCCGGAACAGGGTGGAACCCCGGCTGCAACGGGTCGTTCGGCAGCAACTGGATGCGTGGTATGCATTGGTTTCTCGCACGGAATGGAAAAACTCATCGGAACTTAAGCAGCATTGCCGGAACGCCAGCATCGTTTCTTCCGAGCGAGTAGTTTTCAACATCAAAGGGAACGAATTTCGCTTGGTGGTTGCGGTGGATTACGACCATGGAATTGTCCTGATCCTGTGGCTTGGGACACACTGGGAATACGATCGGATTGATGTGAAACAGGTGAAGTTTGACAAGGAGCGCTATGCGAATCCAACCGGTTCGAACTGAGGCAGAATATGATGAGGCAGTGGCCCGCATTACGCAATTGATGGGCGCGGAACCTAGCTCGGCGGCAAGCGACGAACTAGAGGTCCTTGCCACACTGGTGGACGCTTACGAAACGAAGCACTTCCCCATGAATACGCCCGACCCCTTGACCGTCATCAAGTACCAGATGGAACAGCAGGGCCTCACACGCAGGGATCTTGAGCCGATGATCGGCAGCCGCGCGCGTGTATCGGAAATACTGACAGGCAAGCGAGCATTAACTCTGCCGATGATTCGCCGCTTGCACGCCGATCTTGGCATCCCTGTGGAATTGCTGGTCGGTACAGGAATGACTCATCATCAAACTGTCCGCAACAACAGTAGAAAGCCTCCGGTTGTAGTTTCTCGCATAGGCCGCGCGGCCGCGGTTCAACAGTGTGCCCGGTAATTCAATGACAATCTCTTCGATTCGTTGCGTGACGCCCTGGCGACTGCGCAGACGCGCGCTGGAGCTGGGGCGGCGGACGCTGGTGATGGGCATCGTCAACATCACGCCGGATTCGTTCAGCGACGGCGGGCGGTTTCTTGAGCCGGAAGCGGCGGTCGAGCATGGGCTGCGCTTGCTGGACGAGGGAGCCGACATACTCGATCTGGGCGCGGAGAGCACGCGGCCGGGATCGCGGGCTGGCAGTCCTGCTGGAACAGCGGTCAGCGCGGATGAGGAGCAGGCGCGGCTGTTGCCGGTGCTGGAAGGGATTTTGCGGGCGCGGCACGATGCGGTGATTTCGGTGGACACTTACAAGGCGGCGACGGCGCGGGCGGCTTTAAAGGCGGGCGCGGAGATTGTGAACGACGTGAGCGGCTTCATGTGGGATGCGGAGATGGCGCAGGCGTGCGCGGAGGCGTGTTGTGGAGTGGTGCTGATGCACACGCGTGGCCGGCCGGAGGAGTGGGGAGCGCAATCGCCACTGGGGCCGGATGCGCTGCTGGACGTGGTGCGGGAAGGGTTGACGGCGAGCCTGGAAAAGGCTGTGGCGGCGGGGATTCCGCTGGAGTGCATTGTGCTGGACCCCGGCTATGGTTTCGGGAAGCGCTTCGAGGAAAACTACACGCTGCTTGCGCGGCAGGCGGAGTTGCTGGCGCTGGGCAGGCCGCTGCTGGCAGGGATCAGCCGCAAGTCGTTTCTGGGGCGGACGCTGGCGCCGCTCTATGGCGGCAAGGACGCGCCTCCAGAGGCTCGCGAGACGGCCGGCGTGGCGGCGCTGACGGCAGCCATCCTGAATGGGGCGTCGATTGTGCGGGTTCACGCGGTGCGACAGGCAGTGGAGGCGGCACGGATTGCGGACGCTGTGCTGGCGGGGGGTTCGGGCCATTATGAATCGTGATTCCCACGCTAGTGTGATGAGTCAGCAGTTGATTGAAGAACATCCGCTGTGAGAATGAGTGTGAGTGTGAGTGTGATCCTTCGCCCCCATGCTGAAGAGAACGCCTGGTGCCCCATTCTCCACCCCAGCGACGAAGACCTTTCGCCGGGGACCCCGGTTCGCTCAGGATGACAGTGGCGAGGATGGGGCATCCGGCAACTTAAGAAAACTGCCTGTATAAAGCGGTACTTACAAGGCACATAAGAAGGCATATACATAGGAGTTAGTGATAACAGGTTGAGATTGCACGAGGAAGAAATTACTGAGATAAATGTGAACTCGGGGAAAGGATGCTCCTCTAAAACACATGAAAAAGCTAATGCTTGGACTCATGCTCGTCTTCTGCTTCGCGGCACCTATCGCGTCGCAGGCGCAGGTTGTGGTGGTTGTAGACCACCATCATCATCACCACCATCATCATCACCACTACCTCCGCTCTGTGCAGTAATGACGCAGATGCGAATCCATGAGCGGCTGAAGCGCCCCTGGAAACCTATGCGCTTGCTATCCCACCCTAGCCGCAACAACAAAGACGCGGCGAGGGTGGGGCACTCGCAGCCTATCAAAATAATCGGCGCAAGATGAACTATATGGCGCCTATTTTTGTCTTTCAGGCGTGGTTATGAGCGCCCTACTTATAGTGGTCCAATATGAACAGACATGGGGCGCACCTGCTGTTAGTATGATGCGAGCGAAGGTGGAGACGGCATTGATAAGGGCCGGTCCAGCTTCCTTGAAGGTACTAAGAAGGCCGCGCAGCTTGTGCCAGCCCACGAAATTCTGCTGGAAGCCAAGAAACTCCACAAAGTAAGCGACAGCCTCGATGTGCTGGCCACGCAACATGCGCCGCTGGCGGAAGAGCTTTCTATTCTCTCGGGGAGCGTGCGCAACTCGGCCACGCTGCTGGAGGTTTTGGTGGCACTGAAGATGGGGCCGGCACAAGGGCTAGATTAGGCAAGCAACTGACTAACTTATCGCTGAAAGAGGGGGGATATCGTGAATAAAAAGCGTTCGAGCGAAAAAGATAGAGAGATTCTCTCCAGCGTGAAGAAAGAGATGGCGAGGCCGCGGCTGACGACATCGGTGCGCGAGGAGATGGCAGCCGCCGCCGCACTGGCTGCCCGAGTGATTGCACTTCATCCCGCAAAAGCGTGAAGCGGCGGGACCGCGGACTCACTTGTGGTCACCGGCCTGATCCGCACCCAGCGACTTGAGGCGCATTTGCGCCAGCCGGTAAGTGGATGTGGGGATTTCAAGCGCCTGCTTCGGTTTTTCCAGCTTGCGGTAATCTGCAATGGCGATCTCTCGTTCGCCATACTGCTCGGCGATGCGGCCGAAGGCATACCAATAAGCGTCGTTGGGTTCGTCCAGATTCATCTCGTCCATGCCGCGCAGCAGCAGGTCGTGGGCCTCCTTGGTCCTGCCAACTTCAGCGTAGAGGCAGGCCAGCGTGTGCAGAATGGAAGGATTGTCCTTGGCCATCTGCGTGGACTTGATGGCCGTGGCGATGTCGGCATCCTCTATCTTGCCGGTGAACAGCGCGTACCATGCGATGTTGTTCAACAGGCCGGCATTCTCTTTGCCCTGGTCGATGAGCTTTTGCGCCCAGCCACGGGCAGCCGCAAAGTTGCCGCGGTTGGCTTCGGTTTCCATTTTCATGATCAACGCATCTTGATCGTTGTCCAGCAGCTTGAGCCGCTCGTCAGCCAGAGCGATGGCCTGGTCGTGCCGGCCCAGCCCCATCAGGGCCTGCATGTTGTAGATGAAGGCCGACTTTGACTCGGGAACCTGCTTGAGCAGCGCCGAAGAAACCTCAAGCAATCCGGCGTAGTTGTCTTGCAACGAATAACCGTCTGCCAGGGCCAGTTGGATGTTGGTTTTATCGCGGCCGGTTACGGCATCCTTCTGGGCCTCTTCGAGGATGGCGACTCCCTGAGCCACGGTAGGCTTGGTGCCCACCATAATTGCCGCGGCGGCCAGCTTCATTTTGTTGGCGTCAGCGGCCTGTCCCTTGGTCCAGAAGCGGGGGAAGACCGGCCCGCCGAGGGGATCGTCGCCACCCTCGATATGAATATCCTCGCGCAGCCAGTCGAGCAGAACCTTGGCGCCCTTGAGGTCGCCGGCCTTGATGCGGTCCAGCATCTCCAGAGCGATTGAATTGGGCTTGTCGCCGCTATCCAGCATCTTATACAGGCCATCTTCTTTCACCACAAAGAAGGTTGAGCTGTTGCCGTTGGGAAACTTCATCGTTTCCCGGTAGCCGGTGGTGTCGTTGCCCTCTCCCTTGGGATCAAGGACCTGCAGCAGTATATCCACGGTTCCGTCGAGCGACTCGTCCTCCCGGGCCAGTTGACTGTTCATTTGCTTTCCCGTTTCCAGGGTTTTCTTTTTCTTGTCCGCATCCTCGTTTTTCATTACCTCGCGCGCATTGCGGCTGGAGAGCGCGTCCAGTTTTTCCTGGGTCAGCTCCGGATCCATCAGTATCTCAACGAAGGCACGCTTCACCAGGTCGCTGGGCGTGTTCTCAAAATGCAGATCCTCATGTCGTTTTGCGTCGCGCAGCATGTTGGCCCGCGCCATGGTCTGGGCGGCATTGTCACCCGCCGCTCCGGCCGTCAGAAAATCCGACGCCAATGAATACTGTCGGATTCTCGCCAGCATATCGCCGGCGGTGCGCGCTGAATCTTTGAAGGCCGCGTCGTCGCTGGAGCGCTTGTTGGCCTCCGCGAGTCCGGCCTTGCTTCCGTGCAGGAGGGCCTCACTGGCCGCAATCAGCGCGTTGGGTTGGGGATTGAGGGTCTGCGCGGCCTTGATGGCTCCGTCTGGATCGCCGCCGTAAAAAAGGGCAAAGGCAAGGTTATTGGCCAGGCCCAATTCGACCAGCTTATCCTGCCCCAGCTTGCGGTATTCAGCGATGGCCTCCTTCATCTTCGCCTGGCCGCCGTAGCGCCGTCCTACCGGATCGTACTCCAGTAAAATAGCCAGATTGGCTTGCGATTCGTGATCGTCAGGGTCCAATTTAACGGCGGCGCGAAAGGCCTCAGCCGCGCCATTGAGGTCGCTGCCTGCGCGCAGATTGCGGCCCACCAGGTCGTGCTTCAACACGTAGGCCAGAACCTTCTGGGCCATTGCAGAGCTGGGATCGAGCTTGACGGCGAGGCGCGCCTCAGAGCGCGCCGCCTCTCCCATGCCCGCGTCGAGAAGCACGTTGGCCAACTGCAAATGATGGACCGCGGCATTGGGGTGAAGCGCAATCAGGCTGCGATATGCGGCCAGCGCCTCGCCCACCTTTCCCTGATGGAGCAGCGCCGCGCCCTGCGACTCGAAGTTGATAAAAATCGCCGGGCCGGCGATCAGCTCAGCCACTTTATTGCGCAACTCGGTTGCCTCGGCCATGGTGTAGCGGCGCTTGACCCCATCGAAGACAATGTGAGCCGCCACGACGCCGTCCTTCTCCGTGGAAAACGTTTCGGTCAGCAGGGCCGGACCCACGGGAATTGCCGTGTCCCGGGGAAGTTCCTTGGGCACAAAACCGTCAGGGGGCACAATCCTGTAAAACCACTCGACGCTGGACGGCTCGTTCAGCCACCAATCGGCGGTGCGCGGCTTTTTGGGCTTGTCGTCTTGTTTCTTCTTTTCATCGGCGTCGTCGCGGCGCTTCAACTCAGCGGGCAACTGCACAAAGAGCGAGTCGAGGCGAATGGCCGCCTGCGCGCCGTCCAGCCCGGTGTAGCCGCGCCGGGCCTTTTCGCAGGCGAGCGTCAGCTCAAACTGCCGCGACAGGTCGGCTGGATCGGTGCGATCCACTTTGGCCAGCTTTTCGGCAATATATTGCCCTTTCACGTAACTGGTGAGGTTGTCCCGCATCTCCGTGTCGGGTTTGTCGGCAAAGGCGCCACGGTAGTTCGATTCGAAGATTCCCAGCGGCCGGCTCTTCTCGGTAACGGCCGCCGGACCGTTCTCGCTCAGGGTGATTTCGCGGAACTCGAGCAGGACATTGTCTTTGGAGGTGGATTCCGGGGTCTTCACCAGCGCAGTGGTTTCAGCGCGCGCGATCAGCGCCCAGCGTCCCTGATCGTGAATGGGCAACTGCCCCAGCCGCGCATAGCGATCGGTGGCGTCGATCCACAGCGCGGGCTCTTTGTGCCTGGGATTACCCGGAACGTAAACTATGACGTGGTCGAAGAGTCCCATCCCCGGAAGCTCGACGGGGACGTCCATGCGCGAGCCGGCGTTGAGCAGCGCCACGTAGGCAGGAATCCCAGCCGCTCGCAGCATGGTCACCAGCAGCGTTGCCTTGTCTTTGCAGTCGCCGTACTTGTGGGCGAGGGTTTCGGCTGGATCATGAGGAACGATGGCCGCTTCGCCAAATTCGATGCCAGTATAGCGAACCTCGCGGTCAAGGAAGTCCAGAATCGCCGCTTCCTTCTCCGCCACGGACTTCTTGCCAGCGATGAGCTTATCGACGATTGGCTGCACCGCCGCCTGATTGGCGCGAGCATCTACGGTCTTCCCATACTCAGTGGCAATTGCCTGCCATGATGCCCCGGTGGAAAACCTGACCTCTGGATAGTGCGTCACATCGGGGGGAAGATAGGAATCGCGGGGCTCAGAGGCTTCCCGTGGCCCCAGGTCGAAGGTGAGGGTAACCCGCCCGTTGGCTTCGGATCGCACCGGCTTCAAATCCGGCAGCAGCAGAGTGCCAAATCGCAGCGGGAGGGAGGCCGGCGCATCAAGGACAAGGGAGTTATGCGCAGACGGATTCTGATCGTGGCCAAACCATGTCCAGGCAACCCGGCCGGCGGCGAAGAAGGGCTCATTCTCGCGCGTGGTGCTCTCCTCCTCCACCACTACGCCAGGCGCGATGGCTGGAAAGGGCGCGCGCAGCCTCTTTCCATCGCTGTAGATCTTGTATTCGCCCTCCCGGGCCGGCGCTTCGGTGATAGCGTGGGGATCAAGCTCGCGCACCGAGAAGTCCGGGGCGATGATCCGGGCTCGAATCTCGGGCCGGGCCTCATGCCATGGCGCCCACTCCACCGAGAGAGAGTCCCATCCCTCTACCCCCTTCTGGGTGATCACCTTGTAGACAACATGCCACTTACGGATAAGGCGCCCGGCCTCATCGAAGGAGTAGCTGCCATTGTCAAACAGCAGGGTGACATTCGCGCCCTCGGGAGCGGCCACCGCCGATGCGGCTTCATACAAGGCCCTGGGTTCGACGGAAAAGGAAGGCGCCTTCCACGGTTCGACGGCTTGCTGGGCAAAGCCAATCCGCGAGGAAAGCAACGCGAATACAGCGCAAAGCAGCAACGCAAGACGGGAGCGGAACAAAATAGAAGACAAGGGTTCACCTGCAGGAGCGAGATGAAGACCATGGTAGATGCAGCCAGCAAGATACGCAAGCGGTTGCGTGCGGCAAATCGAGACAGGGTTTATCATCAGGACTGGCAGGGTTGAAGAATTCCACTCTCGATCACCCCAGCGAGCAATAACCGCTCGCCGGGGACCCCGATGCCACAACAACAAGAATGCGGCGAGGGTGGGGCACGCGGTTGCATCTCACAGCAAAGACGGACACCAACGACAGGCTTCAAGGAACGGGACGACATGCGAGCAAAGACGGCGGTAGTGTTGGGCGCCCAGTGGGGCGACGAGGGCAAGGGAAAGATAGTGGACGTGCTGAGCGAGCGGTTCACCGCGGTGGCGCGTTATGCCGGCGGGCACAACGCCGGGCACACGGTCATCATCGGCGAGCAGAAGTTCGTGCTGCAACTGATTCCCTGCGGAGTGCTCAGGCCGGGTTGCCGGGGAGTGATCGGCAACGGCGTAGTACTGGACCCCATCGCTTTTTTGAATGAGGCTGACAAACTGCGGGGGCTGGGCGTGGCCGTGGACGAGCGTCTATTTGTGTCGAACCGGGCGCAGGTGATTCTGCCTTATCACAGAATGATGGAGCTGGCGGCGGAAAGCGCGCCGGGGCGGAAGAAGATCGGGACGACCAGCCGGGGAATCGGGCCGGCATACGAGGACAAGATGGCGCGCAGCGGACTGCGGGTGGTGGACCTGCTGAGGCCGGAACTTTTGAGGGCGCATATCGAAGCGGCCTGCGCGGAGAAGAACGCCATTGCCTGGGCGCTGTTCGGGAACGAAATTGCGGCGCTGGACTCGGAGCAGATGTACGAGGATTACGCGGCGGCGGCAGAGCAGGTGAAGCCGTATGTGACGGATACGGGTCGGCTGCTGAACAAGATACTGGCCGAGGGCGGCAGCGTGATGTTCGAGGGAGCGCAGGGAACGATGCTGGACATTGACCACGGGACGTATCCGTTTGTTACATCGTCTTCGGCGACGGCGGGCGGCGCGGCGACGGGAAGCGGCGTGGGACCGACGAAAATCGGCATGGTGATCTCGGTGACCAAGTCCTATGCGACGCGGGTGGGCGAAGGCCCGTTCCCGACGGAAATCAAGGATGCGGTGGGCGACCATCTGAGAGCGCGCGGCGTGGAATATGGAGCGGTGACGGGGCGGCCCAGGCGGTGCGGCTGGCTGGACATACCGCTGCTTCGCTACTCCAACCAGGTGAACGGGGCCGAGTGGCTGGTGATCACCAAGCTGGACGTGCTGGACGAGCTGGAAGATATTCCCATCTGCGTGGGCTACGAGATCGAGGGCCGGGTGACGGACGAGATTCCCGCCGACGTGCTGGGCCTGGAGCAGATCAAGCCGGTATATAAAAAATTGAAGGGCTGGCGGAGCTCGACCGAGGGGATCAAGGAGTTCGACAAACTGCCCCCGGCGGCGCAAGAGTATCTGCGATTTCAGGAACAGGAAAGCGGAGCCAAAATCGGAATGGTATCAACCGGCCCGGATCGGGACCAGACAATTCTTCTGCCGGAGTTTGCCGCGGCTATGGACAGCATTCACGCATAATCTTGAAGGGTATTCCCAGAGGAGTTCGAAGACAGCATTGATGACGATTTCGCTGGAAGTATCGATATTTGGGGGACGCGGGAGGAAACCGCTCTTATGATCAGCTTTGCCGTACGGTTGAAGTTTGCCCCGGAAGACCGGGTGGAAGTTGCTGAAACTCTTCGCAAGCTAGCCACGGCCTCGCGCCAGGAGCCGGGATGCATCAGCTACATTCCGCATCATTTGGAGGACGACCCGGACACGTTTCTGATCTATGAGCAATACCGGGACGGGAAGGCGCTGGAGGCGCACCGCGAGTCAGAGCACTTTAAGATCCATGCGGTTTGCGGGCTCTACCAGAAGATGCGGGAGCGCAGTATCGAGAACCTGGTAGCCGTGATTTGAGGTTTCATCCGAAGAATCTGAAGTATGCGGCTAGATTTACAGAGAATTGATTGAAATGCGATGCTTTTCTTGCTGAAATCGATTGACCGGCGCGACATTTCGGGGATAGTATCCGTTACGAAGATGCACAGAGCCGCGCTCCACACCTCCATGCCCATCCGCCGCCAGTGTCTGTGCGCACTGGTGTTTCTGCTGGGGCTGGGCGCATATACACCAGCGCTTTTTGCCGCACCTCAGAACGGTGGCACACCCCAGCACGGTGGCATGCCCCGGGGAGAAAAGCACGAGAGCCGGCGCGAAATCGACCAACTGGAAGAGGTGTGGCGGAATGCGGTGCTGACGGGAAATGCCGCCGTCATGGACGGCCTGCTGGCAGACGACTACGTCGCCATCAGCGCCAACGGAACGCTGCAAACCAAAGAGGATACACTGGCCTGGCTGCGCAGCGGGCGCAGGCATATCACGGCCATGGAACTTTCTGACAGCAAGGTGCGCTTCTATGGCACCACGGCTCTGGTCACTTCTTTTGCCCATGTGACGGGCGTCAACGCCGAAGGGGAGGCCCTGGGGGACTTCCGTTACACCCACGTCTACGCGCGCAACGCGCAAGGCAAGTGGAAGATGGTAAGCTCCGAGGCCAGCCGGATTCGCGCATCCGGCGCGCACAAGTAGCCGCAACTGCGAGAGCAATCTCCGGCCGGAGTGGCGTTTCATCGCACAGAAGAGAGATTCCCTTACAATTGAGCGATGCCCGAACTGCCTGAGGTGGAGACGATCGCCCGCGGGGTAAACGAGCGTTTGCGCGGAGACCGCATCGTCGCGGCCTGGTTCGGCCGGCACCGCGAGCCTTTCAAGACTGCCGCGGCGCGCCAGGCCAAGGGGCTGGATGGACGCACGATTGTGGCGGTTCATCGCACCGGAAAACACATTGTGTGCGAGCTGGGGAGTGCGGACGGCAGCATACACTCCCACCCTAGCCGCAAAAACAAGGACGCGGCGAGGATGGGGCACCCGGCGGCGAAGATTGTGCACCCGGCGGTAAGGGTGGGGCACCCGGGATCTGGTTTGGGTGAGTTGGAGGGTGAGCCAAGCGCGCAATGGATTGTGCATCTGGGCATGACGGGGAGATTGCTGGTGAGCACCGCGGATGCTCCCGTTGCGCCTCACACCCATGCGCGGCTTAGCCTGATAAGCGGCCGGGAGCTGCGCTTCGTTGATCCGCGGCGGTTTGGGCGGCTGGAGTATCGCGACCTGAGCCTCAGGGCCGGTTTCAGCGCAGCGGGCGCCGACCCCCTGGCGGTGACGGCAGCGGAGTTTGCGCGGCTTTTTCGCGGGCGCAAGCTGGCCATCAAGGCGGCTCTGCTCAACCAGAAGCTGCTCTCCGGGGTAGGCAATATCTACGCCGACGAAAGCCTGTTTCGCGCCGGCATCCGGCCGCGCCGCAAGAGCGGGCGGCTGACCCTGGCGGAAGTGGAAAAGCTGCGTCTGGCTCTGGTTGAGGTGCTGGAGCACGCCATCCGGCTGGGCGGGTCCTCGGTGAGTGATTACGTGGATGCCGATGGAGTGCGCGGCTTCTTTCAGCTGGAGCACTGCGTCTACCAGCGCATGGGGCTTCCCTGCCGCCTTTGCCAGACGCCGATCCGGCGCATTGTGGTGGCAGGACGGGGAACGCATTATTGTCCGCACTGCCAGCGATGAGGGCAGCTCTATGGATTTTGGTAGAAAATCAGAAGAATACTACCAGAATCGAGAAAAACCACTCATTTCTTTATGCGGAAGTTATTGAAATAAAGGGATTTTAGAAGTGGCATCAAGATTGCTAATAGATAAGCGCCAGTGATGTACAGGCGCTGGAAAAGATCTGACCAGCCCAAAGAAGAACAGGCACCCGGCAAGAGCAACCGCCCACGAAGCGGACCTCAACAGAGGCAAACCGGCCGGGTTAGCCTGAAGAAGGTACGGCAAAGAGGCCAGCCGTCCACGATTTATTTGGGAGGCCAGTGATAGCGCAAGATTCATGGAGCGCCACTCTGTTTGGAGTGGCGCTTCTTGCATTTAGGGTACTTTTGAGTGTGTAGATGGGTACAATCAGCCACGAAGATAGCTTGCCAGCCGCAGGAGTTCTATGTAGTATGAGAGTTGCCTATCAAGCGGCTGACGCGAGCCACCCGAAAGGGCAGAGCTAGCTCGCCGCGAACAAGGGAACTTCGCCGGTCAGAACATTTTGCGGCAATCCGCAAGCGGCGACGATTTCATAGGATAGGCAACACCCGAGAAGGGGCGCTAGCGCACCGTTACGATTCTGACAACCATATGGAGCAGAACTTACAGGCTCCAGTGTGCGACGGGGCAAACAGTAATTCACAGAGGTTCTAAAATAGAGCCGCCGAGGCTGAACTGGCATCTTCAATGGGGACGACAGTTTATGAGAAAAGCTCACCCCGGCTGGAATTCAGTGAAAGTGCTTGAGGCGCCTGAGCATTACGATGGATTGCCCGAAGCGCGGCCTTGGGCCTGTGAACACTACCTCAGGCGGCGGCGACGGGAGCCAATTTTCCTCAGTTCGAGGCGCGAGGAGCGAACTGTAGCCAGTTACTGGAGCGACGAGCAACGAAGAAATGGGGGAAATTGGCCCCGTCCCGAAGGGTTGCGGCGAAAAACCGCCCATACTTTGTTGTCGTCCTTGAGCTTGGAACCACCAAACCCTGCGGACTCCGCCTCGTCTGGACGGTTTTTCGCACGCAACGCCATCCGCCTGAGGTAGTGTTCACAGGCCCCAGAGCGTATTGAGAGATCCGGCCGCGGATTTCTCCGATCACGGTGTGTTTACCGCGCAGAATTGTGCGGCTAAGGCCAGGGGGAACTTACACCGGAGAGGAAACTCCCGGGAGAAGCAGCCAGTAAACGGAAGACACCAGCTAGCGATACAACAGGAAACTAACGCATGATGACAGAATCAACGCAGCCCCAAAATGAATTGGGGCCGGTTCCGGCCAACGGGCAGGAGCAGTCGCAGGGGCATCGGCGTCGCCGTCGCCGGCGCAAGAACAAGAGCAGCCAGGCAGTTGGCGCGGCCCCGCCGCAACAGATACAGGCAGAGACCCCGGCGCAACCTCAACGGCCGACCGCGAAGCACAAGCCGTCTGCTCCGCATCAAGCTGGACATCAGGGAGGGGGGCGCCAGCATCAGGAACGGAAGAAGAAAAAGAAGTTCTTCCAGAAGGGCGCGGATGCGTCTGCCCAGCCGGGCAACAGCATCTCATCCCCGCCCCAGGGCAGGCGCAAGTCGAGGCAGAAGGGGCCCAGGGAGTTTGTGGGCCCGATGGACCACAGCTACCGGTTGGTGAACGGCAACGTAGCCGACGGCCCACCCTCGACCATCCCGACTGCTGGCAACGGCCGCAACGGCAGCTATTACCCGGAGGCCTACGAGCCTCAGCCCCCCGTCGCAGTGCGCGAAGATGCGCCCGCGCGCATATACTGCTTCATTGAGGATATGTTCTTCCTGGCCAAGATACAGGAGACGGCCCGCAAGCTGGGGGTGAAGGTGGAGTATGTAAAGGGCAACGACAAGGATGCGCTGGTGGCCAGACTGGCCGAGTTGCCGGAAACCGAGCGTCCCAAGCTGCTGGTCTTCGACCTGAACAATGTGAACGCCAAGCCCCTGACGCTGATTCCCAAGTTCAAGTCCAAGCTGAAGAAAGCGACGTCGATCATCGGCTTTCTCAACCACTTGCAGGGCGAGCTGAAGGCCAAGGCGCTGGAGGCAGGGTGCGACACAGTGATGCCGCGGTCGGCATTTTCACAAAGCCTGCCCAACCTGCTGCGCCGCTATGGGATGGAAGAGGAAGAAGAGTACGCGCAACAACCGGTATAGGAAGACAGGGACCAGAGAATAATATGAGCGGGGGTGATTAAGTGATGGAGACGGCAACCATGCGTTTCTGCGGAGACATTTTGCTGATTCTTCGGCGCATCCTGCTCTCCATACTGCTTTTTTACTGGGCAATCTTCATCAGCTTTACAATCGCAAAGTACATCGAAGGCGGTCCGAGAATTGTCGCGACTTATTACTGGCATATCACTTGTGAGTTCAGACAAGTACCTTGCCCAATGAACTGGGGAGCATTTTGGTTTACTCAGGGAATCTACCTTGCCTTTACGCTGCTGCTTTGTTTGTTTGAATGGCGATCGATGAAATCAAGACGCCCGGCTGAAAAGTCCCTCCGGGGCTAAAGCCCGCTCTGATTCTGCTGGCTTAATGCGGGGGTTGAACAGGCTGCGGAAAAAGTCCTATTTCCATGCGAATCACACGAAAAGCAGACCACAGGGGCTAAAGCCCAACACTAATTTTGTTACGCTTACGGCACGACTAAAGCCACCCCATCGATGAAGACCTATCGATGGGGACCCCGGTAAAGTCGTGCCCTGACGCTTCTTGCAACTCCGAATGAGTTTTTCCGCAAGCAGTGAAACCCCCGCCTCCCTCCGAATCGGGTATTTCCGCAACCTATCTATCCTGGCGGCCAGGTGAGGGGGCGTCCGCCGAGCAGGTGGACGTGGAGATGTTCGACGGTCTGTCCGCCGTCTTCTCCGGTGTTGACCACCACGCGATAGCCTTTGGCCAAGCCCTTCTCGCGGGCGATTTCGGTGGCGGCCCAGAGCAGGTGTCCGATCAGCGCGGCATCCGTCTGATCGATGTCGTCCATCGAGGTGATGTGTTCGCGCGGCGCCACCAGCACATGGACGGGCGCCTGGGGGTGGAGATCGGCGAAGGCGTAGCAAAGCTCGTCCTCGTAGACCGCCTTGGAGGGAATGCTTCCGTCAATGATCTTGCAAAAGAGGCAACTCATAGCGACTCCAGTTTACAGGACGGCTTTTCGTAAAGCCGCGCACTGGCCAATACTATCAACACTTTAATTCACGAGGAATGATCCCAGGGGTGTATAAATAGGTTCGCGGGCCGGTGGAGACAGAATTGCCGTGTTTGCGGCCAGTCTTTCCCGGCATACAACGCTTCGGCTCGCAAGGAGGACATGATGTCGTCGCGCACCATCTATCTGAGCAGGCTGATCGGCCTGTACTGTCTTCTGTTTATGCTATCCGTGATCATTCACAGGCAAGCCATGCTGGATTCGCTGGCAGGCATTCTTCACAACCCGTCTTTGGTTCTGGTTCTGGGCATCATCACGCTGGGCGTTGGGCTGGCCATGGTTCTGGGGCACAATGTCTGGTCGGGCGGCGCGCTTACGGTAGTTGTTACCGTGGTCGGCTGGATAGCGCTGATCAAGGGCCTATTCTTCCTGTACCTGCTTCCCGATATTGGAGGGGAATTCCTTCTGAGGTGGCTCCGCGATCCACAGCTCTTCTACGTATGCATCGTTCCGTCACTCATTCTTGGCATCTACCTGACCTACGGCGGATTCACGTCGAAATCACATTCGTAAGGCGGTCGGCCAGATGTGCCCTACAAGGGCATCAGGTCCCTGGGACGGCTGTCCGCACTCTCTTGCAGCGCGCATACTTTTTTGAGCCGCAGAAAGGCCCAAACAGCGAGACCGGCAAAAGCGATCGTTTGCGCTACGTGCAGCCAAAACCATGGATCCGGACCGCCATCCCACACCAGGCGTCGCGCAGCATCGTGTGGCCACACCAGCGTGAAGAAGGTCAGAAGTCCGATCACGTGCCCAGGAATGGCCGGCAGGATGGAATTGGTAAGGTAAGCGGTCGCACCAAATACGACACCCACAAGAAAGTAGAAGAGAAGCTTCGGCCACAGGAAGCCCTGCGTGGGACCGTGAGCCAGCGCAAACAGGGCGGATGAAATCAGGACAGCGGCCGGACCCCGGAAGTTGCGTTCCAGAATGACCTGGCAGTAGCCGCGGAAGGCCGGCTCCTCGGTGAGGGGAGCTGCCACCGAGCCCATCAGAATCATCGATACCACGGTGAACAAGGAGTAGCGAGAGAGATCTGGAAGGGCGTTTCCCGGCATCTTGACGAGTTGAGAGATCACAATCCAGAATCCGGCAAAGGCTACAACCGAAAGTACGCCCGCCAGCGCCGCCCAGCCAAAGACCGGGGGCGGGACCCTGTTGGCCCGCAGACAGAGACGGCGCGCCAGCGAGGTGCTGCGCGGCCAGCCCTTGCCTCCCAGGTACTGCCACATGAGCCACAATACAAGAGCCATGGCTGGGACCGCCCAGGGGAGCGAAGGCGTGGTGCTGAGATTGGCTGCTACCAGAGCAGACCAAACGCCCGCGCCGAAGAAGATAATCAGCAGGCCCAAGAATCCGGCCCACACTGTCTTCATGATGCGATTAAAGAAAGAGTACATACTCTACGCGACTCCTTGAGGACGATCTGTGTGAACGAGGAATTCGCAGCTCGTCCAATCACCTACAAAGACATGCTTGTTTTCTGAAACTTCCGCAGTATACGGGAGCGATGAATATTTTGTTCCGTGCTGCTTCCGGTTGATGCCAGAAGGTTATGGTCAGAATCGCGGGGATTTCCCGTCCCAATATCGGTGCGAGAACAAGCCGAAGGCAGTAAGCTTGAAAGTATGAACTGGATAGCTATCTGCGTCATTCTGGCCGTATTTTTGGCCTTTTTCCTGCTGAAACGAGCCGGCCAAATCTCCTCAGAAAAGGCGCTGGCTTACCTGAAGAGCGGAGCCCTGGTCATCGATGTGCGGACACCTGCCGAATTCAGCTCCGGCCACTTGCCAAACGCGATCAACCTTCCACTGGACGAGATTGAAACCGCTCTGCCCCGCCGGGTGAGGGATAAGAGCCAGGTTCTGCTGCTGCATTGCCAAAGCGGAATGCGCAGCGGAGTAGCCAAGAAGAAGCTGAACGCGCTGGGCTATTCGAATGTGTTCAACCTGGGTTCCTATGGGCGGGCAGCGGAGATTGTCAGCAAGAGATAAGCTGAGAGAACTGGTTTTATCTTTGCTGATGATAATGACGAGGGCTGCGGATGTGCTCACCCTCCCTAGATCACCCCAACGAGTAAAAATCGCTTCCCTCACCCCAACGAGCACAAATCGCTCGTTGGGGACCCCGTGTCGCCGGGGACCCCGGACCTGAGCATCCCACCCAGATTTATGGGCGGATGTGGGCAATCCGCCATAGTGCCGCGATGAACGGGGCAGAGCTTCTCATGACTTATTGTGATTCTTCGGGGCTGATGAACGCCCACCTGCCTTTCCGTGCTGATAGAATTTTTTTATGGAAACCATCCAGTACAACCTTCCGCCAAACCGCATTCCCCTTGCCTGGTATAACATTGCCGCCGATCTGCCCAAGCCGATGGCTCCGCCGCTGCACCCCGGAACGCTGAAACCGATTGGCCCGGACGACCTGGGTCCGCTGTTTCCCATGGCCCTGATCATGCAGGAGGTGAGCCAGGAACGGGAGATCGAAATTCCCGGCGAAGTGCGGCAACTCTACGCGCAATGGCGGCCTTCGCCATTGTTCCGTGCGCGCCGCCTGGAGAAGGCGCTGGATACGCCGGCGCATATTTACTACAAGTATGAGGGCGTAAGCCCGGCCGGCTCGCACAAGCTCAACACCGCCGTGGCGCAGGCCTATTACAACAAGAAGGAAGGCACCAAACACCTCTCCACGGAGACGGGAGCGGGGCAATGGGGTTCGGCTCTGGCCATGGCCTGCGCGTTTTTCGGGCTGGATTGCAAGGTCTATATGGTGCGGGTGAGCTACGATCAGAAGCCGTATCGGCGCGCTCTGATGGAGGCATTTGGCGCTTCAGTGACCGCCAGCCCGAGCAACGAGACGGAGTCTGGCCGGGCGATACTGAAGGCGCATCCGGATTCGAACGGGTCGCTGGGGATTGCCATTTCAGAGGCGGTGGAGATAGCGGCAAAGGACCCGAACACCAAGTACTCGCTGGGCAGCGTGTTGAGCCACGTGCTGCTGCATCAGACGGTGATCGGCCTGGAGGCAATCGAGCAGATGGCCCTGGCGGACGATGAGCCCGACGTGATTATCGCCTGCGCGGGCGGCGGATCGAACTTTGCCGGCCTGGCGATGCCGTTTGTGGGGCGCAAGATCAAGGGGCAGAGCAAGGCGCGCATCGTGGCCGTGGAACCGGCCGCCTGCCCCAGCATGACCAAGGGCAGATTTACTTATGATTTTGGCGACACCGGCCACCTGACGCCGCTGGTGAAGATGCACACGCTGGGCAGCACATTTATTCCTCCGGGAATTCACGCGGGCGGGTTGCGCTACCACGGCATGGCGCCGCTGGTGTCGCACGTGATGGACCTGGGCTTGATTGAAGCCACTTCCGTGCAGCAGTTGGACGCCTTCGCCGCCGGGATTCAGTTTGCCCGCTCGGAGGGAATCATTCCCGCGCCGGAGGCCAACCACGCCATCGCCGCGGCCATCACCGAAGCCCTCAGCGCCAAGCAGGAAGGAAAACAGCGGACGATTCTCTTCAATCTCAGCGGGCATGGGCACTTCGACATGCAATCGTACATCGCGTATCAGGCTGGGAAGCTGGAGAACTACGAGTATCCGGAAGAAGAGATCGCGATGGCGCTGGCGGGGCTGCCGGCGGTGGGGTAAGCTTTTTCTTGCGCCCCAGGTCTTGAAATCAAGGCCTGGGGCATTTTATTTTCAGTGATTTCCAGACAAATACGAAGACCAAATGGCAATAATGGGAGAAATTTGCTACATTAGAGCAAGAAGTAGTAAATATTGACCCTGAAAGCGGAGACGATCAAATGCCGGAGATTCAAAAAGTCAGTGTCGCCTTGACCGGGGAGCAGATCGGCGCTCTCAAAGCCGCCGTCGAGACCGGAGAATACGCGACGACCAGCGAGATTGTCCGCGAGGCGATTCGCGACTGGCAATTCAAACGCGAGTTGCGCATGGAAGACTTGAAGCGCCTGCGCCAGCTCTGGGATGAGGGCAAGGCCAGCGGCGCCGCAACGCCGGTGGACTTTGACAATGCACGGCGTGAGGCGAGATTGCGGTTGCAAAGATCCGTAGAGGATCAAACCCTTGCCAGTTGATCTTGTTTGGACACCGCAGGCCCGCGAAGATCTGATCGAGATTTACACCTACATCGCGCTCGACAACCCATCTGCTGCCGAACGCATCTTCGACGCCATCGATGCGAAGGCAATGCTGCTTGCCGATTACCCGCGACTGGGAGTGCGGCGTCCTGAAATTCGCCCGCCCACCCGTATGCTGATCGAAAGAATGTACCTCATTCTTTATCAAACGCATCCCGACAGCGATGAAGGCAAAATCGATTTTGTCGAAATCGTGAGGATTGTGGACGGACGGCGCAACCTGAAGAACCTATTTTGAGCACTATGGCGTAGGCGCTGCAGGCAGCACTTCGATGTAGTCGAGGGCGGCGGGGTCTGAGCCGTCAGGAGTGCCTTCGACGCGGAGAACGTCGCCGGGTTTCAATCCCACGTTTTGGACAGTGCGGCGGGTGGAGTTGTCGCCGTGGGGGTGGCGCGAGGGCAGAGTTGCGTCGGCGAGCCATGCATCGGTGGGCTGGCCGTTCACCTTCAGCGTGAAGTGCGCGACCCCGCCTTGCAGATCGAAGTACTGGACGGCGATGTTGTAGCGACCCGCTGGGCCTGGCCAGGTCCATTCGGCAGAACAACTCTTCGTTTCCTCAGGGGCTAAAGCCCCCGCATCTTTTTGCATCGCGTTCGGCACGACTGAAGTCGTGCCCTGATACAGTACTTGACCGGCGATGGGCGGTAAGTCTCCGCAGCTTACCGCTTTGCCGCCGGAGGCATCTTCCCATGGATTCACGTCGATGACTTTGTAGCCGGTGAGGCGGGCGTCTTCGGCTTCGAGGCGGCCGGGATAGTGGCCGGCGCGGCCTTGCTCATCGGGAATGCCGCTGAGTTTGAGGAAATACTGCACGATGGCGTCGCGCCAGACGATGGCGTGGCCGGCCTGGTAGCGGAGGCGGTCGCGGACATCTTCGTAGAGCTTCTGGTCAATATCTGGGCGGCCTTCGAGCGCGGCCCAGTCGCGGGCGAAGTTCGCCGCCTGTTCCGCGCCCTCGTAGTGGCTGTCGTAGATGTGCTGGATGACGGTCTTGCCGGAGCGCAGCTTGTAGGTGTACGGGACGTGATGGAAGAAGAGGAGTAGTTCGTCGGGGGTGGTGGCGAGGGACTCGTAGATTTTCGCCACCTCCGGCGGATACTGGCCCGCGAAGCCTGTGCCGGTGGCGACACTGCGGTCCATGCCCACGCCTTTATCGTCAGCTCGGTGCCACTGGCCCCATCCGTTACGCTCGCTGGATTCAATGTTGGGACCGTAGTGCGAGCCGGTGATGTCGGTGAGGGTCTGCATACCAAGCGGGCCGGTGTAGTTCACATAGGCGGGCCAGGACTGCATGAGCATTTTTGTGACGGTAGAGGCCACTTGGGGGTCGGCGCTTATGGTCTGGCGCGTCCACTCGGCGGCGATCTCGTCGGGCGAGAGATTAGGATCCCAGGCGAGGCGGCCAAAGGCGTAGAGGTTGGCCATGGCCAGCGGCGAGCCGAGCCAACGGTCGCGTCCCACTCCGGCGACGGCAACCATTCCGCCCAATGGCTGATGGAAGCTCTTGCCAGCGAGGATTTCCTTGACAGGCGTGGATTGGCCATCGGCGCGGAGGTCGAAGTCGAGGACCTGCTTCCACATGGGAGCGAGGTAGACGAGATGGCGCTGCTGGCCGGTGTACTCCTGCGTGACCTGAATCTCCATGGCCTGGCTGGTTTGGCGGAGGCCGGCGAATAGCGGGGAGACGGGCTCCTGGGCCTGGAAGTCGATGGGGCCTTCCTTGGTCTGGACGATGACGTTGGGGGCAAATTTGCCGTCGAGCGGGTGGAAGATGTCGTATGCGGCGCGGGCGCGGTCGGCCTTGGGGTCGCGCCAGTCGAGGTGGTGGTTGTAGACGAAGGCGCGATAGAGGACTACGCCGCCGTGGGGCGCGAGCGCGGCGGCAAGGAGGTTGGCGGCGTCAGCGGGGGTGCGTCCGTAACTGGAGGGGCCGGGCTGGCCTTCGGAGTCGGCCTTGACGGTGAAGCCGGCGAAGTCGGGGATGAGGGTGTAAATTTCATCGACTTTAGCGGTCCACCAGGCGCGGACCGCGGGGTCGAGGGGGTCGTAGGTCGAGAGGCCGCCGATCTTCTGCGGGCTGGCGATGGCCACGCTCATGGCGAGTCGCACGCCCCAGGGACGCAGGGCGCTGGCGATGCGGGCCAGTTGCCTGAGGTGATCGGAATCGAGGAGTTGCGGGGCGGCGTTGACGTTGTTGACGTTGAGTCCGTTGATGCCGACGGAGGCGAGCAGGCGGCCATATTCGGCAACAGGGGCGAGATCCTCGCGGACGTTGCCGCCCTCAAAAAAAATCGACCGTCCCGCGTAACCGCGCTCGATGGTGCCGTCGGGGTTGTCCCACTCGTCGACCCAGCGGATGGGGAGAGCGGGATGCGAGCGAAGGTCGATATGAGTAAAATTCTGACCGTTTGCTACAAGCCGGAGCAGGGCAAAAGCGCCGCAGAGAACTCCGCGCTCATCGGAGCCGGAAACGATGAGCAGCGTGTGGTCATGTAGCTTCGTCCAATGGAGCCAGTATCCCTCGGGGCCCAGATCGCTTGGGATCGTCAGCTCGGGATAGGCTTTGTGGATTTCATCATTAGTGCCGAGAATGATTTCGCCATTGATGGCGCTGCCGGAAATATAGGAGGAGGCGCTTGTGAGGCCAGCAATGCCGCGTTGCAACTCCTGAGCCGCAGAATGCTCCAGAGCGCTTTTCCCGAGCGCCCGAACGCGAAGAGGAATCTCCGTCCTGCCGTGGTAACCGCTATAGCGCAGCCATGCCTGATCCGCTGTTTGCGCAGGAGCGGCTGAACTGGCGGCAAGCACCGTGACAAGCACAAAGGCTGCGAGGAAATTGATTTTCGTTTCAGGCATTGTTGTTCTCCCGCGCTCCCACACAGAATCCGTTCTATCATGGCGGAGCGGACAGGCGGCGGTTGATAGACTAAGGTGTTGCTGTTTCAGGAGGATTTCTCCGTATGTCTGCCACCATGCAGGCGATTGTCAAAGCACATGCCGCGCCAGGCATTGAAATGCGCGAAGTGCCCGTGCCCGCGCCCGGCCCCGGAGAGGTGCTGGTTCGCGTTCTGGCCGCCAGCGTGTGCGGCACGGACCTGCACATCTTCAACTGGGACCCTTGGGCGCAGGGGCGCATCAAGCCGCCGCTGATTCCGGGCCATGAGTTTTCCGGCGTGGTGGCGGGCGTGGGGCGCGGCGTGACGACGGTCAAGGAAGGCGACCCGGTGAGCGCGGAGATGCACGTGGCCTGCGGCAAGTGCCTGCAATGCCGCATCGGCGAGGCGCACATCTGCCAGCACGTCAAGATACTGGGCGTGGACGCCAACGGCGCCTTCGCCAGCTACGTGATTATTCCGGAGAGCAACATCTGGAAGCTGTCGCCGACGATACCGCGCGATTGGTGTTCGCTGCTGGACCCGCTGGGCAACGCGGTGCATACGGTTCTGGCGGGGAATATCGCAGCACAGACCGTCCTGGTAACGGGCTGCGGGGCCATCGGCTTATTTTCGATTGATGTGGCCAAGGCCTGCGGCGCCGCCAAGATCTTTGCCGTCGAGGTCAACGCGCACCGCCGGGCGGTGGCCGCCACCATGGGCGCCGACCTGGTTTTTGACCCCGCCACCGACAACATCGAGAAGAAGATTCTGGAGGCTACGGTGGGCGCCGGCGTGGATGTGCTGCTGGAGATGAGCGGCAGTCCCGAGGCCATCCGTCTGGGCTTTGCGCTGCTCAGGACCGGCGGCCGCGCGTCGCTGCTGGGGATTCCGTCGCGGCCGTTCGAGCTGGACTTTGCCCGCGACATCATCTTCAAGGGGGCCATGGTGCAGGGCATCAACGGCCGCAAGATGTACGAGACGTGGTTCCAGATGGAGGCGCTGCTGGCCAGCGGCAAGCTCAACCTGGAACCGGTGATTACACACCGCCTGAAGCTGGACGAATTCACCAAGGCCATGGAATACCTGAAAACCGGCGAGGCGATCAAGGTGGTGTTCAAGCTGGAGGAATAAAGACAGCGAACAGGGATCAGGGATCAGGGAACAGCAACCTGGTGAAGCTGGTGAATTCGTGATGCGACCATCGAGACGGCTTGCTTCAAGGATTCGGCGCCTGGCAGTAAATGGATAATAAAATGACCTGAGGCCTCAAGCTGGCCTCAGGTCATTTTTCCATCACTCAAATTTCTCCGAGAGAAGTTCTACAAACCCATCTCTGTCTAATTCACAACCAATACAAAGGTGGTGGAGTGCTGAAGGGCGGTGACACCGTTACTGGATTGCGCGGTAACTGTAACGGTGTAGGTTCCAGTTGGGGTCGGGGGGTTGGCGGGCGGGCCGTGGTTCAAGTAGTAGTAACGGGGATTGCATGCGGTAGTGCCCAGCATCGTGACCAGGCCAACGAGGGCCACGAGCAAGAGACGGTTGAGCACACGGCGACGGCGCGCTCCAAAAGCCAGTCCGCCCAGACCGAGAGCACCGGGCAGCAGAAAGGCCCATGCGATGGGATTGGACCTGTTGCCCGGCGGGGTTGGGGGCGTGGCTTTGACAGTGGAGGCCGCGTAAGTCTGAATCACCATGGTGCTGGTGGGCGGGCAGACGGAAGCGGGCGAACCGCTGGGACAACTATCGAGGGTCGTGGAGAGAATTTCCAGACTTTCCGGGGTGGCGCTGCAAGTAGCCCCGTCGGGCAGGCCGGAGCAGGAGAGGGTAACGAACATAGGGGCCGTCAACGTGGAGGTGTAATCCACCGATGGGGCTACGGTAATGGTGAACGAACCCGACTGGCCGGCGGTAAGTGTGAGGGTATTGGAGGCGAGGGTATAAGTGGCGGTAGAGGAGGGGGATATGGCGATGGAAAACTCGCACTCCGTGGGGACAGTGACGGTTATGGCCGAAATAGAGGTAGAAGCCGCGTAGCCGGTGATTCCAGTAAAGTTCGCGGTGAGGCTATGACTGCCGGCCGCCAGGTCAACCGAAACACTCACTGATCCCGAGGAACTGAGAGCCGCGCTGGCCAGTTGAACGTGATTGCCATTGAACTGGTCATTGATGTTCACGGTGCCGCTGGTGACCGGCAGCCCGGCAGCCATGACGGTGACGGTAAGAGGCTGCACGCATCCGCTCAGGGTGCCGGCGGCCAGCGTGGTAGTCGTGGATACCGCCAGCGCGGGCGCGGCCAGCGCGATCACCAATCCCGCAATCAACACAAGCCGCGAATCGCGGCAGTTTTTGCCTCTCACTTGCACCTGCTCCAAAGTTCAAAATCGAGTGCCGCCTGCCTGCCGCAGCCCAGAACCCTATTGTATCCGGCAGAGGTGGACCGGGGCCAACCTGCCTACAGCTAATTGCGCCGAAAGGCAAGATAAACCGGGAGCGGCGCCTGCAATGGTTGGACGCAGAGCGCCAGAAATGGGAAGTGGGAGGTCGAAGTGACCGCCAGCGGCCAGAAAAGGGGGCAATCAAGCCACGGAGAACGGGAACAGTGATATTCTTTCGCCATCGAATCTTCTCTCGAACGCAGGGCCATGAGCCCGGCGAGAGTGCGCCATGAAAACCTGTCCTGTATGCGATACGCCGTTTCCGGACCAACATGCCACATGCCCCACGGACGGGGCAGTACTGATCGAGATGCGAGAGCTGGAGCCGGGCCATATCGTGCGCGGCAAGTATCGCATCGTGCGCAAGCTGGGCGCGGGCGGTATGGGCATCGTCTACCTGGGCGAGCACCTGATGCTGGGAGGGCAGGTGGCGCTCAAATTCCTGGCCACCGAGTTAAGCCGCAATCCCCAGTTCATCAGGCGCTTCCGCCAGGAGGCGCGGGCTGCCTACCAGTTGCGCCACCCCAATATAGTCGAGGTCGTTGACCTGGATCAGGACGAAGATGGCAGCCTGTTTATCGCCATGGAGTTCGTGGCCGGACCCAGCTTACGCACGGTGCTTGAGGAAGCGCCCCACGGCCTGCCGGTGGAGCGCGCCCTGCATATTGCCCGCGGAATGGCCGGCGGCCTGGCCGCGGCCCACGCCCGGGGCGCCATTCATCGCGACATCAAGCCGGAGAATATCCTGCTGGGGTCGCAGCCCGATGGCAGCGAGCAACCCAAGGTGCTGGACTTCGGCATAGCCGCCTTGACGGAGGGCATCACCAATCTGAGCCGCACCCACGGTCTGTTGCTGACCCCGGAATACGCCGCGCCGGAGCAGTGGCGGGGCATGGCCGCAGCCGAGCTGGACGGCCGCACCGACCTCTACGCGCTGGGCGGGGTGCTCTTCGAGATGCTCACGGGGCGGACTCCCTTCCATGCCCAGAACATGGAAGGCTGGATGTACCAGCACTTGCAGGGAGTGCCGCAGCCGCTCGACCGGTTACGGCCGGATCTGGCCAGGGAGCATCCGGGGCTGGAAGCCATTGTCATGCGCCTGCTGGCCCGCGAGCGCGAGCAGCGTTTCCCCTCGGCGGCAGCGTTTCTGGAAGCGATTGCACCCCAGGACGCAACTGCGCCCGGACGTTCCTCGCCCCGCCCCAAAACCTTACCTGAACTGCCTACCGTGCCCGTCCCGAAGGCCGAGCCCAAGGCACAGAGCGCGGGAGGCCGGGTGTGGGTGATTGCGGCGCTTCTGATTGCCATCTGCCTGGGGATCTGGGCCGCGATGCGGTTCTCTCAACCCACGACCGCGACGGCTGTCCCGTCACTCAATCCGCCCGGAGGCACCTACGCCCATGCTCAACCGGTAACCATTTCCGACACAACCCCGAATGCCGTTATCCACTTCACCACGGATGGCAGCCAGCCCACGGTGGCATCGCCCATCTACCTTCTGCCCATTTCATCGCTCTCCAGCGGCGCGGTGGTCCGCGCCATGGCCACCGCCACGGGTCATACCCCCAGCTCCGACATCACCGGGGTATACATCTGGTCCGCCCCCCCCCAGCCTGCGGCCACTCAGCCGGCGGTACAGCCTACCGAAGCAGGAATCAGCGCTTACGACCAGGGCAAAACCGCTTACGACCACAAGGACTACACACATGCGCGGACGTTCTTCACCCAAGCCTGCGAAGGCAACGAGTTGAGGGGCTGCAACTACCTCGGTTTCATTTATGCGAAAGGCCTTGGCATCCCGGCGGATGAAGAGGCGGCCGGCAAGATCTACCAGAAGGCCTGCGATCAGGGAAGCCTGACTAGTTGCGCCAGCCTCGGCACCATGTACCAGGACGCAGAAAACAAAGACGAAGCGCGCAAATACTTCAAGAAAGCCTGCGACGGCGGACTGATTGAGGCCTGCGATCTGCTGCGCGGGGCACAGTGAGACTGGAACCTCGAAAGGAATGGGCCGGGAGGCGGAATTTGAACTGACCGGGAAAATAATTATCAAGGACGTTCACGGGGGCGCCCGATGTGTAGAAGCAAATTGGCAGGATGGACGTTGGCCGCGGTTATGGCGGTGGCGGCTATACATGGGATGGCGCAGCACGAAGAGGGGCCGATACTGCTGCCGAAACCGAAGCCGGCTACCAGGCCGTCGGCGACACTGCTGGTGATGTGCGATCTGGCCTGCAACTGGAAGCTGGACGGCAAGGCGCGAGGACGCATTACGGCGGGTAACTCGGCCACCGTGCCGGTTTCGCTGGGCCAGCACGTAATGGTGGCCGCAACCCCGGACGGCCTGGACAAGGTGGAAAAGGAACTCAGCATAGAGGGCGCCAAGCAAACTGTGGTGCGCATCGAACTCAATCCGGTGCGCGAAGCGCGGCTCAAGGCGGAGCAGGAAGCGAGAGATAAGGCCGTGCAAGAAGCCCAGGAGAAGCAAATGCGCACTCTCCGAGGCCACTCTTATGCTGTCTTATCCATAGCCTTCAGTCCCGATGGCCGCACACTGGCCTCGGGGAGCTACGACGACACCATCAAGCTGTGGGACACGGCAAGCGGCCAATTGCTACACACCCTCCAGGGCAACTCGTGGTATGTCGCATCCGTAGCCTTCAGCCCCGATGGCCGCGCCCTGGCATCCGGGAGTTACGACAACAAAATCAAGATCTGGGATACGTCCAACGGCCAGTTGCTGCTCACCTTCCAAGACACAAGTGTTCTCGGTGTTGTCCAATCCGTAGCTTTCAGCCGCGATGGCCGCACCCTGGCCTCCGGAAGTCCCGGCAAGACCATCAAACTGTGGAATGTGTCCAGTGGCCAATTGCTGCGGACCCTCGAAGGCCACTCGGCAGATGTGCGTTCGGTTGCTTTCAGCCCCGATGGCCGCACCCTGGCCTCCGGGAGTGAAGACAACACCATCAGGCTGTGGGATGCAGCCAGCGGCCAGTTGCTGCGCACTCTCGAGGGCCACACGAAAGCAGTCTGCTTCGTAACCTTCAGCCCCGATGGCCGCACCCTTGCATCCGGGAGTGACGATACGTTCATCAAGCTGTGGGATGCGGCCAGCGGCCAGTTGCTGCACACCCTCGAAGGCCATACCGGTACTGTCGAATCCGCAGCCTTCAGCCTTGATGACCGCACTTTGACCTCCGCAGGTCAAGACCACACCATCAAGCAGTGGGATGCGGTCAGCGGCCAGTTGCAGCGCACCTTCCAAGTCACAGGCACTTTCTTCGCAGTAACCTTCAGTTCCGATGGCCACACCCTGGCCTGGGGGAGTGACAACAACACCATCAAGCTGTGGGATTTAAGCGGCATTCACGAATAGGCGGGCGGCCCGGTTCCAGTGAAGTTGCCGTGCATAGGGATAGAATTATCAGCCATGGAATGCATGAGGGCGCATGATGCGTAGAAGCAAATTTGCCGGATGGGCGTTGACCATGGCGATTGCGGTTGCAGCGCTTTCAGCCATGGCGCAGGAAGAGGGGCCCATCCTGCTGCCGAAACCGAAGCCGGCTGTCAAGCCGATTAGTCCGACGCTGCTGGTCATGTGTGATCTGGCCTGCAGTTGGAAGCTGGACGGCAAGGCGCGGGGAGCCATCGCAGCAGGCGACTCGGCCACGGCAAAGGTTGAACTGGGCGAGCACATTGTGATTGCCGCGACCGAGGACGGCCTGGATAAAGTCCAGCAAATCACAGAGGTCAAGGCCGCCGGGCAGAAGATACTGATCCTTGAGCTCCAACCGGTGCGCGAGGCACGGCTCAAAGCCGAGCAGGAGAAGAGAGAAAAGGCAGAGAAAGAGGTGCAGGAATTGGCTCGGTTAGCATGGACAGACCCGGCAACGGGGTTGACGTGGGCGAAGGAGGATAATGGACGCGATGTGAACTGGCAGCAAGCGATGGATTATTGCCGGAATCTGCAGTTGGCCGGCCATTCCGACTGGCGGTTGCCGACGATTGACGAGTTGCAGGGCATTTATGACCCGAGCGTCAGCATTCGAGGCCAATGTTGCGACGGCATGAAGGTCATTTGGCACGTGAAGGGCAACCTGCAACTTTCTGGCGGGCACTGGAGCAGCAGTTATGCTGGAGGGTCTAATGCAGCTTTTGCATGGAAGCTCTACTTCGGAGATGGCATAAGGACCAAGATACGCCTCAGCGATAGCGGCTACCGACGTGCGCTGTGTGTACGCCGTTCGGGAGAATGATTGAGAGACACCCTTTTCATGTCATTTGGAGTGGGTCAATGAACGCAAAATGCCGGGCTGCAATGGTACTGATGAATGCGGTATTCGTGCTGGGCGCGGGAATAGCTGTGGCGCAACAGGATGAGGGTCCGATTCTGCGGCCCAAGCCAAAACCGCAGCCCAAGCCGGCGGTAAGCGCCACGCTGCTGGTGATCTGCGATTTGGCCTGCGACTGGAAGCTGGATGGCGAGGCAAAGGGGCGCATCGAGGCCGGTGGTTCGGCCAAGGCGAAGGTCGGAACCGGCCAGCATATGGTGGCGGCCGCAAGCGAAGACGGCGCTGACCAGGTGCAGCAACTCAGCCAAGTCAAATCGGGCGAACAGACGGTAGTGAATATCGAACTAGCGCCGTTGCGCGAGGCGCGGCTCAAGGCGGAGCAGCAGGCGCAAGACAAAATCGCGCAGCAGGCGAGAAACAAGGCTATACAAGAGGCCAACGACAAGGTCAGGCTGGAGGCTCGGACAAAGGCCGCGCAGGAGGATGCCGGCAAGACCTGGACAGACCCTGAAACCGGGTTGATGTGGACGAAGAAGGATAACGGCAGCGATGTGAACTGGCAGAAGGCGAGGAGTTATTGCCATAATCTGCGCCTGGCCGGTTACTCCGACTGGCGCTTGCCGGCGATTGACGAATTGAGCGACATTTACGATGCAAAAGCCAATGTCGAGGGACAACTGGGCAGCGGCGACCAAACAACCTGGCACGTGAAGGGCAACCTGCAATTGTCCGGCTGGCAATGGAGCAACACTCAGGGAAATGCATCATGGGAGGCGTGGATTTTTCTCTTTGCAAATGGGAAGCGGTACTCCTCCCCCCTGACCGGCAGCGGCCTTGACCGTACGCTGTGCGTGCGCCGTACGACGGAATAAGGCAAGTGCATTGGCCGTTTTTTCTTTTTCCCACAACTTTTCTGTTTAGGTGCGGGTTTATACGGAGGACTGAAACACTTTGGACAAGTTGAATCCGGAGGGCGGCATGATGGCAAAGAATCGGGCAACCATGGCGTTGGTGATAGCGGCGTTTGCGCTGGGCGCGGGAATGGCGTACGCCCAACAACCACAACAACAGGATGAGGGACCGATTCTGCGGCCGAAGACATCGCCGGCCAAGCCAGCCGCTCCGATTCTACTCGTGACCTGCGACCTGGCCTGCAATTGGACGCTGGACGGCACGGATAAAGGCCACATCAACGCCGGAGCCTCGGTGAAGACGAAGATCACAGCCGGCCAGCACACTGTGGCCGCCGAAACCGAAGACACCCTGGACAAGGCGGAAAATGAGATCAAGGTCAAGACCTCCGGAGAGACGCTAACGCATATCTGGCTCCAGCCGGTGCGCGATGCTCGCCTCAAGGCCGAGCAGGAGGCAAAAGCCAAGGCCGAGGCTGAGGCAAAAGACAAGGCTGAGGCAGAGGCAAAAGCCAAGGCCGACCAGGATGCGCGGGACAAGGCCGCTCAGGAAGCACGAGTCAAGGCGGCGAAAGACCAGGCAGACCAGGATGCGCGGGACAAGGCATTTATCGATGCAAGAGACAAGGCCTCGCAACAAGCCCAGGCCAAGGCCGAGCAGGAGGCGCATGATAAAGCCGTGCGCGACGAGTGGGACAGAGAACAAAAGGAGCGCGCGCGGGTAGCGCAAGAAAATGCCAGCAGGGTGTGGACCGATCCGGCGACGGGGTTGATGTGGACCGGGAAGGACAATGGATATGCGCTGCGATGGAAGCCGGCGGAGGAATATTGCCGCAGCCTGCAGCTTGGGGGGTTTTCAGACTGGCGGTTGCCAAAGATAGACGAATTGAAGAAGATCTACAATCCCAACGCCGGAGTTGCCTGCGGCCCCAATGGAGGCATGTCCTGCCAGATCAAGGGCGGAATTCGACTGACTTCCGGCGTGGTGTGGAGCAGCAGCAACGGAGATGAACCTCAGACGATGCGCGGTTTCATATTCCGCGGCCAGGGCGAAGCAAGAAAGCACGTGATGGAACTGGATAAGCGCGGGGCCGGTTTCGATCGCGCATTGTGCGTGCGCAGCGCCGGCCAATGATGCGGGCCATGGCAACTGAGGAACCACTATAGCTGAACGGCGAGAGGACGCATGGCCAGCAGGACGAGGCTGGCGGGGATCAGCAGGAGATAGCACGCCGCGGCGATCAGCATGGTCACATTGATGCCAAACGAAATGCTGAAGATCACGCCCAACACAGAGGCCAGAACGCCGGTGGCGCCGTTGATGCCCCAGAACCAGGGTGTTGGCTGAGCATCTATCGCCGAGACCAGCCGCATGCCCGTGGGGAAGGCGAAGCCGAGCAGGAAACCCAGCGGCATGATGGCCACGAGCGATATGCCGATACGCACAAGACGTTCACGATTCGTGGTGGACTGAAATACCGATGGCAAGACGCGTTCCATTACCGCCAGGTAGAGCACGATCATCGAGCCCCACAGCAGGAGTTTTCCGCGGGTGTTCAGCTTGAGCCGATCCGAAGCCAGGCTGCCCAGGCCGGAGGCCAGGATCAGGCTGAACAGGCACACGCCCAGAGAGTAAGTTGGATGCCCCAGATACACGCTGAAATACTCGAGCAGCGCAATCTCGCCCAACATAAAGCCCATCCCGATCAGAGAAAAATACAGGCTTCCGGCAATGGCAAGAGATAGCGAACACTCGCGCGCAGCGCTGCGCAGCGGCACCAGGATGGCAGCGATGACCGCGATCAACGCGATGAACAAGATCAACACCAGCACAGTGGATGCCAATAGATTGCCCATCCAAACGCCGCCCTCCTCGTCATTGTGCATATTTCGCAAAACAGTGATGAGGGCCGGGATATCGAAGATACGCAGTTGGTTGAAAAAGAACGGCCGCGCGTCGGTGGGCACAGTGAGATCGAGATAGGTGGAACTTAGCACGCGATTCAAGGAGGCGAGGTCGCGGCTCTCGACGATCTGACGCAGCAATGGGGAGTCTGACGGGCGGTCCGGCGAGAGCAGTTCAGAGTATCCTCCATCACGCACCGCTTCATGCAGAATGCGCAACTGCTCCGCGGTGAAAGGCGCTTTGGACAGCACCAGGGTAGCGAGCTTGCCGGTGTTGGCGACGAACAGATGGGGGCGTACATCCTTTACGCCGGCATCCAGCAAGGCAGCCGTCGCCAAGCCAACCAATCGCCCCGACTCGTTGACATTGCCGGGAGCGTACCAGCGGCTAACCGTGAAGATGCCGTCTTTGTTCAGGGTCTTCAGGAAAGCGCGCCAACCTTCCAGAGTGTAGAGTCCATTCTCGCTCAGGCTGAAGGCGCCGGCGCCAGTGGCCGCGAAGGTGTCGATCATGCTCATCTGCACCAGATCGAACTTTTCGTTGGTGGCCGCAAACCAGCTTCGCGCATCGTCCACGTGCAGCTTCAGATTCGGTAGAGCAGTAAGATTGGAAAAATTCTTATAACGAGGATTGCGCGTATGCAGATCGATGATGATGGGATTAATTTCAACGCCAGTTATGTCAGTTACCCCGAAGAGATGAGCCGTCAAAGCGTCCTGGCCGCCGCCAAGACCGATTACCGCTGACTTATGAATGTTAGGAAGGCGATATGCCAGACTTACGATTTCGTATTGGAGAAAGTCAATAGAGTTCCGCGTGCCGTCGTAGTGAAACAGGTTAGAGGAGTTATATAAGTCATCGACACTAATCACAGCCTTCATAACATGCATGTCTTCGGGAAGTTTGACAGAAGGGCCGAATAACTCAAGGGGCAACACGCGGGGACGAGTTACTCGAATGCGTGAATATGTATTCCACTTCTCGTACTGGCTGAATCTGCCGTGAAAATCGAGAACATCCTTGGCCATGATAGGGCTGAAGCCGATGGGCGAGAACGAATTCAGCGGAGCTAATACCAGCAACGCGATGACCAGCGTAGCCGGTTGTCTCCACCAGGGCTTTGACTTGAGTCGCTGCCGGTCCTCGGCATTGGCGCTGGCGGCAAAAGCCATGGCGGACAAGCCGGAGATGGCTCCGGCCACTATCACGGCCGAGGGACCGTCGAGAAGATTCAGCAGCGCAAGCACCGCCACGCATCCCAGCGACGCGCCCAGAAGGTCAACGCCATAAACCTGTCCGGTGGGGAAAGGGCTGCGTGTCAGCGCCAGGCTTACTACGACTCCGACGAAGATGTATGGCGCCGCCATCAAGGTCAACAACACGATCCACGAAACCACCGTAGTGAGCGACATGGTTGGCGAGGTGATCAGGCAAAACTGCAAGATCATGGAGGCCGGCATGGCTATCGCGGCAAGCAGCGCGAAGTTGGACAGGGTAACAGGCAGTTGCGCGGGCTGCAACCGTTCACGCCGAAGATAGACCCATACAGCGCCAACGGTCATGCCCAGCATGGCTACACAGATGGCGAGGAAGGCCATGGAGTACCATTCAACAACCGACATGATGCGGGTTTGCAGAATTTGAAAAATCAGCGAGGAGAAGGTAATAAGAAATACGCCGGAGAGAAACGGAATCTTGCGCACGCCGCTGGTGGATGCCATGGAGCCGATGTCTCCTTTGATTTCAAATTCTTTCATACTTTGAGCGGGCGGACCTAATCCGGGGTAACTGAGATCGAAGTGTGGAACACCCGAGGCCGCGCTGCGTTATGCTTGATTGTTTAGAGCGGTTCCACAAAATACGTGCCCTTTCTGGCATCGAGCAAGGTGGCTTTTACTTCCACCCCAGTGAGCAAAGATCGCTCACTGGGGACCCCGGTTAAGGAAAAAGCCACTCAGCAGCAGTGGCTTCGGGGTACAGCAATTGTGGAACCGCTGTGAGGAGAACGCCATGAGCCAGTCCCCTGCCCGCGCCCAGCTCGCCCACCTGACTGCCGCGCTGGACGAATTGCGCGCCAAGGGAACGTACTTCAAGCTGCGCATTCTGGACGACCAGCAAGCGCCGGTGTGCCACTACGATGGGCGCAAAGTAATCAACCTGGCCAGCAACAATTATCTCGGGCTGGCCAACGACCCTCGGCTGATTGAGGCGGCAGTGGCCGCGACGCGAAAGTTTGGCGTGGGCTCGGGCGCGGTGCGGACCATTGCCGGAACCATGCGCATCCACATGGAGCTGGAAGAAAAGATTGCGCGCTTCAAGAACGTGGAGGCCTGCGTGGTCTTCCAGAGCGGCTTTACGGCCAACGCCGGCGCGGTCAGCTCGATTCTGGGTAAGGACGACTTTATTCTGTCGGACGAACTGAACCATGCCAGCATCATCGACGGGGCGCGGCTGTCGCGGGCTCGGATTTTGGTTTTCCGGCACAAGGACATCGAACATTGCGAAGAGCTATTGAAGGAAGTGGCCAACGAGCCGGGCCACAAGCTGGTGATTACAGACGGCGTCTTCAGCATGGACGGCGACATCGGGCCGGTGGACAAGCTGGCCGCGCTGGCGGAGAAATATGGCGCCATCATGATGGTGGACGACGCCCACGCCTCGGGCGTGCTGGGGCGCAACGGGCGCGGGTCGGTGGACCACTTCGGAATGCACGGCAAGGTGGATGTGCAGGTGGGCACGCTGTCGAAGGCCA
>Ga0326727_10003564_pt1 | contig 49412 bp, 39 predicted proteins | sample MB2enrmetagenome_FD_207643 | JGI IMG/M metagenome (GOLD analysis project Ga0326727, IMG submission 207643) | Lab enriched peat soil microbial communities from McLean, Ithaca, NY, United States - MB29MY | ecosystem: Environmental > Terrestrial > Soil > Wetlands > Peat | place: USA: New York... | reverse complement strand
ATCTTTACTTTTGCCGGAAGGATTGAAGAGGAACCGGGGGAAACTTTTTTGAAAAAAAGTTTCCCCCGAACCCCCCTTTCAAAAAACTTTCACCTTTGGGACTTCCTTTTTCGCGGAGCGAAAAAGGAAGTCCCAAAGGAAGAAGGTTTTTGAAAAGGAGCTTGGGGGCAAGCCTCTTTCGATAATCAGAATACGCCTGTCGAGGGGGTCCGGGGGGGACTATAGTCCCGGCCTAGACGGGATCATTCCTCCCGGCGGGGGTCGAGGGGGCGGAGCCCCCTGGCGCACATCCATTCCCCCCAGGCGGCACGGGCGCGGTCGCGGTAGAGGTCTTTGCGTTTGGCCTTGCCGGCTTTGGCGTCGAGCGGCGGGGTGAGGCCGAAGTTGGTGTTGGAGGGTTGGAAGTTTTTCACCGGTTCGCGCAGATGTCCCAGCAATCCGCCGAGAGAGGTTTCCAGGGGCGGCGGGGTCGTGCTTCGGCCCTGGACGCGCAGCCCGAGGCTCAGGCCCAGGTATAGGCCGCAGGCGGCGGATTCGAGGTAGCCTTCCACGCCCGTGATTTGGCCGGCGAGGTAGACGTCCGGCCGGGCCAGCAGTTCCAGGGAAGGGGAGAGGACTCTGGGGGCGTTGACGAAGGTGTTGCGGTGGATGCTGCCTTGGCGGACAAATTCGGCGTGCGTAAGTCCCGGGATGAGGCGGAAGACCCGTCCTTGTTCCGGGTAGGCGAGTTTGGTCTGGAAGCCGACCAGGTTGAACAAGGTTTTTTCGCGGTTTTCCGCGCGCAGTTGCACATTGGCGAAGGGCCGATGGCCGGTTTTGGGGTCGACCAGGCCGACGGGCTTGAGCGGACCGAAGGCCAGGGTCATTTCGCCCCGTTCGGCCATGGTTTCGATCGGCAGGCAGCCCTCGAAATGGATTTCCTTTTCAAACTCCCTGGCCGGGACTTTGCGGGCTTCGAGCAAGGCTTTGATGAAGGCGAAGTATTCTTCCCGGTTCATGGGGCAGTTGAGGTAGTCGTCAAGTCCCGGTTGGTTGCGCGAGCCGAAGAAGGCCTTGTCCAAATCCACGGAATCGGCGCTGACGATGGGGGCGATGGCGTCGTAGAAGTACAGGCTTTCGCCGCCCACGGCCTCGCTCAGGCTGGCGGCCAATTTGTCCGAGGCAAGAGGTCCGGCGGCGATGACCACGGCGTCGAAGCCGGTCAGAACCGGGTCGGCGAGCCCGGTGATTTCCCGCCGCTCCAGGGTGATGCCCGGGGCCTGCTCGATTTCCGCCGTGATGCGGGCGGCGAAAAGGTCGCGGTCCACGGCCAGGGCCATGCCGGCCGGGACATTGGTCGCCCTGGCGGCGGCCATGACCAGCGAGCCAAGCGAGGTCATTTCCTCCTTGAGCAGTCCGATGGCGGTTGCGGGGTCGTCCGAGCGCAGGGAATTGGAGCAGACCAGTTCGGCCAGGGCGCTGCTTTTGTGCGCCGGGGAGAAGCGAACCGGTTTCATTTCGAACAGGGTGACGGGCGAGCCGAGGCGGGCCAGGGCAAAGGCGCATTCGCACCCGGCCAGCCCGCCGCCGACGACGGCAATGCGCATATGTTATTCTCCAGGGGCGGGGGGCGTCACTTCCCGGAATTTTCTCAGGGCCGATTCAATTCGGCCAGGCAGGGCCGAGGCCACCGCTGGCTGAAAAATGCTTGACGGGCAGCCGCTGAAGTCATAAGAGGAGGTCCCTCGTTTGTCGAGGGCATGTTCCCCGGTAGCTCAACCGGCAGAGCGGGTGGCTGTTAACCACTAGGTTGGGGATTCGAGTTCCTCCCGGGGAGCCAAAATTTATAAGGGCTTGCGATTTTCCGTCGCAAGCCCTTTTTTCGTTTTTTTCGAGGGGCAGTCGGCACCCGGAGCCCGCGTTATCGTCCGAGTTCGCACTCCATGGCCTGCTTGTAGGCGCGAAAGATGTCTCCCATGTCGAGCAGGCCGAGAATGTTGTGCGCCTCGTCATCGTTGAGTACGGGCAGTTCGCTCAGTCCCGAGTCGATGAAGCGGATCAAGGCCGAGTAGAGGTCATCTTTGGGGTAGACGCAGATGAACTGCCGGGCGACGTCCTTGACGACCAGGGTGCCGGCGAGCCGTTTTTCATACATCACGAATCGGGCGTCGCGCAGTTGGACCGCGCCGGTTATCCGGCCGCCAGCGTCGGCTACCGGCAGGCATCTGGCCTCGTTGTGGGCGAACAGCTCTGCGAGCGTTTCCACGGGGTCGTTTTCCCTGACAACCGGAACGTCGACGCGGCTGAAGTGGTCGCGGACCTGCAGATCCTTGAGGGTATTGATCGTCATGTCGTGATAATGGGCCGGTGAACTGAATTTGCTGGGCGCTTGGTTCTCGTAGATGGAGAATTTTTTACTGAAGATGATGGACAGGGCGGTGGCCAGCATCAAGGGGACGAGCAGGGAATAGCTTTGGGTGATTTCGCAGACCATGATCAGCGGTCCGAAAGAAGCGTTGGCCAGGGCCGCGAAAAAGGCGACCATGCCGACCAGGCCGTAGGCTCCGACCTGCGGCCCCATGCCAGGGAAGACCAAGCCGGCCGCCCGGCCCACGACCCCGCCGCACATGCCGCCGATAAAAAGCGAGGGGGCGAACATGCCGCCGCTCATGCCCGAGCCGATGGTCAAGGTGGTGGCGAGCGATTTGCCGAGCATGAGCGCGGCCATGAGGACCAGGGGCAACTCACCCCGCAGGGCTTGTTCCAATACGCCGTATCCGCCGCTCATGAGGTCGGGGAAAATCATGATGAGCAGTCCGATCCCGAGCCCACCCATGACGATCGTCCCCAGATAGCCGATCTTTCGTTTCAGCCCGCCGAGCAGCCGGCGCTTGATGAAAAAAAACGAGGCCACATGGAGCCGGGCCGCGCCGGCGCAGATCAGGGCCAACGCCGCATAGAAGATAAGTTCCCACGGACTGCCCAGCTTGTAGGCGGGAATGCTGAAGATCGGGGTCGCCCCGTAAATCAGGTTGAAGACCGAATAAGCCACGACCGAGGAAATGATCGCCGGTAGGATCGCTTCGGCCTCGAAATCCTCGGCGTACAGGACCTCGACGGCGGTCAACGCGCCGCCGAGCGGGGCTCGGAAAATGGCACCCAGGCCGCCGGCCATGCCCGCGAGCAAGAGGATGCGCCTGTCCTTTTCTGAGAGCCCGAGGCGGGTGCTGAAGATCGAGGCCAGCCCCCCGCCGATCAAGGAAATCGGACCTTCCCTGCCGGCGCTGCCGCCCGAGGCCAGGGTGAGGATCGAGGTCAGCCCCTTGACCAGTGTCACTTTCGGGCTGACTTTGCCCGCCTGGCTGTGGAAGGCCTTGATCATGCTGTCCGTGCCGTCCGTGCCGCCCTCTTCGGACTCGGGACAGAGGTATTTCACCAAGAGCCCGGTAGCCAAGGCGGTCAGGACGGTGAACAGGGGAAGCAGCCAAGGCCGGTAGCCCGTGGGGGCGCCGGAAAAAAGGCCTTCGCCCGAAGCCACTGTGGACTCGACGCCGGCGAGATGCACCTGGAGATAATGCTGGCCGAATTCAACCAGGGCGTAATAGGCCGAGGCGGCCATTCCGGAGAGCAGGCCGACCGCGATGGATAAAAAGACCCAGCGCAGCACGGTGACGTTGAGGATGGAGAAATAGGAGCTCTCAAAGCGCATGATCAGGGAATGCGCCGCGCTGAGGCATTTTTTTGCGCCGGGGAGCATGGTCAACCCCGGCGGGCTGCCGGCCCGGAGCGTGCGTCACTGGAGCGGGCCACGCCGGCGTGGGCCAAGGGATTCGTTTTAACGGACAACATGTTTGTATCGGTTGGGTGCGCTACCGGCACAGTAGAACGCAGTGTACCAGACGTGGTTTCATAATCAAGCATTTCCATGGGTGTGCAAGGGCCTTGACCCCGCGCCCGATCAGGGGCACATCCTCGCCCACGGCGCGGCGGCAGGGCAAAGCGGCGCGCCGTGGAAGTCAGGTGGGCGATGAGCGATTGCATGGAAACGACGGGTACGGGCCCAGACGCCGGGGAGGCTTGCCGCGTCCTGTCCGCCAGGGATCTTTGGCTGGTGGCCGCGTTGTCGCTGGCGGTTTTTTTTGCCGCCCACTCCAAGGGTTTCGTGAACTCCTTCGCGAGCAACGACGACGTCCGCCAGCAGATATTTTGGATGCAAAAATGGTCCGAGCCTGGCCTGTATCCGAACGACCCCTTTTCCGAATACGCTGAACTTTACGTGCCGTACGGCGTGAAGGCCATCTACCGGCTGGCCGCGCCGCTGATTGATCCCGTTTATTTTTCCAAGGTGCTGACCGGCGTCCTGTTCGTCTTTCTCGGCGCCTGCCTGTGGGCCGTGGGCTGCACGCTCGGCGGCCGGGGCCTGGGCTGGGCGGCCGCAAGCGTGTATTGGCTGATGCCGTCTTTCTTGCACAACTTGTCCGGCGGGCTGTCGCGGTCTTTCGCCAGTCCCATGCTGGCGCTCTTCATGCTGTGCTGGCTGCGCCGTAGCGCACGGGGCATGGCCTTGACCCTGCTCCTTGAAGCCCTGTTCATCCCTTATATCTGCATCCTGTCGACTGGCGCTTGCTTGGGCGCCTGCCTGCTGGCGGCGGTTGCCGGGCGCTGGCGCAAGGCTCTCGCCCCGCCTTTTCCGGCCAAGGCGGTCCATTTGCTCTGGATCGGCCTGGTCGCAAGCTTAGTTTGGTTTATGGGCCGGCAATTCGACGCCGCCGGATTCGGCCCGTTGGTAAGCCGGGCCGATATGGCCGGGAGGCCGGAATTCGGCGAGTTCGGTCGTTTTGAGCTATATCCCCAGCCGGGTTTGTTTTTCGACGCCATTTACTATCCCTTCGAGCGCATCGGGCTTTTTTTGGATGTCGGACTGAAAACCGGGATCGCCAGCCTGGTGGTGCTCGCCGGCCTGGCCGCCACCTTCGGTCGTAAGGTCGACTGGCGCGAGCTGGCGCGCAGGGGCGCGCCGTTTCTCCTTCTTTTGGCCGCCTCGGCCGGGCTTTATCTGGCGGCACGGGTGTTTATTCTCAAACTCTTCGTCCCGGACCGCTATATCTCCTATACCCTCTACATGGTCTATTGCCTGCTGTGGGCGGCCTGCTTCCACGCCGGGCTCGCGCGCGCGCTGTCCACGCCGAAAAAGGCGGCGGCGGTGGTCCTGCTCGCGGCCGCTTTGAGCTTTCCCCGGCTTCACGACCTGGAGCTCTACGACTACTCCGGCGACGCGGCGCTCTACCAGGCGGCCTGGGAAACGCCCAAGGATTCGCTGTTCGCCGGTTATCCCTATCTCATGGACAACCTGCTTACCTTCGGCAAGCGCAAGGTGTTTGTCTCCTACAAGCTCGCCCATCCCTGGTCCAAGGGCTGGTGGGAGTTCGTCAGGCCGCGGCTGGAAAGCCTGTTTCGGGCCTATTACGCCAAAGATCCAGGGGAAGTCCGGGCTTTTTGCCGCGAGAACCATATCGACTTTTTGGTTGTGGACCCGGCGGACTTCAAACCCGAGTTCCTCCGCAAGCGCCCGTTTTTCGCCCCCTTTGACGCCTTGATCCGAGATCTGGCCAAGGATCGAAGCGAGTTCGCCGTGTTGGACGAGCGCGAATTCCCCTTCACCGCCATCGGCGATCGCCTGCGACTGATCGACATGCGCGGCCAGACGGGCCGGAAATAACCGGGCACGGCGAGACTTGTTTCGCTGGAACGGGACGGTTAGGATGTATCTTCGCGCCCGTGGCGGACGACCTCTGTTCATCCCGGGATAATTTTTTAGGCAAGGGAAAGCTCAGGTGAAGTCCTCTCGATTACGAACAGTTGCAATCAACGCGTTTGTCGCGACCGTGGCCATGCTCGCCTGTCTGGCCCTGGTCGAGGTGGGCATCCGGACATTCGCGCCCCAGCCGACCGGCCCCTCCCAGTTCGCCTTCGACCCGGTCCGGGGCGACATTCCTGTCCCGGGCCAGCACGGCCGCCGGACCCTGCCGGGCGTTTACGATTATACCTACACCAATGATTCCCAGGGGCTTCGGGGCGAAGAAATCGACTTTGGCGACACAAGCAAGGAGCGCGTCCTGGTTCTCGGCGATTCTTTCGCCTACGGTATCGGCGTAAACGACGATCAGGTCTCCGTCTCTCGGGTCGGTCGTTATCTCGCTTCCAAGAATCCCTCCCTGGAAGTCGTCAATGGGGGCGATCCCGGAGTGGGCACGGATTACGAGCTCAAATTCTATCGGACGCTGGGGACCAGGCTGCGGCCCAAGCTCGTGGCCCTGTACTTCTTCGCCAATGACTTCGAGGACAACAGCTTTGCCAAGTATTACGCAGTGGACGAGCAAGGCGCCGTCGTGGAGAAGTCGCTGCAAGGCTCGGTGGGCTCCAGGAAGCAGGCGCTCTCGGGCAACAGGTTTTACAACTGGCTCATCTCCTGGTCGCACACCGCCAATCTGCTCAAGCAGGTCGCCATCAGCCTGATGTTGCGGGGCCGCGCTTCCGGCGACGGGCCGCCTGCCTCCGTGGTCTCCTATCACAACGAAAACGGCTATTCCAACGAGGCCAATACGCGGATCACCGGCATTTTGCTCGGCGCGCTCAGAGACGCCGTTGCTCATGACAAGGCGGATTTCATCGTGTTTTACGTCCCGCCCAGGGAGAACGTCGCGCTGTTCCAGGAAAAGGGCGTTCTCTCGCGCGATGAAACCATCCTTACCGGGATCGCCCAAGCCTTGAAGATTCCGCTTTACAGCCTGACCCCGATGCTCGCCTCGCAAACGCGCGATCTGTCCAAGCTGTACTACGCCGAAGGGCATTGGACCGCCCTGGCCCACGGCCTGGTCGCCGATTTCGTGGCCGGGGTGGCGGCCGATCGTTTGCAGCTCAATTAACAACCTTTTCCCTCCGAGTCTTACCCATGAAAAAATACCAGAAACCGCTCAAGATCATTGGCATCATCCTGGGCGCGATCGTCTTGATCATGACCATAACCGACATCTTGTTCCGGACTTACGAAAAGAAAACTTTTATCAAGGTAGTGGACAGGAACGCGCGGGTTTTTGACCTCGAGAGTTACAGCTTCAACGATCACGGCCCGCCCGTGACGCGCGACGGGGAGCCCGGCGAGTTTCGCATCTTGAGCATCGGCGATTCTTACGGGCAGGCCGTCACCAAGCCCCAGTACACTTACAGCGCCGTGCTGGAACAAGATTTAAACCGGCTGACGGGCAAGCGCGTCCGGGTGGTCAATTTGGGCGTCGGCGGCGTCTCGTTTCCCGAATACATGGCGAATTACCTTTTCTGGAGTAAAATCCTGCGTTTCGACGCGGTCGTCTTCAACGTCTATCTCGGCAACAACTTCACCAAGGTCGAGTCCAATCCCTACGACCCGAAGCAACTCCAGCTGCAATCGTTCATAACCGGCGTTGGCGCCACCTTGCCGCACGTGTTTCCCTTCCGCTTCCTGGATTACGCGTACGGCATTTACCAGGCGAGAAGCAATTTTACGCCCGCGAACGATTACTACAACCCGTCCTACCAAGTGCCTTGGGACAAATACCTCATCAATATGGTCAGGACGTCGCGCATCTTCAACCCCGATGAGCTGCCCGGACTTGCCAACGGCATCGATTGGGCCGGGCACTTCATGGCCTTCATCAAGCAACTGGAGGATTCCGGGGTCAAGGTCGCGGTCATGACCAGCCCGCCGCATCTGTTTTTCAATAACCGCCTTTTGCGGGAAACCGAGGCGCTCGCGGGCATCAAGCCCGACGCGATCGACCCGGGCTTGCCGCTTTTTCTCCTGAATGAGTTCGGCCGCCGCGACGGCGTGGCCGGCGAAATCCTCGATCCGAGCCCCTGCCTGGCCTTCCATGCGGCCAAGGGCGAGGATTTGTACTACGGGACCGATACCCATTGGACTGTCCTCGGCAATAAGATTGTCGGCGATTTTTTGGCCGACACCCTGGCGGAGCGCTGGTTCGGCGTCACGCCAAATCCGCCTGCGTCCGATTGCCCCCCCGGGGCCAAGGCCCAAGAGGCCGGGGCGCGGGCCAAGGCCGCGGTACTTCGCATGCTCAAGTAACGGCCGGGGCTTTCGCCCGGAGGGAGTTTTTAATGGAGAGGCGCGGGCGGACTCCCCCCGTCGCTCCATATCCTGACTGCCTTGCCAGTTCCAATGGGCATGTTTACATTGTTATTTTTGAGGCATAATGTACGTTGAGATTGCATAATATTTCACAAGAGGTTCTCCGGCTCTGAGCCGGGTCTTGTGAGGAGCGCGGGGACTTACGGCATAAGGCGGCAAACGCCCTCAACAAGGCGGGTGGTTGATGCGTCTGGCGGTGGCTGGCAAGGGCGGAGTCGGCAAGACCTCGCTCACAGCATGGCTCGGCGACTACCTTCGCCGGCTCGGCCGCGAGGTCTGGCTGGTGGACGCGGATACCGCCTATTCTCTGGGCCCGGCCCTGGGGCTCGAGCTCGACCGGCTGCCCAGGCCGCTGTGCGAAGAGCGCGAACTCATCCTGAGCCGCACCGGTTCCGGTGGCGTCATCAATTTAAATCCCCAAGTGGACGATTTGCCCGGCCGACTTGCGCTTGACGTGCGGGGCATGAAGCTTCTGGTCATGGGTTCGGTGGCCGGGGCGGGCGGCGGTTGCGCCTGCGAGGCCAATGCCGTGCTCAAGGCCCTGCTCGCACATCTGTTTTTGGGGCCGTTCCAGTGGGTGCTGGTGGATCTGGAGGCCGGGGTCGAGCATCTGGGACGCGGTACGGCCGCCCAGGCCGACGGTCTGGTCGTGGTCAGCGATGTGAGCCTGCGCGGGCTACAAACCGCCGCCCGCATCGGATCGATGGCCAGTGACCTGGGCCTGACCCGCCAGGTTCTGGTCCTCAATCGCGCCCAGGAGCCCCCCAATCTGCCAGCCCTGCCGGACCTCCCCGGCCTGCCCAAACTCGCTGCCGTGCTGCCTTCTTTCCCATCGCTTGGACGCAGACAATTGCGCCAGGCCTCGGTCCTTGATCTGCCGGAACAAGACGCAATGGACAGGCATTTGGCTTCCATCCTGGACGCCTTGGCGGGCGGGGGGCCAGGCGAGACATAACCCTCAACCATCGAGGTCGTTATGCGTTTCGTTGTCGTGGGACTGCATGCCGCGGGCCGCAGCGCCTGCGGATGGCTCAGGCGGCTCGCCCCGGAAGCGGAAATCATCGGCGTGGACCCGCGCCCGACCCCTGCCTACGCCCGCCCCCTGATCAGTTACGTCTTGTCCCGGGAAATCGAGCCCGGCCTGCTCGAACTGGCCGACCCGGATTTCTTCGGCCGGCTCGGGGTCACGCTTGCCGCCGAACGCGCCGTGGGCCTGAAACCGGATCAACGTATCCTGGTCCTGGAATCCGGTCGCGAGATCGCCTTCGACAAATTGCTCATCGCCACCGGGGCTCAGCCCAGGCGCGTCGCGCTCCAAGGTTCCCTGGCCGGGGAAGTCAAATATTTCCGGGGGAAAACCGACTTGGAGGCGCTTGTGCGCGCGGTCAAACCGGGCGGGGCGGCGGCGGTCTTGGGCGGCGGGCTGGTTGGCTTTAAACTGACCATGGGGCTGCTCGCCCGGGGCATGCGGGTGGTCTTGATCGTCTCCTCGCCAAGGCCGCTCTCGCTCAACGTGGACGAACACGTGGGCGGGCTCATCGGCGCGCGCCTGGCCGCATTGGACGGCCTGACGCTGATGACCAACGCCACGGTGCGCTCCATGGGGCCGGGCCGAGAGAGGCGTTACGCCCTGACCCTGGAAAACGGCGCGGTTGTCGAGGTCGACCTGGTCGCGGCCGGCAAGGGCGTGGTGCCGCGCACGGACTGGCTGGCCGGGACCGGCCTGGTTGCAGCTGGCGGGGCGTGCGGTCCTGACGGGGCTGGCGAGGCGGGCGGCGTGGACGCGGGCGCCGACCTGCAAACCGCGCTCCCCGGGGTCTACGCCGCCGGGGATGCGGCCAGGGTCTGGGACATGGTCCTTCAGGCGCCCCAGGTCAACGCCATCTGGCCCATGGCCGTGGAACAGGGACGATACGCGGCCTGGAACATGGCCGGGAGCCCGGCTCCCTATCCCGGGGCCATGGCCATGAACTCCATCCCGATTTTCGGAAAGTTCATGATCTCCGTGGGTGCGGTGAACCCCCGGTATACCTCGGGATGCGAAACGCTCACCATTGAGGCGAGCAGAAATTCCTATCTCAAGCTCGTCTTTCGGGAAAAACGCCTGATCGGGGCGGTGGGACTCGATTGCCCGCTTCGGCTTGGCGAATTGGCCTGGGCCGTGCGCAAGGGGCTTAGGCGCGACAAATTGCCCGGGACATGGCTGGCTAATCCCCTAGGGGCAGCGCCTCTGGCCGGCGCGACCTGGGGGCTCGCCGGGAACGCGTACTTGTAATCACGGCGGGATGGCCCAGGCCCAGGCCCGCCGGCACAAGGAGGAGTCATGGTGGAAAAAACCGTCATCGTCAGGCCCGAGCTGTGCGTGGGCTGCATGCAATGCATGATCCGCTGCGCCGAGGCCCATTCCCAAAGCAAGGTGCTTTACGCGGCCATCGGCGAGGACGTCCTGGCCAAGCCGCGCATCCACATCGGCGTCGGCCCGGAACTCAAACCGTTTCCCAACAAATGCCGGCACTGCGAACCGGCGCCCTGCCAGGAGGCCTGCATGCCCGGGGCTATCCGCTCGGATATCTTTACGGGCCTCAAGGTCGTCGATCCGGCCCGGTGCATCCACTGCGGCATGTGCTCCATGGCTTGCCCCTATTACGTGATCCGTTACTACCGCGACGCGAAGGCTCCGGGCGGCCGTTCGGTAGCCATCAAATGTGACGGTTGTTTCGAGCGGCAGGAAGCGGGGCTGATTCCGGCCTGCGTACTGGCCTGCAAGGTCGGCGCGCTCACCTTCGAGGATGTCAATGCGGTGCAAAAACAAGGCACCGACCGCTTGGCCAGGGCCGCTTACGGCGTGGTCAGATCGTAAGGCGCAAGGGCGGTCCGCAACACGATTTACGGCTCGAACACGGAGGGCATATGACCAAGAAAAATTTCAAGGAACTCACCATCCGCCCCGAGGTGGAACGGTTGCTCGAAAAGGCGTTTGACGAGGGCATCGAAACGGTCTGGGACCGCAAACGCGCCCAAGAGCCGCATTGCGGCTTTTGCGAACTGGGGCTGTCCTGCCACATCTGTGTCATGGGCCCCTGCCGCATCGACCCCTTTGGCGACGGCCCGCAACGCGGCGTGTGCGGCGCCGACGCGGACGTAATGGTGGCCCGCAATTTCGGCCGCATGATCGCCGCCGGCTCGGCCTCGCATTCCGACCACGGCCGCGACTTGGTGGAAACGCTCTCCGCCATCGGCAAAGGCGAAACCGGCGATTACGGTATCCGCGACGAGGCCAAGCTCAAAAGACTGGCCGAGGAATTAGGCATCAACACCGCCGGGTTGGACGTGGCCGGCCAGGCCAGGGCCCTGGGCGAACTGCTTGGCGACGATTTCAGCTGCCGCAAGAAAGAACTGGCCTTTATCGCCCGCGCCCCGCAAAAGCGGCGCGACCTGTGGAATAAGCTGGGCGTCACCCCGCGCGGCATCGACCGGGAAGTGGTTGAGATGATGCACCGCACCCACATGGGCGTGGACAACGACGCCGTCAGCCTGCTTCTGCACGCCGCCCGGGTCAGCCTGTCCGACGGCTGGGGCGGCTCCATGATCGGCACCGAACTCTCGGACATCATCTTCGGCACGCCCACTCCTAGGACATCCCAGGTCAACATGGCGGTGCTCAAGGTCGACCAGGTCAACATCCTGGTGCACGGCCACAACCCGATCGTCTCGGAGATGATAGCCTGGGCCGTGCGCGAACCGGACATGACCCAAGCCGCCAAGGCCGCCGGGGCCGCCGGAATCAACCTGGCCGGGCTGTGCTGCACCGGCAACGAGATCCTCATGCGCCAGGGCGTGCCCATGGCCGGCAACCACCTGATGACCGAACTGGCCATCGTCACCGGAGCGGTGGAGGCGATCGTGGTCGATTACCAGTGCATCATGCCGAGCCTGGTGCAGATCGCCTCCTGCTACCACACCAAGATCGTGACCACCTCGCCCAAGGCCCATTTCACCGGGGCGACGCACGTGGAGTTCGACATCCACAACGCCAAGGAGAAGGCCAAGGAAGTGGTGCGCATGGCTATTGCGGCCTACGGGTCGCGCAATCCCGAGCGAGTCGAGATTCCGGGCAAACCGGTGGAGCTGATGAGCGGCTTTTCCAACGAGGCCGTGCTTACCGCCCTGGGCGGCAGCCTGACCCCGTTGATTGAGGCGATCACAAGCGGCAAGATCCGGGGCGCGGTCGGCGTGGTCGGCTGCAACAACCCCAAGGTCAAGCACGACTACGGCCACGTCAACCTGACAAAAGAACTCATCAAGCGCGACATCCTGGTTCTGGACACCGGCTGCGCCGCCGCCGCCCATGGCATGTCGGGTCTGAAAATGCCGGCTGCGGCCGACCAGGCCGGGCCGGGACTGTCGGCCGTATGCAAGGCCTTGGGCATCCCGCCGGTGCTGCACGTGGGCAGTTGCGTGGACAACACCCGCATCGTGCACCTGTGCGCCCTGCTGGCGAACACCCTGGGCGTGGACATCTCGGACCTGCCCGTGGCCGCGGCGGCCATGGAATGGTATTCGGAAAAGGCGGCGGCCATCGGCCTGTACGCCGTGGCCAGCGGCATCTTCACCGTGCTCGGGGTGGTGCCGCCGATCCTGGGCTCCAAAACCGTGACCGGGCTGGCGGTCAAGGGACTCGAGGATGTCTTCGGCGCGACCTTCGCCGTGGAGTCCGATCCCTTCAAGGCCGCCGAACTGATCGACGCCCGCATCCGGGCCAAGCGCCAGGCATTGGGTTTGACCCCGTAGGGCCGAATACGCTGCAACCGAAGGCGGGAAGGCCGGCGCGCCTTCCCGCCTTTTTTGTGACCGCCCCTCCTCTCGTGGTTTGCTGTAGAATTGTTGTTTTTGTGATGTATGCGAAAATATGTCTTCACGTTGAAAAGAATCGGCTTTGTCCGGAAATGGGAGGGGAAAAAAGGAGGAAATCGCAAGTATTTACGCAATAACTCTTGACAAGGCGCGGCAAAGAACCATATTGAAAGTTCCCCGGGACAATTCCCGGGTACGGCAAGCATCCCCGAGAGGCGCGGAACACGCTGCAGTTCCCGCCGTCATATCTTCGGCCTAGCCCTGCCGACGTTCAATTACCCCGATTCGGCAATCCTGGCTCGGCCGGCAGCATCCGCATCATGATCCGCCTGAACGCCTCCGCGACGCTCACCAAGCGTTTGCGGTCATTTTCAACAAAAGGAATTTCTCTTGAATTTTGAATCATTTGATTTGGAACCCCGTCTTCTCGCCAATGTCGCCGCGCTCGGCTACACCGCGCCCACGCCCATCCAGGAACAAGCCATCCCGCCGGTTGCGAGCGGCCGCGATGTCATGGGCCTGGCCCAGACCGGAACCGGCAAGACGGCCGCGTTCCTGCTGCCCATCATCAACAAGTTGCTCACCGCTCCGATTGAAGCCCGGCCCAAGATCAGGGCGCTCATCGTGGCCCCGACCAGGGAGCTGGCCGAACAAATCGCCGTCGCCAGCCGGGATCTGACCCGTCAGACCAAGATCCGGACCATTACCATCTACGGCGGCGTGGCCTTGAGTCCCCAGACGCGCAACCTGCACGCCGGCGCCCACATCGTGGTCGCCTGCCCGGGACGGCTTCTGGACCACATCGGCCAGGGCCACGTCGATCTGACCGGCCTGACCACTTTGGTGCTCGACGAGGCCGACCACATGTTCGACATGGGCTTTTTGCCCGACATCAAGAAGATTTTGTCGCATCTGCCGAGAGAGCGTCAAACCCTGCTCTTTTCGGCGACCATGCCCAACGACATCCGCCGGCTGGCCCAGGACATCCTGCGCGATCCGGCCACCGTGCGCATTGGCCGCAGCGCGCCGGCCGACACCGTGTCGCACGCCGCCTATCCGGTTCGCGCTGACCTGAAGACCGCTTTGCTTCTGAATTTGATCGGCGGAGCGAAAGAGGGCTCGGTTTTGGTGTTCACCCGCACCAAGCACCGGGCCAAGCGGCTGGCTGGCCAGTTGGAGCGGGCCGGGCACAAGGCCACCTCGCTGCAGGGCAATTTGTCCCAACGCCAGCGTCAGGCCGCCTTGGACGGATTCCGCGACGGCGCCTTTCGAGTTCTGGTGGCCACGGACATCGCCGCCCGGGGCATCGACGTCACCCGCGTGGCCCACGTGGTCAACTACGATGTGCCGGACACGCCCGAGGCCTATACCCACCGCATCGGCCGCACCGGCCGCGCCGAGCGCACCGGCCAGGCCCACTCCCTGATCACCGGCGAAGACATGGCCATCATCCGGGCCATCGAGCGGATGATCGGCAAGCCGTTGCCGCGCGTGACGGTCGAAGGTTTCGACTACGACGCGCCGGTGACCGAGCGCGACGTCGATACGCCGCGCGCGCCGTTTTATCCCCGGGGCGCCGGCGCTCCCGGCAATCGTCCCGGCAACCGGCAGGGTGAACGGCCGCGCGAGCGGCAAAACACCGGGCGTGGCACCTTCGGCCAGAATCGGCCGGGCGGCGGCCAGGGCCGTTCGCAGCAGGGCCGTCCGCAATCCGGCCGCTATGCAGGCAACGGATCGGCTTCGGCCGCATAGAAGCCAGCGAACGCACGCCGCGAGGCCATAAAAAAATGATAGCCCCGCCGGGAGACGCCCGGCGGGGCTTTTATATTGCCGCGGGCTGCGAGAATATTTTTAGGGCTGTCCTGGCGGCGGAACTCTTTGTTTCATTTTTAAGCTATATCTTCAGCTTGTTGAGATAATCGGTTCGGCTTTAAGCGGGGCCCGGGGGCGGCAGCCCCCTGGAAAAAGAACAGTGGTTCTGGTTTTGGATTTTTCCAAACGAGAACCGGGAGCAGCGGCGCCGTCCTATCGCCTGGCAGTGGGCTTGAGCCCGGGCAGCCAGTTATTTTTTCCACCTTGGCCGCGTATGTCTTCAAGCCACTGGAGCGCCTGCTCCAGGGGCATGGCCCGGGCGTACAGCCAGCCCTGGGCGGCCGGGCAGCCGAGCGAGGCGATGATGTCGCGTTGGGCCGTTGTTTCCACGCCTTCGGCCACGACCGACAGGGACAGGGCCTCGGCCAGTTGCAAGATGGCCCGGAACAGGGCTTCCCCTCGCGGGTCCGTGGCCACGTCGGCAACGAACGACCGGTCGATTTTCAGCGTCTTGAAAGGAAAGGCGCGCAGGTAGGAGAGTGAGGAATGCCCGGTGCCGAAATCGTCCAGGGAAAAGCTCGCGCCCCGGGCGGCCAGCGCCTCCATGACCCGGGTGGCCTGGGCGGCGTTTTCGACAAGCACGCTCTCGGTGATTTCCAGACGTAGGCTTGAGGCCGGTTGGGAGCTGGCGCCCAGGACCTCGAGCAGGCTGTCCGCGCAATCGGGCCGGGCCACCTGGCGTCCCGAGAGGTTCACCGACATGGTCAGGTCGGCAAAGCCAAGCGCGCGCATGCGGCCGAGATCAACCAGGGCGGTCTTGAGAACGTAAAGGCCCAGGACCTGGATCAGTGAGGTCTCTTCGGCCAGGGGGATGAACTCCGCAGGCGAGACCATGCCCCGCGTCGGGTGGTTCCAGCGGGCCAGGGCCTCGAAGCCGAGCGGACGGCCCGACCGAGGCCGGACGATAGGCTGGTAAGCCACGAAGATATCGCCGACGCCCAAAGATTTTTTCAGGTCATTGCGCAATGTAAGCGTCCTGGACGCCTGGCTGAACATCTCAGGGTCGAAGAGGCGGGAAGTGTCCTTGCCGGCGCGCTTGGCCGAAAGCATGGCGCTGTCGGCGTCGCGCAGGATGTGTTCCGGCCGGCCGTAGTTTTTGCAGGAGGCCACAATGCCGACCGAGGCGGTCAGAAAAATATCGACGTCGTCGAGCACGAACGGGCGTGACATGGCCTCGCGGATGAGCTCGGCCAGCTCGCCGGCCTGGGCGTCCGGATTATCGTTGTCGGCCAGCAGGGCGAATTCGTCGCCCCCGAGCCTGGCGGTCAGCACGTTCGGCGGCTGAAGTTCATGCAGCCGGGAGGCGACTTCGGTCAGCAGTTGGTCGCCGCTGATGTGGCCCAGGCTGTGGTTGACCGCGCCGAAACGGTCCAGGTCGAGCAGGGCGAGCGAAAAATCCGCGCTCGCGTCGCCCCTGGAACGGCGCAGAAATTCCCAAAGCCGCTCCAGCAGGCCGGCGCGGTTGGGCAGGCCGGTCAGGGGGTCGAACGAGGCATGATGCAGGAACTGGTCTTCGATCAACTTGGACTTGGTGACGTCGCGGTGGAACAGGGCGAAAAAGAGCAGCTTGCCGTCGTTGCCGCGTATGGGCCTGGCGGCTTCGCGCACCCAGACCAGCGCGCCGTCCCCCCGGCTAACCCGCCAGTCGCGGGTAAAGGCTTCCTGGGTGTTGACCAAGGTTTGCATGCGGGCCACTCTGGCCTCTGGTTCGTTGAAGTACGGTTTGCCGTCGCCGGGGATGGCCGCGGCCAGGGACTCAAGGTCGGCGGCGAAAACTCCGCGGATGCCCTGGTTCATGGCCAGGAGGTGACCTTGGGGGTCAAGCAGGGTGATCCCCTCGCCGGATCGTTGGAACAGGAGGCGAAAAATTTCAGGGCCGGGTTCGGCCGGAAGCCCTTGGGTAAGACGGTGTGGCATGACCGACAAAAACGCATGATCTTGAAAAAGTCAAACAGGTTACGGAACAGACGCGCCGCCTTGATCATCCTTCGGGCTTGCGTGACAAAATGATGATGGTGTAAGGGAGCCAGGCGGCATCGCCCGCACAACCCATCCGTGCAAGGGGAGAAATCATGATCGGCGAGCGCAAATTCGCCCAGCGCATCAAAAAGCTGCGCAAGAATCTGGGACTGAGCATCGAGGAGTTGGCCTCGCGCACCGGACTGGACGGGGAATACCTGGAGACTCTGGAGCACGGGACCGTGAGTCCCGCGCTTGGCCCGTTGCTCAAGGTATCCCGGGGACTCGGGACCAGGCTCGGGACGCTCATTGACGATGAGTTCGGTTCTGATGTCTGCGTCTGCAGGCGAACCGATCACACCACGCGTGACGAAAATTTGCGCAAGGCGCGCAAGGTGCGCCATGCTCTTCATTTTCATTCCTTGGGCGCGGGCAAGATCGACCGCCATATGGAGCCGTTTTACATCGAGATCGAGCCCGATGACGCCGCCTCTCCCAAGGCTTTGTCGGCCCACGAGGGAGAGGAATTCATCGTGGTGCTCTCCGGCGAGGTGGAAATCGTTCTGGGCCAGGAGCATTATGTGCTCGGCCAAGGCGACAGCATCTATTTCAATTCCGTCGTGCCCCACCATGTCGGGGCGGCCGGGGCGGCCAAGGCCGAAATCCACGCAGTGATCTATTTCCCGGCCTAGCCGGCCGGGCGACCGGGCGCGGCATACCGTCAAAGAGGGGGCAATGGAAACCTTCGTCGCGAAAGACATGACCTTGGGGCAGATGTTGGACGCCACCGTGGCCGCCCATCCCGACAATGAGGCCCTCGTCTACGTTGACCGGGATTACCGTTTGACCTGGCGGCAATTCGCCGACCAGGTGGACGGCTTGGCCAAGGGACTTATGGCCCTGGGCGTGCAAAAGGGCGAAAAAGTGGCCGTCTGGGCCACCAACGTGCCGCATTGGGTCGCCTTGCAGTTCGCCACGGCCAAGATCGGGGCAGTGCTGCTGACCGTCAATACCAGCTACAAGCGCAACGAGCTGAAGTACCTGCTCCAGCATTCCGAGGCCGAAAACATCTTCCTTATCGACGGTTACCGCGACTCGGACTACATCCAGATACTCTACGATCTGGCTCCGGAATTGCGCAGCCAGGAACGCGGCCGCATCAGGAGCGAGACCTTCCCACACCTGAAGAGGGTTTTGTTCCTGGGCCAGGAAAAGCATCGGGGCATGTATTCGATTCCCGAGATCGTCGGTCTTGGCCGCACGATATCCGGGCAGGAATATCTTGCCCGCCAGGCGAGCCTCTCCAGCCACGATGTAGTGAACATGCAATACACCTCGGGCACGACCGGCTTCCCAAAAGGGGTCATGCTCACCCACTACAATATTGCCAACAACGGTTTTTGGATCGGCGAGCGCCAGCGGTTCACCGAAAAAGACCGGTTGTGCCTGACCGTGCCCTTATTCCATTGCTTCGGCTGTGTGCTCGGCGTTTTGGCCGCGGTCTCGCACGGCACGGCCATGGTGGTGCTTGAGACCTTCAATCCCGTCCAGGCGATGACCTCAGTGGAGGAAGAACGCTGTACGGCGCTTTACGGCGTACCCACGATGTTCATCGCCATACTGGAGCACAAGCTCTTTCCCAAGTTCGACTTCTCTTCGCTGCGCACCGGCATCATGGCCGGTTCGCCCTGCCCGGTGCAGATCATGCGCCAGGCGATCGAGAAGATGTACCTGCGCGAGATCACTATTTGCTACGGGTTGACCGAGAACTCGCCGGTGATGACCCAAACCACGCCCGACGACGAATTCCGCTACCGGGTGGAGAGCGTGGGCCGGCCCCTTCCCGGCATCGATGTCAGGGTGGCCGATCCGGAAACGGGCGAGGAACTGCCGCGCGGGAGCCAAGGCGAGGTGATTTGTCGGGGCTATTCGGTCATGAAGGGGTATTATAACAATCCCGAAGCCACGGCCAAGGCCATCGACGCCCACGGCTGGCTGCATTCCGGCGATTTGGGGGTGATGGATGAAAACGACTACCTCGCCATTACCGGCCGTCTCAAGGACATGATCATCCGGGGCGGGGAGAACATCTATCCCCGCGAGATCGAGGAATTTTTGCATACCATGCCGGGCGTCGCCGACGTGCAAGTCGCCGGGGTGCCCAGTCACAAGTACGGCGAGGAAGTCGGGGCTTTCATCGTGCGCCGGGAGGATGTGAAAATAACCGAAGAAGACGTGCGCGATTTTTGCCGGGGGCAGATCGCCTGGCACAAGATCCCCAAGTACGTCGCCTTTGTGGACACCTATCCGATGACCGCTAGCGGCAAGGTGCAAAAGTACAAGTTGCGCGAAGAGGCCGGACGCCTCTTCCCCGAAGCCATGGCCCCGGCCGCGAAATAAATTCGGGCTGAAGTTTCCAAGGCCGCTTGGCGGCGGTTTGAATTTTTCCGGACCGCGGATGTAAATCCGCGGTCTTTTTTTTGAAAATCTGCTGTTGCCGCAGAGATCGACCCTTGTCGCCCGTCTCCGTAATACGGTGTTATTTTGTGAATAAATGGACAACCCGCGATTTGGTGTTGAACCTCTCCTCCTTCTGCCGTATGCATGACAAAAGCAAAACCGTCGGGTGGCGGTTCTATGACATCCAGGCAAAAAACGGCGTTGCCTGGTCCGGACTTCGAACAGATGTCCAGGGAGAGATCCATGCACTTTCTCACCATCAAAAGGCTTTTAATTATTCTAGGAACCGTGGTCACATTGAGCTTCGCGGCCACGGTGGCCCTGTTTTTATTCTCGAACGCCAAGGCGGCAGGGACCATCGAGTACATCATCGGGGTCGAAGAGACGCTTTTGGCTCAGTACCAGGAAATGTACAGCCAGGGCCTGCAGACCGGGCAGGCCACCCGCAACATCTTGCTCAACCCTGGCGATACGACCGCGCGGGAGAATTACGCAAACGCCCACGCAAAATTCAAGAAGGCCTTGGAGACGGCCCTGGGGTTGGCCAAAGGCCAGGCCAAAGCCGACATCGCGTCGCTGCCCGGCCTGTGGGAACAGGACCATGTCTTGAAGCTCGAAGTCCAGTCCCTGGCAACGACCGGCAAGGAGGCCGAGGCCAAGGAACTGCTCAATACCCAGGAAACCAAGTTCTGGCGCGAGATCAGGTCCGTACTGCTGACGCGCATCGCGGAGCAGTCCAAACAGTCCCAGGCGGCTTACGCCGCGTATCTTTCCGAGGCTGAGAGGGCGTCCCGTTTTGTGGTCGCTTTCGGGGCGGTTATGTCGCTCTTTCTGATCGCGGCCCTGTGGTGGGCCGGCCGGCGCATCCTCATCCCCCTGCGGGCGATCAAACATTTTGCCACCTGTTTTGCGGGCGGCGATTTCGCCGCTTGCCTGAGAGGCTCTTTCACCGGCGAACTGCGCGAAGTGGCCGAAAGCCTCACGGCCATGACCGACAAGGTCCAAGACGTGATTGGGTTCAACCAGGGCGTGCTCAAGGGCATTTCCGAGCCGTATGTGGTTGTCGATGCTCAAAGCAGGCTCATACTCACCAACAAGGCCTTGCTGGACATCCTCCAGGTCGAAGGCCAGCCCGAGGACTATTACGGCCAGGACGTGGCCGTTTTTTTCTATGGCGAGCCCGGCCGGAAGACCGTCTTAAGCGACGCCATGGGCGAAAATCGCGATATCACGAAGGAAGTGGATTTGACCGGGCGCAAGGGGGGCAAGCGTTTCATCTTGATCGCCGCCTCGCCTCTGCACAACTACATCACCGGCAAGCTCATGGGCGCATTGTGCCTGTATACCGACCTGACCGCTAGGCGCGAACACGAATCCCTCATTTTGGCCCAAAACGAAGCGGTGACCATGGCGGCGCAAAAGGCCGAGGGCGTGGCCAGGGCATTGACCGAGAATGCCGGGCAACTGTCGGCGCGGGTCGAGGAAGTCGAGTCCGGGGCGGCCGACCAGAAAAAGCGCGCCGCCAATACCGCCGCGGCAGTGGGCGAAATGAGCAAGGCCATCGGCGAGATGGCCGCCAACGCGGCCAGGTCCACGGTCGTGGCCGAGGACGCGGGGAAAAAGGCCTTTCAGGGCGAAAAGCTGGTGGAGGATATGATCGGCGCGGTCAAGACCGCCCAGGACCAGGCCGCCTCGCTCAAAAACAACATGAGCGAGCTGGGCCTGCAGGCCGAGGCCATCGGGCGCATCATGAGCGTGATCAACGACATCGCCGACCAGACCAACCTTTTGGCGCTGAACGCCGCCATTGAAGCGGCCCGGGCCGGGGAGGCCGGACGCGGTTTCGCCGTGGTCGCCGACGAGGTGCGTAAGCTGGCGGAAAAAACCATGGCCGCCACCAAGGAAGTGGGCCAGTCCATCCAAAATATTCAAAACGGGACCAAACAGGCGGTGGGAGGCGTGGATCAGGCCGTGGGGTCCATCGAGCGCACCACGCAGTTGGCTCGAGATTCAGGAGGGGCCTTGGCCGAAATTGTGGGCCTGGTCAACCAGACCACGGACCGGATGCGGGCCATCGCGGTTGCGGTCGAAGAGCAATCAACGGTCACTGCCCAGATCAATCAGGACGTGGCGGACATGGCCCATATCGCCGAAAATACTCTGGCCGACATGGAGCAAGCCGCGACTTCGGTGTCCGGTCTTGGGCGCCTGGGGGAAAGCCTGCGCGACATCATCGAGGGTATGGTGCGTAAGCCTCAGGCGGCCAAAGCGCTCGGGGCGTAAACGGCAAAGCGCCGATTAAGCACTGGTCAAACGCTTAAGCCAAGACCACGCGAATCAGGTCGTCACTTTTGAATATCTCGGCGGCCTGAGCCGGAGCGATCGCCTTGCCTTCCAGTTCGACCCGGTCCACGCAGGCCAGAAATTTTTGCGGCCCCCTGGCCCAGGCTTTGGTCAGTTCCTTGCCCGTTACGACGAAGCCGAGACGCAGGATGCTCACGGCCGCTTCCAGGGCGACCAGGTTGAAAAGCTTCAGCGTAAATGTCCCAGGCGCCGGCTGCTCGTGCCCCTGTCCGGGGTGATACGAAATATCCGCGCGAAATCCCGCCAGCGGGCTGCCCCTGTTCAAGCTGGTTCCGGCCAGGCCCGGGGCGGCCATGCCCAGCGCCAAATGACAGCCCTCGGTGATCATCGCCCGTTCGAGGTCGTCCACCGGACAACCGTCGAGAAAGACTGAACCGATCCTCTTGGCGATATACTTCGGATCAATCCCCGCCTCATGGATGAGAAAGTTCATCACCCCCACGTTCACCGTCGCCCGGACGGTGACGCCCCGGTGCAACAAGGGAAGCCAAAAATCGACCGGATTTGGCCTGGCCCGGACCACTGGCATCGATGTCTTGCGCATGTCGGGCAGCGTATTTTCTCACGCTGATTTTGGCAATGTATTCCGTTGCGTCTGACGGCGTCATTGGTCGCCGTGCATTATGTGCAGGATGACAGCCGCTTCGATCTATGTCTTTATTGGCACATTGGAGAAGTATGTTATTCACGTCATGGTGGATGAGTATGCTTTTGCAGGCATAATAAAAAGAAGTTTGACGATGGCACAATGTGGTATTATTTTTTACAAAAGAAGATGGTAGCTCGGCCACTCTGTGAAGAGGAATGAAGAGTGAGACATGAAAATTCGCGTATTAACATTCGTGTCCGGGAACATTATTTCGAAATATTGAGCAAATATGCCGGTCTGGGTGGCCTGGTCTGGCCTCGTGCATTGTAAAAACTTGAGATCCTGGAGATATCCTACATAGAATGGACAATTACTCCGCCAATCCTCAGATGATCCAAAGAAAATGGTTTAAGGAAAAATATCGTAGGCAGCAAAACGAAGTGAACAGGTAAAAGCAAACAATCATGGAGGCGTTCATGAACAAATTCATTCGCGTAGACATGGCGTCGAAAGAGGTGAAGATCGACGAGTGTCCCGAGAAGTACGCGGGCTTGGCTGGCCGTGCGCTCACTTCCAACTTCGTCGCCGACGAAGTGAAGCCGACTTGTCATCCCTTGGGAAAGTACAACAAGCTGATTTTTGCGCCAGGTTTTCTTACCGGCACATCCGCCGCCAACTCTGGCCGGATCTCCTGTGGCGCCAAGAGTCCGCTGACCGGCGGTATCAAGGAAAGCAACAGTGGCGGCAGTTTCAGCCAAAAGATGGCCAAAATGGACATCAAGGCTCTTGTGTTCGAGGGAATCCCGGCGGGAGATAAGTACTTTGTCGTCAACGTTACTTCAAACGGCGTGACCATCGATGACGCACCCCCTGAGATTGTGGGAATGGGCAACTACGACGCCATTAAAGTCCTGCAAGAAAAATACGGCCCCAAAGTGGGTGTGGCCATCATCGGTCCGGCGGGAGAAATGAAGCTTACGGCAGCCAACATTTCCTTCGCCGACCCTGAAAGCAACATCCGCAGCGCCGGCCGCGGCGGTCTGGGAGCCGTCATGGGTTCCAAGAAGATAAAAGCGGTCGTTATCAACGACGCCGGCGCTCCCGGTGTCACCATCGCCGATCCGACCGCGTTCAAGGACGCCGCGAAACGATTCGCCAAAGCCCTTACAACGCATCCGGTCACCGGTCAGGGGCTACCCAAGTACGGCACCAACATCCTGATCAATATCCTGAACGAAGCCGGCGGCCTTCCCTCTAAAAATTTCCGCTGCGGCCGGAACGATCAGGCCAACGAGTACAGCGGCGAGACAATGGCCGCGACCATCGAAGCTCGCGGCGGCAAGACCACCCACGGCTGCCATGCCGGTTGCATCATACGTTGTTCCCAGCACTACGTCGACAAACAAGGTAAATATATTACCAGCGGCTTTGAATATGAGACTATTTGGGCTCTTGGCGCCAACGCGCAGATTGCCGACCTTGACGCAATCGCTTACGCCGACCGTGAATTCGACGAAGTCGGCGTGGATTCCATCGAGACCTCCGTGGCCGTCGCTGTCGCCATGGAAGCCGGCATCATTCCCTGGGGCGACGCCAAGGCCGCCCTGGAACTTATTAAAGAAATCCGGAAAGGAACTCCCCTGGGCCGGATTCTCGGCTGCGGCGCCGGCGCCGTTGGCCAGATGTACGGTCTTTCCAGGGTCCCGGTGGTGAAAAATCAGGCCATTCCGGCTTACGATCCGCGAGCGGTCAAGGGCGTAGGCCTGACCTATGCCACGACGCCAATGGGTGCGGACCACACCGCCGGTTATGCGGTTGCCACCAATATCCTCAATGTCGGCGGCCACGTGGACCCGCTCACCAAGGAAGGTCAAGTGGAACTGTCGCGCAACCTGCAAATCGCCACCGCCGCTGTCGACAGCACCGGCATGTGTCTGTTTATCGCGTTCGCCATTCTGGACATCGCCGACGGTTTCAACGCGCTGGTGGAAATGATCAACGCTCGCCATGGCCTCTCCCTTACCGGAGACGATGTTGTCGCTCTCGGCAAGTCCATCCTCAAGGCCGAGCGCGGATTCAACCAACGGGCAGGCTTTACCAACGCCCATGACCGCTTGCCGGAGTTCTTCGAGGAAGCCTGCCCGCCGCACAATGTGACTTGGGACTTCACGGACGCAGAAATCGACGAGGTATTCAACTTCTAGTGTAATGCCCGTCCATACGCCGATACAAAATGGGCGCATGTTTGGTCGGATCGCGAGCCGGAAAACGAGGTTTCCGGCTCGCGAACATTGACCAAAGCGCTGCCTGCCCTTATCTTTTCGCCATGCACATCACATTGAAATGCTTCGCCACTTTGGCCCCCTTGCAGCCTGAAAACGCGGCACATTTTCCCCTTGAGCCGGGTGAAACCGTGGAGCGGCTCATCGCGCGCCTGGGTATCCCGGTCGATGAGGTCGCCGTGGTGTTCGTCAATGGGCGGCACGCCCCGCGCGAAACGGTCTTGGCCGACGGCGACCGGGTCGGCCTGTTTCCGGCTGTCGGGGGCGGTTAGCGTGATCGAGGCTGAAATCGCCCGGGCAATAACCGCCCTGTCCCGTCCGGCCCCGGAACCGTTGCCGTTTCGCTGCATCGCCGGCCAAGCGCTTGAAGGCTTCAGCCACAAGAACGGCGTTCCCTTAAATCGCATCGAGATCATCGCCCTGCAAAACGGGGTGATGCCTGAAAAATACCTGCGCAATTTCAATGTCTTCTCCCTGGATGAACAGGTTCGTTTGCTTAAGTCGGGCGCCGCGCTGCTGGGGCTGGGCGGGCTTGGGGGGCTGGTGCTGGAGTATCTGGCGCGTTCCGGGGTCGGCCGCATTCGCGCCGCCGACGGCGACGTCTTCGAGGAGTCCAATTTCAATCGCCAGATACTCAGCGCACCGGGCAATTTGGGCCAATCCAAGGCCGATGCGGCGGCGGCCCGGGGTGCGTCCCTGAATCCGGCCTGCGAAATCGAGGCCTGGCGCGGGTTCGTGGCTGCGGACTCGGTTGCGGCCTTTGTCCGGGATCGTCAGGTCGTGATCGACGCCCTGGGAGGTCTGGCCATGCGCCGGGAATTGGCTGAAGTCGCCGCCGCCGCCGGTGTCCCCCTGGTCACGGCCGGGGTGGCCGGCCAGACCGGCTGGGTGGCTGTGGTCGCGCCCGGATCGGTTTGTCCGGCGAGCCTGCTCGCCGCGGCAAAAGGCCAAGGCGCGGAAATAGTCTTGGGAACCCCGGCTCCGGCTGTGGGCACGGCCGCCTCCATCATGGCCGGCTGCGCCCTGGACGTCTTGCGCGGGCGGCGTCCGGCCCTGTGGGACAAAATGCTCCTGTTCGATCTCGCCGATGCCACCTTCGAGACGGTTTTTCTTTGAAAATAATGAAGCCAAGACGGCCTCTCCCGCGATTTTTCCTGCGCCGTGCCCCCGGGAAAACCGGCCCAAGGCTATTTCATGCGTGGCAAAGCAGCTCGAAGCCGGTTTCCGGATCGATGCGGCGCACCATGTCGGTCCCGGTTATTTCCAGGATGACCACCTCGCCGATCTTCCAGATGTCCACCCCGGCCCGTACGCAGCCGGTGACCGTGGCCTCCCGGCGGCCGAGGGCGGCGTGCATGTGCAATTTGGGCCGGCCTTCGGCGTCGGGAAAGATGGTGCCCACCGCGGCCGCCTCATGCACGCCGCGTATGGCAGTGATCATGGGCTTTGGCGGCAGGACCGCGCCGTCCTCGGGTCCGGCCACGACGCGGCTCCCGTCGTCCGCGCCGCCGATCAGGGCGCAAAAGGCCTGGGAAACACCGTGAGCTGCGACGAAATCCTCGATACAGCCGGGCAGCTTGTCGCCGTCGCCAAGGCGCAGGACGAAGACCCGACCGATCGTTCCCTGGGAATATTGCATGCGTTGGCCCCCCTGCGCCGGGCTTGGTTTGTCCTTGATGCTCGGCCGCTCTCCGATTAAAATATTTTTTCCCGCGTCCGGCAAGAGACCGGGCAAAGACGAAGCAAGCCTGGGCCGCTTGGAGGAATATGCGCATTCTGGCGATAGATTTGGGGGCCAAGCGGGTCGGACTGGCCCTGGCCGAGGCCGAGTCGCGGTTTGCTTATCCGCTGACGACCTTGGCGCGCGGCGCCCGAGAGAAGCTTTTCGAGGACCTCGGGCGCATCGTGCGCGATAATGATGTGGGCGAGATCGTGGTCGGCCTGCCCCTGGCTTTGGACGGTTCCGAAACCCTGGGCTCGCGCCAGGCCCGCAATTTCGTATGCAGCCTGAAGCGCCGTCTGGCCCTGCCGGTGGTCCTGGTGAACGAAGCCTTAACCAGCGAAGCGGCCAAGGACGATCTCGTCGCGGCGGGGCGTAAGGGCGCAAGTCTCAAAGCTGTCCTCGACCAGCAGGCGGCTGTCCATATTTTGCAAACCTATTTCAGCCAGGCTCGGACTCCCTCATGAAGTACAAACTGCTCGCGGCTCTGTTGGTCGTTGCTGCCTTTGCCGCCACGGTCGCCTATCGCGCCCAACGGTTTTTGAACGTGCCGCCCGAAACCCCCGGCCATGAAGTGACGATTTTCATAGAGCCCGGCCAGCCCTTCGAGCAGACCGCAAAGACGCTGCGGGAAGCCGGGCTGATCAGCGACGAATTCAAATTCAAGCTGCTCGCCTTGTATACCGGGCTCGGTTCCAGGATCAGAGCAGGAGAATTTCTCCTGAGTACCGGATTTGTTCCGGCCAAAATCCTCGACATCCTGGCCAATACGCCGGGTATTTTGCACCGGTTGTCCGTTCCCGAAGGCTTGACCCTGCGTCAGACGGCCAAGCTGGTGGAAGAGGCCGGGCTTGGCAGCGCGGCAAGCTTCGAACGCGCCGCCGCCGATGCGACCTTGCTGGCCAAGTACGAAATCCCGGCCAAGACCGCCGAGGGCTTTTTGTTTCCCCAGACCTACATGCTGACCCGCAAGCCGGGAGGCGACCTGCGCTACGTGGTCGAGGCCATGCTGGCCGAATTCCGCAAACAGGCGAAGGCGGTTTGGCCCGATGGGGCGCCCGCCGGCAAGGCCTTGCTGGAGACGGTGACCCTGGCTTCGATCGTGGAAAAGGAATCGGCCCTGCCCGCGGAACGGCCCAAGGTGGCCGGGGTGTTCAAAAATCGTCTCGCCAAGGGCATGCTCTTGCAGACCGACCCCACGGTCATCTACGGTCTGGGCGAGGCCTACGACGGCAGCCTGCACCGTGTCCAATTGGACGATCCCGCCAATCCCTACAACACCTACAAGCATCCCGGCCTGCCGCCCGGGCCCATCTGTTCCCCGGGGCGCGAGTCGCTTGTGGCCGCGAGCAATCCGGAAAATCACGTGCTCTACTATTTCGTCTCCAAGAAAGACGGCAGCCATTATTTCAGCGCCACCCTCGATGAACACAATGAAGCCGTGCGGCGTTACCAGTTAAACAAACAAGGCCGGGCCAATGCGCAAGAAAGATAAGGAGATAAGGGACCCAAGGCTGATCGAGGACATCCTCGCCCGGGGCGAAGTGCTGCGCCTCGGTCTGTGGGACGGGCACAGGCCCTATGTGGTGCCCCTCAACTATGCTTACCACGGCGGCGCGATTTATTTGCATTCTTCGCGCCAGGGGAAGAAGGCGCAGCTTCTGACTGCTCATCCCGAGGTCTGCTTCGAGGTGACCGTGGATGCGGTCGTGGTCCGCGAGCCCAAGCCCTGCGGCTTTACCAGCCACTTCAAATCCGTGATCGGATACGGCCGGGCGGTCACGATCGAAGACCCGGAAGAAAAAAGGTTCGGCCTGACGCTTCTCATGAGCCATTACGGCAGCGATAAAAACGAGTTTCCGGCCAGGATCGTGGATAAAATTTTGGTCGTGCGCATCGGTATCGAGTCCATGACCGGCAAATGCTCGCCAGCGCCGGCCCGAAATGACGCCGGGGAGTCTTTGTGAGGGCGCGCACGATTTTTCGCGGCGGACTTTTTGTCCTGCTTTTGGCGGTCTTGGGCTGTCTGCCCGCGACGCGCGAAACGCATGTCGATTCGGGCCGGGTCAGGGTCTATTTCTCGCCTCGCGGCGGGGCCGAGGAGGCTATCGTCACGGAGATCGACCACGCCGCAACGGAGATCTTGGTGCAGGCTTACACCTTCACCAACAAGGACATCATCGCCGCCCTGCGGCGGGCGGCCAAGGCCGGGGTGGCCGTGCGCCTGATTTTGGACAAAAGCTGCGCCAGCGAATACGAAGGGAGCCAGGCCAAAGCCGCGCGCTCAATCGGACCGACCTTCATCGACGCCGAGCACGCCATCGCCCACAACAAGGTCATGATTATCGACGGGGTCCGGGTAATCACGGGCAGCTTCAACTTCACTAACGCCGCCGAGGATAAAAACGCCGAAAATCTCTTGATCCTCGACTCCCCGGAGCTGGCCGCAATCTACCGGGACAACTGGAAAAACCACCAGGGGCATAGCGAGGCCTACAAATGACAGCCGTCCCGGGCAGACGTAGGAATTCGGGGCTGTTATTTACAAGACCAGGCGAGAGGGGTAAGAAAATCGTCGCACCGAGCGCGTAGCGGCCTGTTGTTGGCGGCTTAAAACCAGGTTCATTAAACTTCTAATGAAGGCGAGCAACCATGCATCTCCAAAAACGAGTTCTCGTGACAGGCGGTTCCGGATTTCTTGGTTCGCATCTGTGCGAACGCCTTGTCGCGGCCAACCACGACGTCATTTGCGTGGACAACTGCTTTACCGGCTCCAAGGAAAACATCCTGCATTTGATCGGACAACGCAATTTTGAATTTCTGCGTCACGATGTTACTTTTCCCCTCTACGTCGAGGTGGACGAAATTTACAATCTGGCCTGTCCGGCTTCGCCCATACATTATCAGTTCGACCCGGTACAGACGACCAAGACCAGCGTGCACGGGGCCATCAATATGCTGGGCTTGGCCAAACGGGTCAAGGCCAAGATCATGCAAGCCTCGACCTCGGAAGTCTACGGCGACCCGACCGTGCATCCCCAGCCGGAGTCTTACTGGGGCAACGTCAACCCCATCGGCTTCCGCTCCTGCTACGACGAGGGCAAACGCTGCGCCGAAACCCTGTTCTTCGATTACCGCCGCCAGCACAAACTTCGCATTAAAGTCGCCCGCATCTTCAACACCTACGGCCCGCGCATGCACCCCAACGACGGCCGGGTGGTGTCCAATTTCATCATCCAGGCCCTCAAGAACGAGCCGATCACGGTCTACGGCGAGGGCCAGCAGACCAGGTCTTTTTGCTACGTGGACGACTTGGTCGAGGGATTCATCCGCTTGATGGGCACCAAGGACGATTTCACCGGGCCGGTCAATCTGGGCAATCCCGGCGAGTTCACCATCTTGGAGCTGGCCCAGCTGGTCATCGAGATGACCGGCTCCAAATCGAAGATTGAGCACTTGCCGCTGCCCTCGGACGACCCCAGGCAGCGCAAACCGGACATTACCTTGGCCAAGAAGGAACTCGGTTGGGAGCCGATGATCAAGCTGCGCGAAGGGTTGGTCAAGACCATCGCCTATTTCGACGGGTTTTTGAAACGCGAGCGATAACCAATACCGGGGGGCGAACGAAACGCGGGGTCGCGCCGGGAACTGGGTGCCTGGTGTTTTCCCATTGGCCGGAGTTTCGCCGAGGACGTCAGGAAACCCTTTCGTGATTGCGGTTCTCCGACGTGGTTGTGTGTTCGACGCGGTCCTAGGGTATCCAAGGCGCCATTCCATTTGTCTTCCTGCTTGGCGTAGAAGATATAGTCGGCCGGTCGGCCTATACCCCGGCATCGTTACCAAGGCATTTGACCACGGGTAATGGTGTATAATCCAATGGGAAAGACTTCTCTGGCCGAAAATTGGCGTCTTGCCGATCGCGCCACGCGCCGCCTCGTGTTGCACTGGGCGTTTTGGCTGGCCTTGCCTCTTTTTTGCTGTCAGGTTCTCAGGCAAGCAGTCTTCGCGGCGCTGACCCTTTTTTTCACCCTGGCCCTGATCAAAAGGACGTATCCGGCCTTGGCCCGGATTCTTGTCCCGCCCTGCGCCCTGTTTTGGGCTGCGTTCTTGCTCAAACCTGGCTTTATTTCACAATCTTTTGCGCCGGTATGGACTTATCCCTGGCTGCCCAGCGCCGGGGCCAGCCTGGCATTGGCCATTGCCTACCGGGGGACCCGCCAAAAGACGGGAGCCGATCCGAAAGCGGGCTGGCCGGGGTATCTGGCCGCCGCCGGCGTGATGGCGTTGGCGCTTCTGCTGCGGCGCTCTATCAGTGATGTCCCCTGGCTCAGCGAGCTTGCGGCCGGGGCGATGTGCCTGTTTCTTTTTTGCGAAAGCCTGTTGGACAAGGACGTCCGGGCGAACTGGGCCAAAACCATGGTCGCCCCGCGGGAGGTGGTCTCCCGCATGGTCATCGCCATGGGCTTATGGCCGGCATTCGTTTGGGTTTGTTTGGCCATGCTGTGCGCTCTAGCCCTTGATTTTTTAAGCTCCCAGGGTTTTCAGGGCACCACGGACGAGGGGTCGAATTTCGCGGCCGCCTATTACTATCTCCATACGCGTGGGCAGATTTGGCAGCATACCCACAGTCTGATTTACGATCAGGCCGGGAAATATCTCTTCGATGTCGCCGGTTGCAGGCTGGGCCTAGTCTTGCCATCGACTATGGCTTATTGGCTCGACGGAGGCAACCTCGGCGGGATTACCGCGCTTTGCCTGGGCTATCACCTAGCCCTGGTTGCCTTGGTTTACCAAATCGGTAGCCGGCTCTTCGGCCGTTTGGTCGGCGCTCTCTCCTCCTTTGTCGCGGCGTCTTGGCCGTTCATTCTGCCCTTTGCCGCCACCCCCTGGCCGGAAGTCCCCATGGCGCTGTGGTCCGGTCTATCCTTTCTGCTTTTCCTCGAAGCCTTTCCAGGCATGCTGGGGCGAACGAATCGTGCGCCATTTCAACGCCTCGTCCTGTGCGTCGCTTCGGGGATTGCCTTGGGCTGGGCCTACGCGATCAAAGAATCGGGGCTTCTTTTCCTGGTCCCGCTGGGGTTTCTTTTGGCCTTTGAGGCATGGAAACTAAAAAAGTATAGGGGTATCGCGGAAGTATTGGCATTTGTGGCCGGGCTCGGCTTGGTGTTTGCAACTGAAACGGCGATACTTAGCTGTCTTTTCGGTGAACTTACGACTAAAAGCTCCCTCCTGGACCTCTCCATCACTGTTCCGCCGCAGCCGGCCAACTGGCAAGGGCTTCTTGAAAGGCTGGGGGCGGTGGTGATCCAGGTGAAGGCGTTCTTTCCGGAAGTTTCTATCGTGTTGATCGCCCTTGCCATCATCTTTATGCCGTTTTGGAACCCAAGATCGCGTCGCCTGTGGTTTGTCATGGTTTTTCCGGCCGCCTATCTTGTCTTCGGCAGCATTTCACTGACGTTTTTCGCCTTCCCGCCCCTGCACGGACGCAGTTTCGGCCTGTTGACTGCGTTTTTACCCATCGGCTACGTCTTGGCCGCGAAATGGGTGGTGGGCGACATCTTCTTTGGCCGCGTGTATGCATTCGCCAATAAGCCAAAATGGCTTGTCGGGGCGGTTAACGCCGTTATCATCGCCATCCTGGTCATCCTGAACATCGGCACTGGATACGAAAACTGCCGCTCATCATACAGTGTGAGGCAGTATGTCTCTTTCATTGAGGCCGTGGACAGGGCGAAAACGGCATATCCCGAGTATCCGATCCTGCTTTCGGATCCATTCGGCGAGCTTATGGGGCCGCTGTTCCTTGGCCGGCCGCAGGCTAATGTTATTTGGCGCAATCCACTGGATAAAGGGCTGGAAAAACTAAGTCTTTCCCCTCCGTTTGTTATTCTCGCGCCTCTTAATAAGCCGACTCTCGTCGAAGGATTGGGCAAGGTCGTCCAATTGGGATCTAACGAAAAGGCCACCTTGCACATTGCCGAAATGGTCCAACCTCCGGCCGGCCGGGCTGAAGAGATTCTCGAAGTGCTCGCCAAGTCCATCACAGTTCCGTCGCTGCCTCGGCCCCGTCCCATGGGTCCTTTGCCCACAGCGATGGTCTTGGTGGACAAGACGGCGGTCGAGGCGTCACAAGGGAAGGTCATTTTTTCCAGCGACAACGACCGGCTGCCCCTGGTCGGACAGGCGGACAACCCGGTCGAGCAGACCGCCCACGGGGTTGTCGTCCAGCTTGAACCGGGCCGGCCGCGGACGCTGACTTATTCCTTCTTCACCAATGATGACGCGCAAGCCGCGCCGCAGTGTTTTCTGGGGCAATTCCCCGAGGCAAGTGGCATTTTTACCCTGCGCTTTGCCACAAAGGTTCAAAACCATGATCGCATCCCGGCGTTAGTCTCTTCTTTGTACCTCTATCGCCATGGGAAAAGAGTCTGGTCAGGTGATTGCGCTCTTGACTCGGTGCCTGGCGAGCCGGTGGAGTTGGTTGTTTCCTCTCCGCCCGGGACTGTCGCCGACGCCTACCGGGTGGTGTTTACCCTGAAGGATATCCCCCCGACCAAGGGGACATGGAGCATCGAGAATGTTCAGATCACTCGTGAATGAGTCGGTCCGACCAAGCGTTGAACTTATATTGTAAGGTTGGGGGCCGCGCTCAGGGCTCTTGCATCCGCGCCGCTTCGCGTGACCGGTAAAGCGTTTCGAAATCGCAATTGACCCAGCGTTAGTCTTGTGTAACCCTTAAATTGACGTTATGGAGCATCGCTTGTGGTACAAAAAGAGAGGCTTGTCGACTGAAGTAAGATTCAACCATGACGGGGGCAGTTTTGCCCGGATTATGTCTTTATCTTTATCATGACCGAGAATATGAACCAATATAGAGAAAAACGAGTTCTGGTTACAGGCGCCTGCGGCACCATCGGACGGGAGTTGGTCTGGCAACTGCTCACCGACTACCGGGTCGGCGAACTGATTTGTTTGGACAACAACGAATCCGAGCTGTTTTTTCTGGAACAGCGCTTCTCCAAGGTGGGCAATTCCAGGTATTTTCTGGCCGACATCCGCGACCGGGAAAAGCTCTCCATCATGATGCGCGAGGTGGACACGGTTTTCCATGCCGCCGCCTACAAGCACGTGATCCTGTGCGAGCGCTCCCCCTACGAGGCGGTGCAAACGAACATCCTCGGCGTGCGCAACGTTATTCAGGCGGCCTCCGAGAACAAGGTCAAGCGGGTCATTTTCACCAGCTCGGACAAGGCGGTCAACCCCACCAACGTCATGGGCGCCTCCAAGCTCATGGGCGAGCGCCTGATCACGGCCTCGGCCGGCAATACCCCGGGCTGCGTCATGGCCTCCACCCGCTTTGGCAACGTCATGGGTTCTAGGGGGTCGGTGCTGCCGATCTTCCGGGAGCAGATCCGTCTTGGCGGGCCGGTCACGGTGACCCATCCGGACATGACCCGGTTTGTCATGAGCATCGCCCACGCCGTCAAATTGGTAGTGGACTCAGCGAACATGGCGAGGGGCGGCGAAGTATTCATCACCAAAATGCCGGCCTTGCGCATCCTGGACCTGGCCGAGATCATGATCCGGGAGTTGGCTCCGGTTTTCGGCCATGACCCGGCCGCCATCCGGATTGAACTGATCGGCACCAAGCCCGGCGAAAAAATGTTCGAGGAACTGATCAACAGTGAGGAATCGCGCCGGGCCAGGGAGCTTGGGGATTATTTCGTGATCTTGCCGGCGCTCTCGGCCGTTCCCGACGAACCCTATCCCGGCGAGTTGTCACAGAGCGTCGAGGAACCGTACCATTCGGGAAATTGTCCCTTGATGACCAAGGACGACATCACCGAATTTCTTTCCTCGAACAATCTTCTTTCCGCTTTGGCCGACTCGGAGCCCCATCCCGCACAACGCCATTGGGGGTGAACCCGGCGATTTTCGGCTTGATCCCCGCGCGGTTAGGCCCTATGCCGTCCTGGCGTCCCGGCGATTTCGGAACAAGCCCGGCGCGTGCCTATCCTCACCAACAAGGAGCGTTTTCATGCGCATACTCGTGCTCGGCGCCGACGGCTACCTGGGCTGGCCCACCTGCATGGACCTCGCCTCCCATGGTCACACGGTTGTCGGCGCGGACAACTACCTGCGGCGGACCATCGCCATGCAGACCCAGTCCGAGCCGCTCTTCGCCACGCCCAACCTGGTCGAACGGGCGCGCATCTTCCGCGAGGCGTGCGGCGGCGAGGTGGCGGTCGAGATCGGGGATTGCCGCGATTTCCGCTTCATGGAAGGCTTGTTCGCAAAATACCAACCCGACTGCGTCGTCCATTACGCCGAGCAGCCGTCCGGACCCTATTCCATGCGGGGGTACGAAGAGGCCCGCCTGACCCTGGACAACAACCTCCAGGCCACCTTCAACCTCATCTGGGCGGTGATCCAGCACGCCCCGGGCTGCCATATCGTCAAGCTCGGCACCATGGGCGAATACGGCACGCCGGGCATCGACATTGAGGAAGGCTACATCGAGATCGAACACAAGGGCCGGCGCGACAGGTTTCTCTACCCCAGGCAGGCCGGCAGCCTGTATCACACCACCAAGGTTCTGGACACGGATCTGTTGTGGTTTTACGTGCGCACCCACAAGTTGTGCGTCACCGACCTCATGCAGGGGCCGGTCTACGGCCTGGCTACGGGCGAAACCGAACGCGACGAACGGCTGTTGCCCAATTTCCATTACGACGACATCTTCGGCACGGTGCTCAACCGCTTCCTGGTCCAGGCCGTGGCCGGTCTGCCCCTGACGGTCTACGGCCGCGGCGGACAAAAGCGCGGCTACCTCAATGTGCGCGACACCCTGCAATGCGTCCGCCTGGCCGCGGAAAATCCAGCCGGGGCGGGGCAGTTGCGGATTCTCAACCAATTCACCGAGGTCTTCTCGGTCAACGAACTGGCCGCAAAAGTGCGCGAAGCGGGCAAGGCCTTCGCTCTCGACGTGGCGATCGAGAACATCGCCAACCCGAGGCAGGAGCTTGAAGAACACTACTACAATCCGGCGCATACCGGGCTTATCGAACTCGGCCTCAATCCCTGCCTCCTGACCACGGACGTCCTTGAGGGAATGTTGGAGATGGTGTTGCGGCGCAAGGATTTGATCGACTCGGCCAAGGTCCTGCCTCGGGTCGCCTGGTCGGGCAAATGAACCCTAGTCAAACGGCGGAACAATGAGCAATTGGCTGATTACGGGGGGCTGCGGCTTCATCGGCTTGGCGCTGTTGCGGCGGCTTCTGGAACAGCCGGGAGCAATGGTCCGCATCGTGGACAATTTGAGCGTCGGCACGCGCGAGGATCTCGGCGCGCTCGCCCGGTTCTCCGACATCGACCCGGAAAATCCCGGCGCCTGGTCGGGCGTGCAGCTTGTGGTCGGCGACATTCTGGACCAGGACTTGGCCCTGCGGGCCGCCCAAGGGGCGGACGTGGTCGTGCACTTGGCCGCCAACACCGGGGTTCCGGCCTCGGTCGCCGCGCCGAGACAGGATCTCATGGCCAATGTCCTGGGCACCTTCAATTACCTTGAAGGCGCCCGCCAAGCCGGTTGCCCGGCTTTTGTCTTCGCCTCCAGCGGGGCCACGGTCGGGGAATGCATCCCGCCAGTCCACGAGGAGCTTCCCTCCCATCCGGTTTCCCCCTATGGGGCGAGTAAACTCGCCGGCGAAGGCTATTGCAGCGCCTACCATGCCGCCTACGGCCTGGCCACCGCCAGCCTGCGCTTCGGCAACGTCTACGGTTCGGGATCGGGCCATAAATCAAGCGTGGTCGCGGCCTTTCTCAAGCGCGCCTTCGCCGGTCAGCCCCTGGTCATCTACGGGGACGGAACCCAGACCCGCGATTTCATCTACATCGACGACATCGTCTCCGCCATTTTGGCGGCGGCGACCACTCCGGGCATCGGAGGGCAGGCGTTCCAGATCGCGACCAACCGGGAACACTCGGTCTTGGAATTGGCCGAGATGCTGGTGGACATTTTGGCCGCGCACGGACTGGGCGGGGTCAAGACGGTATACGAGCAAGCCAGGCCGGGCGACGTGCGCCGCAATTTTTCGGACACCTCCAAGGCATTGCGCCTGCTCGGCTGGCGACCGGGGTATGAACTGCGGCAGGGCTTGGAACTGACGGTGAAATGGTTTATGGGGCAAGGCTTGAATTAGGCAGGGCTGGTTCTAATCGATGTAAGGCGTCATAGCCGCATTTGCGTTTTGGGTGAGCTGTGGGGCTGTAAAGCCTGAGGGAAGGACACGTGATTTCCAACCTGAGAATCTTGGGCATCTTGCTCGGCTTTATCGGCATGCTTGTCACGTTCCTGCGTTTTCGCGGGGCCAGGTGGCACCGAAAAAGCTTTGTGCTGCTTTCCCTGGCCAGCATAATCATACTCGGCATTTCCCTGGATCCGGACCTGCTCAATCTCACCCGGGATGTCTTTCTTTTCAAGGACGTGGTCTACGGCCGCGTTCTGGCCCTGCTCGTTCTGTCCACGCTGTTCCTGCTGATCTTCGTGTTCTATCTTTACGAGAAGATCGAAAAGATGAAGAGCAACGCCGACGTTTTGTTCCGCAGCCTGTCCCTGATGGAGCTCGAACATCGAAGCGACATCAAGGACACGCTGCGTCCGATCACCATCCTGATACCTGCCTACAACGAAGCGGACAATCTGCGCCTTTTGCTGCCGCGCCTGCCCAAGCAGATCGCCGGACTCGACGTGGGCGTGCTTGTCGTCGACGATGGCAGCCGGGACGGGACACGTGAAGTCTTGGACGAATTCGGCGTCCCCTACCTGCGCAACATCGTCAATCGCGGCCAAGGAGCGGCCAGCCGTCTCGGCTACAACCTGCTCAAACTCAGCAAAGGGGTGCGCATCGGCGTAACCATGGACGCCGACAACCAGCACCGTCCCGAGGACCTGGAAACACTCATCCGCCCCATTTTGGACGGGAGCTGTGATCTGGTCATCGGCTCCAGGCGGCTCGGGGAGACCAAAAGCTCGTCGCTGGTGCGCAATCTCGGCGTGGTGGTTTTTTCAGGCGCCCTGAGCTTCATTATAGGGGTGAAGCTAACCGATTGCAGCAGCGGATTTAAATCCTTCAGCCGGCGTTGGATGGACTCGGTCACCTTGCTTGAGGACCAGTTCCAGTCGACTGAGGTGCTCATTGCCACGGTCAAAAAAGGGTTGCGCGTGGGCGAGGTCCCCATTACCATTGAAAATCGGCCATGCGGGGAGAGCAAGAAGGGGACTGACCTACGGTATGGGCTCCAAGTCGCTAAAGTTCTTGTGAAATCGTGGTGGCGAAGTTAAACGTTTCCATCGATGGGTCGGCATTTTTTTGATGCACTCCCAGCTATTTTATCACCGTCGTTTCGCCTTTTTGTCCCGCCTTTCCCGGGACGCCCCGCGGCGGCTTTTCCGAGAAACCACCGCTGATGAGGCGCGCCGCTGTTTTTATTGGGCCGTGAGCCATCAGTTCTAATTGAGGAAGCAAAGATTGAAAGTCCATCTGGTATTCGCGCCGCCGACATTCCATCTCAACCAGGGCGATCTCGGCAAAGGCATCGATCCGCCGTTGGGTATTTTGTATCTGGCTTCGTATCTTCGCGAATACGGCCCCAAGGGCATCACCCTGGCGGCCACCGACGGCACTCTTTTAGGATACGAGGAAACGTTGCAGGCGATCTTGGCCGAGGGTGCCGATATCGTGGGTATTTCAGCGGTGACCACTAACGCCCTTGGGGCGTACAAGCTGGCCAAGGAAATCCGGGCCAAGATGCCCGGGGCCAAAATTGTCGTCGGCGGGCCGCACCCCACGGCCATGCCCCAGGAGGTCTACGAACGCGGGACGGCCGATGCCGTGGTCGTCGGCGAGGGCGAACAGACGTTTCTGGAATTGGTTTCCCATTATCACGGCGGCGGCGAGGACGGGCTTCCCGCCATACCGGGCCTGGCTCTGTGGCGGGAGGGTGTCCTGCACCGGACCGCCGAACGCGGATTTATCCGCAACCTCGACACCATTCCCTTTCCGGCCAGGGACCTCTTGGACGCCAAAGCCTACTCCGGCTATCCGCTCGCACAAAAGCGGCCCGGCACCATCATTCTGATCTCCCGGGGCTGCCCGTACAAATGCACATACTGCTCCAACAACGTTTGGCGTTGCGGAACGCCTACCTACCGGCGCCGCAGCCCCGAAAACGTCGTTGCAGAGCTGCGCCTGCTGCGGGAAATGGGCTATAGGGAATTCTTCGACAACTCCGACGAATTCAACACCGGGCTCATGCAAAGCAAGAAGCTCCTGCGGGCCATCATCGACGCCGACCTCGATATCCGCCTCAAATGTCAGGTCAGGGCCACGCCCATGGACGACGAGTTGGCCGAGCTGATGCGCCGGGCCGGCGTCTGGTACCTGCACCTGGGCATCGAATCCGGTAACGAGCGGACCCTCAAAGGCATCCGCAAACAGATCACCCTGGCCGATGTCGAGCGTTGCTGCGAAATCCTCAAGAAACAGGGCATCAAGATCTGGGGCCTGTTTATGTATTTCAACATCTGGGAAGAGGACGGCAAGCTGTGCATCGAAGACACGGCCATGTCCTCCAGGACGTTCGATTACGCCAGGGGCCTGCTGCGCCGGGGATTGATCGACTTTTTCGGCGGCAGCATCACCACCCCGTATCCGGGATCGGCGCTGTGGGACGTGGCCGAACGCCATGGACTGATCAAACCCGAATGCCGGGGCAATTGGGACCTGTGGTTTTACAAGCGCGAATTGCGGCTGGTTTCGACCTTTCCCGGGGTGTCAGAAAATGAGATTTTCCAGTTGCACCAGAAGACCGCGAAATATTTGGTCTGGTCGCTGCTCAAGGCCAAGGCTGTGGACTTACACAACCTGCCATTCACCATCCGGCGGGGGTTCTATTTTCTCAAAAGGGCCGTGCTGGGACTTTTGGGTGGAGCAGGGCGCGCCCGCAGTGGCAAAGCGTAATCTCAGCGGACCGCGGCGAAGCCAACACGCGGCTGGTACGGGATAGACGGTCTGGGGTTTGAAAATAATGTTTTTCGTATGGGCTTCGGTTTGGCAGGGTTTTGCCGTCCTGGCGCGCCAAGGGCGGTCATGTCATTGGCTGCGTCTAAAAGGAGCAACACCATCGAAAATATATTTATGAGGCTTGAATAATATGTGTGGAATTTTTGGTTTTTTTCTTTCCGAGGACAAGAGAGTCGCGTTGTCCGATGCCCAAGCAATAACTAAACTTTTGCTCATCGAATCCGAGTCGCGGGGCAAGGAAGCCTCGGGCGTGGCCATTCGCACCGGGCATGGCATTGAGGTTCTCAAGGGGACGGTGAGCAGCTCCAAGCTCGTTCGATCCCGGCGATACATGGATATGATGGATTTTGGCGGGGCCGGACGTTCCGGGGCAGGCGGGGTCGAGGTCATCGGGCCGCTTGCGGTTATCGGCCATTCGCGCTTGGTCACCCACGGCGGCCAGGAAAGCCCCTGCAACAATCAACCCGTGGTCAAAGACGGCGCCGTCTGCATCCACAACGGCATCATCGTCAATGCCGACGAGCTCTGGCGCGAATATCCCGGCATAGAAAAGAAATATGAGGTCGACACCGAGGTGCTCGTGAGTCTGCTGCGGATGCACCATGGGGCCACGGGCTCCCTGGCGGATTCCCTACGGCGGACCTTCAGGGGGATCGAGGGCTCGGCTTCGGTGGCGGTTTTTTTTAACGACCTGGGCCGGGCCGTTCTGGCCACCAACACCGGTTCGCTGTATATAGCCCACAATTCCGACCAGGGCCTGCTCGTTTTCGCCTCGGAGAAATACCTTCTGGCTACGGCCTTGGAAAAGGCTTTAGGGAAACAGCGGGTCCAGGCGTATCCCATCTCCCAGGTCAAGCCTGGCACCGGCTGCCTGGTCGACTACCGCAGCCTGGAATGCATCTGGCTGCGCTTCGATGAAAATCTCGCCGCTTCGAACAGCGGCCAGAATGAATCCTCACCGCCGCTTGAGATCAAGGAACTCGGTAGCGTCGACGATCAAAAAGCCTTAGCCACGCTTCACGAACGGGCCATCACCAAGTTGTCCCAGACGTCTAAGGACGCCATGAACCGTTCCTGGAGCAACGTGTACGAGAGTGCCAATCTCAGGCGCTGCACGCGGTGCGTTTTGCCGGAAACCATGCCGTTCATCGATTTCGATGAAGACGGGGTCTGTAACCGTTGCCGCAACCACCGACCTATAGCTTTGCGCGGCGAAGATGCCCTGGAGCGCCTGGTGGCCCCGTACCGGAAAAATACCGGGGAACCCGATTGCCTGGTGGCTTTCAGCGGTGGCCGCGACAGTTCCTATGGCTTGGATTACGTGAAAAATGTGCTGCGGCTCCACCCGGTGGCCTTTACCTATGATTGGGGTATGGTTACCGACCTAGGCCGCAGAAACCAGGCTCGGATCGTTGGCAAGCTCGGTGTCGAGCACATAATCGTCTCTGCCGACATCACCGTAAAACGCCACTATATTCGTAAGAACATCGCGGCATGGCTGCGCAAGCCCGACTTGGGCATGATCCCGCTGCTCATGGCCGGCGACAAGCCGTTATTGCATTTCTCCCGGGAAATCATGCATCGCACCGGTGTGAAGCTGCTCATCCATTCCTGCGGCAACGGACTTGAGGAAGGCAATCACAAAATTGGCTTTTGCGGAATCCATGTCGATGACACCAGGCCGCACCAGCAGCTTCCTCTCCGGGACAAGGCTAAACTTTTCGCCTATTACGGAAAGCAATACCTCCAAAATACGGGTTACATCAACAGCTCTCTTTGGGATACCTTGTTCGCCTATTGGAACACGTTCCTGCAGTCTGATAACAGTATTCATCTGTTCCGCTACATACCCTGGGTTGAGGATCAGATCATCGACTTGCTTGTTGCCAAGTACAAATGGGAAAAGGAAAGCGACACCATCGCCACCTGGCGCATCGACGACGGCACGGCCGCCTTTTATAATTATGTGTATATGGCCGTGGCTGGATTTACCGAATTCGATACCTTCCGTAGCGCCCAGATACGCCAGGGTGCAATGACCCGGCAGCGGGCCTTGGAGCTGATCAAGGAGGAGAACAAGCCCCGGTTCGAGTCCTTTGAATGGTATTCGCAAACCATCGGCTTTGACTGCAACCGCGCTGTGGATGTCGTCAACGCCATCCCGAAGCTCTACAAACAGCGGGGGAATCAGCGAAGTTGACCCCCGAACCGGCTGAGGCCGGCCGGTCCTGGCCGGCGGTCAGCGTCATCGTCCTGACCCATAATGGCGGTCAATTTATCGGCGGGCTCCTGGATTCCCTGGCGGACCAGTCTTATCCCAAGGATATGATGGAGGTTCTGGTCGTCGACAACGCCTCCAGCGACGACACCAGGGAAATCGCCCAAGCCCGGCCCTTTGCGAGGTTTATCGCCCTGGAAGACAACCTGGGCTACGCCGCCGGCAACAACCTGGCCGTGGGGCACGCTTCCCACGACACCCTGGCCTTTCTCAACCAGGATGTCATCTGCCACCGGGATTGGCTGGCCGGACTCGTGGCGGCTCTTATGGACCATGAAGAGGCCGGCGCGGTCACGTCCAACATGGTCATGCCCTGGTGCGCCGAATACCAAGCCAAGGAGCGTTTTCGGCCACTCGACGTCCTGTACTACGTCGATCTCTCTTGCTTCGGTTATGGGGCCTTCAAGCGCAACGGCACCGACGCCTTGGTCCACCCCCGGATCATCTCGGGCTGCGCCTTTTGTCTCCGTCGCCGGACCGTCGAGGAACAGGGAAAGCTTTTTGAAGAAGATCTGCGCATGTACGTAGAGGACACGGACCTGTCGTTGCGCCTGCGGAATATGGGGCTTGAGGTCTTGGCGGTCCGGGCTTCGGTCGTGTACCATCTCCACGAGGGCGCTCCCGAGATAAATCAGCGCCGCCTAGCCATCGGGATGAGGGCGATCATGAACCGAGTCTATGTGTATTATAAAAATATGAGTACGCCGGAATTTTGGGCGTATCTTCCGCTGTTGGCCCTGGGAGGGCCGATGAAGATTTTTGAAATGCCGCTGAACCCCATGAAAAGAGCCCTGTATTTCGTGCCTTTCGCCCTGCTGTCGCTGGGCTGTATGGCTGCTGCCTTGTGCACGCTCGGCCGCTTCCGCCAGGCCCGCGGCAAGGCGCTTGGCAGCCGCCGGGGCGGAACCTTTCATCTTCTGCGCCAACTTTTCCAGAGGACGGCCTGACCGTGTCCCAGGAAACGGTGCTGCTCACTCCGCCCTTGGCGGCCCGGGACAGAATGGGCGACCTGCATGAGGCCGGGGCGGTCATGCCCGGCCTGGGCCTTCTGTATCTAGCCGCCAACCTGCGCAAGCACGGCCATCCGGTCCGGGTCCTGGACGCCGAGGGGCTGTGCCTGGACACCGCGACCGTGGTGGAGATGTTGCGCGTAAGCCCTCCCAAGGTCCTGGGCATCGGCACCACGACACTGAGCCTGTTCAACGCCGCCTCGGTGGCCGAAGCGGTCAAGGCCCGGCTACCCGAAACCCTGGTGGTTCTGGGCGGGCCGCATGTCACCGCCTTGCCCAGGCAAACCATGGAGCAGTTCCCGGCCATCGACGCCTGCATCCTAGGCGACGGCGAAACAAGCTTGCTCGCCCTGGTGGAGAACGCCTTGGGAGGCAGGGAACTGGGCCAGGGCGTGGACGGGGTCCTGTGGCGCGAGGGTGCGGATATCCGCACCCACCCCAAGACGCGGCATATCGCCGATCTCGACAGCCTGCCTTTCCCCGCTTGGGACCTGCTCGACCGCTTCCCGGGGCTCTACCGGCCTCCGTTTCATTCCTACCGGCGTCTGCCCGTGGCCAACATCGTCACGTCCCGGGGCTGCCCCGGGGCCTGCTCTTTTTGCGACCGCTCGGTGTTCGGCAGCAAGGCCCACTTCCATTCCATCGACTACATCCTGGAGATGGTCGAACGCCTGGTCAAGGATTTCGGTATCCGCGAAATCGCCATCAAGGACGACATGTTCACGGTGACCAAGGAACGGGTGGGCGAATTCTGCGCGCGCCTGCGGGAGCGCAAGCTGGATATTCTCTGGTCCTGCAACGCCCGGGTGAACTCGGTCGACGGGCGGATGCTCGGGGATATGAAGCGGGCCGGCTGTTGGATGATTTCCTACGGCATCGAGAGCGGTTCCCCGGCGATGCTCAAAAAGATGATGAAAGGGGCCACCCTGGATCAGGCCAGGCGGGCGCTTACGCTCACCAGGGCCAGCGGCATGGTCAGCAAGGGGTTTTTCCTGCTCGGCATTCCCGGGGAAACGAGCGCCTCGCTCGCGGAAACCCTGCGTTTTCTCGGTGACCTGGAACTCGACGAAATGAGCCTGAACTTCTTCACTCCCTTTCCCGGCTCCAAGCTCTACGCCGAGATACTGGCCGAGGGTTTTGAGCCGGATTTCAGCCGCATGAGCATGCAGGAAGTGGTGTACCTGCCCAAGGGGCTCACCGAGGCGGACCTGCGCCGGTTCCAGAAGAAGATGATCCGGTCCTTTTATCTGCGCCCGGGCAAGCTCCTCGGGTATTTCGCCAGGGGGCTTGGCGACTCCGGGGAGCGCAAGCGGCTGTGGCGCATGGGCAAGACCTTCGTCTCGTTGGTCGCCAGCGGCTTGCGGCGTAAATTTTTCCTGGGTAGGCGTAACCCGGGAAAATCCAACTGAACCTGCGGGACACGATGCCTACGCCGCAAGACCCTCTCTTTCGCTGCCGCGTTTGCGGCGATACGCGAGGCGTTCTGGTCCTTGACGCCGGCCGGCACAGCCTGAAGCGTTGCCAGGGCTGCGGCTTGGTCAGCCTAGAGCCGTTGCCAGGCGAGGCCGAACTGGCCGAACACTACCGCAAGGAATATTGGCAGGAAGCCGCGCAAACATCCGCGGCCGGGGTGGACCGTCTCTATGACTGGCGCATGGGCGGCGTGGCGCGCCGGCTGGCCGGGCTCGTTCCCGCCGGGGCAAGGCTGCTCGACGTCGGGGCCGGCGGCGGCGCGTTCATGAGGCTGTGCCGGCGGGTGGGGCTTGAGGCCTGGGGCCTGGACAAGTATGCCGACCCTGGTGGCGATCCGTGTTTCTTGCGCGGTGACCTGTTGTCCCTGGCCCTGCCCGAGGCGCATTACGACGCCGTGACCTTCCTGCACGTGCTGGAGCATCTGGCGGACCCGGCGGCGGTGTTGGCCGAGGCCTTGCGGATTCTCAAGCCGGGCGGGATCGTGCTCGTCGAGGCGCCGAACGCCGATTCCCTGGCCTTCAAACTGTTCAAGTCGCGCTGGCAGCCTTTGGAGCTGCCCACGCATTTCAATTTTTTCAGCCCCACCTCGCTGAAGCATCTCGTGGGCCTCCTGGGCGGAGCGCGGGTCGTCGCCATGACGCAGTTTTCCCTGCGGGCGTCGCCGGCCGCGCTGGTTTTGTCCCTGGCGCCCTGGCTCCAGCCAAAACGGGTGCGCCGGGAAACCGGAGGGCGTTATCCCGCTTACCTGAAGATGCTCTACCTCGGAATGCAGGCCCTCGCCTTGGCGCCGGCCCTCTTGGCCGCGGGCCTGGGCCGGGGGTGCATCCTGCGCGCCTCTATCCGGAAGGCGCCGTGAGCTCCCCGTATTCCCGCCGACAACGCCTCGCCCAGGCGCTTAAGTCGAAATTCGCCGTGGATTCGGCTTTCAACCTGGTCAGCGTGGGCCTGCTCGCTGTCAGCGGACTGGCGCTCAATTTCATCATCGCCGCCAAGTTCGGCGCCCAGACCCTGGGTGCGTTCAACATCGTCTATTCGATCTACGTTGTCGTCGTCCAATTGGCTTCCATGGGCGTGCAGGCCTCCTGTCTCAAGTACGCAGCCGAGTTCAGCTCGGACGAAGAGCGCCTCAGTTCGCTTCTCACCGCCGCCCTTGTTCTCACCGTGTTCTCGGCCACGGTGGTGAGCGCCGCGCTCGTGCTCTGCGCAGGGACGCTCGGACGCATCTACGGCAGCGACGCCATCGCCGAGGGGATACTTTGGGTGATCCCGGGTCTTTGGTGTTTCGCCCTTAACAAGCTGCTCATGGGCGTCGTCAACGGACTGCGTCGTATGAAGGCCTATGCGGCGTTCACCTCGGTGCGCAGCCTGATGCTGCTCGCGGGCATCGTGGTCTGCGCCGTTTCCCATGTTCCCGGGGAAAAATTGACCATGGTCATCTCGGCGGCCGAACTCGTTCTGCTGGCCAGCCTGCTCGTTTACACCGCCGACCTGATTCGCTTTAAAAACATTGGCGGCATCCGGGAGTGGGTGCGGCGGCATGCGGTTTTCGGGCTCAAAAGCATTTCCCTGGGCATCATGTCCGAGGTCGGGTGCCGATTGGACATTCTGCTTCTGGGCTATTTCGCCGGGGAATACCAGGTAGGGGTGTACAGTTTCGCGGCCATGCTCGTCGAGGGCTTCAACCAGCTCCCGTTCGTTTTTCGCAGAAACATGGACCCCATCCTGACCCAAATGATCGTCTCCGGCCAAAAGGACGAACTGCTGGGAATAATCAAAAGAGGCCTGCGCCTGGGGCTGGTCGGCATGAGCCTAGTCGGGGCGGTGTCCGTGGCCGTCTATCCCGCCCTGGTGAGGTGGGTGGTGGGCAATCCGGTCTTCATGAACGGCTGGGGCGTCTTCGCCGTGCTCATGACCGGGGCGGTGATTCAGGCGACCTACCTCCCGTTCAGCGGCATCCTGGTCCAGGGCGGCTATCCCGGGTACCAGACGATCATGATTCTGGGTATGGTCCTGGTCAATCTGGCGCTCGGGGTGACGCTCATCCCGTTTTTTGGAGCCTTGGGCGCGGCGGTCGCAGCCGCTGCTGCCTATGCGTCCACGGTTTTGTTCCTCAAGGTGCTAGTACGCCGCGTTTTGGGCGTGGAAATCTGAGCGGGCGAGTGTCTATCCGGATGCCTTTTATCGAGGATGCTTCACCAAGTCCGAGGCTTTGCGGGGGCTATTCGACGCGGCACGATCCCACCACCCGGCCGTTCAGATACGGGGACTGACGCAAAGCACCCACCGGCGGAACCGCGGGTAAAAATCCGAACGATTTCCTTCTCGTGTGTAGCCCGATCGTCCCGAGTGACCAGCGGAAGCGGTGCACCGGGAGCAACGGTTTCGAAAATCAATGGGCCGCCCGGCACCTTTTGACCTGCCTCCAAAGTTGGTCCAGCCTGAATGCCCGGGATATACAAGTTGCTTTTTCCGGATTGCACGAATAAGCAAGTTTGCTTAAACGTGAGGACCTGCCGGACATAGGACGAGACGGCGGCAGCAACGTTTTTGATGATGAGGATCGGTCATGTTCTGGTTTTTCTCGGTAGCATATGTATGTTTGCATTTTTTTGTGTACGTCCTGGTCCTGCGGCACCGCCCGATTTTACGCACGGAAAAGGGTGTATTTTTCTATCATTCCCTTTCCTTTGTTTCTATTTTGCTGATCGGTCTTGTTCTGTTCGCCGTTGCTCCTGGAGCCAATACTTTTTCTCAGGCAGTCGGCATCGCAGCTTTGCACGGGATTTACAGCCTGACTTTCCTTGAGGTATGGGCCTTGTCCGAGGGGGGGTATTCGTTGCGGGTTTTAAAGGCGGTTTTCAGTGCCCCGGGCATCGGAAAGGCCGAGATCGTAGAACGCTTCACAGGCTTAAGCGAACGGAAAAAGGCGGGACGGTTGTCCGCCCTTGAGGGGTTGCGTCTGGTGGTGTGCCGTGATGGCACGTACCGTCCGACGCGGACGGGGTGGTTTGTCGCGTCCTTTCTTGCCGCGTTGTCGTGGCTCGCGGGCTATCGGACAACGGGGTGAACGACGTGGGTTGGCTTTTTTACGTCTCTGTCGCCCTGATTCTGGGCATTGTTGGACAGGCTCTGTTGGTCCGGTCCGAACTGCTGGGCAATGTGGTTTTTGCCTTTTTGGGCTCAGGCGGATTCATGGGGCTGTGGTTGATGGCCGTTCTGGCCGAATATTACGACTCAACCATGTTCATCGTCGGGATTTTATTATATTTATTTTTGTGCGAACTCTATCTGTTTTGTGTGACATTTGTCTACAGTAGTGTTTCGGCCAACCTACTGCTGAAGCTGCGACAGGCAGCGATGTCTGTGGACGAAATTGCGCAATTTTACGACAATGCACAGATGGCATCAATGCGGGTGGAGAGACTGTGCCAGGTTGGGTGGGCAGTTGAGCGGGATGGTACGTTGTGGGCAACTCCCAACGGGACAAAAATAGCTATAATTTTTCAACATATCCGGAATTTTTTTTATCATACTGAATAGCTATGGGGATTTTCACTCGCATAAGCCATTCTAGAATGCCGTTCTCTTGCGTCAGATGTGAGAGTGACAGGATAAGAAGGATTTCCCTTGGCGGCCGTGGTTGAAATTGAGGGGTTGTTTTTTGCGATGCGTCTTGTAATCATTTTGGGAGAGTAAATGAGAAAAATCATCGCAGACTGTGGCATTCGATCCATTCCACTTTCGCTCATGCCCCAGAGGGCTTGTCCCTTTGATTTTAAGAAGAGGTCATGGCGATGACCAATTTGATGGTAAGTATGCCCGGGGTGAAGGCATACATCGAAAGGCATCCGCGGCTTTGGAGCTGTGCCTGGAAAATAATGCACAAGACATCGTTCCTGCTGCCACACGACCCGACCTATTACGCCATCAGACATCTGAAGCAAAGTGATGCCGACCTCATCCTCGACATTGGGGCAAATCAGGGGATTTCCGCGCTATCATTTCACAAGATCTGCCCGAACTGCCGCATCGTCTCCTTTGAGCCGAATCCAGCGCACCAGCCAAATCTGCAAACGTTGAAGTCGCGCATAGAATGTTTCGAATTTCATATGGTGGGGTTGAGCGATACGTCTGGTGAATTCGTCCTTTTTACCCCGTATTATAAGAATATTCCCTTGCATACATTCTCATCCTTTAATGAGGAGAATGTTTCCATATCCCTGGATAATTCCTATTCCCCGGTAATTCGCCGCCAAATCACAATTCGACAAAGTCTTTGCGTAGTCAAGCCCCTGGACGATTTTGGCCTCGCTTTGGATATCGTCAAGATCGATGCGGAGGGCCTGGAACAACAGATTGTCTCCGGAGGGATAAAATCCATTGAAAAGTACATGCCGAGCATTATTTTCGAAGCGTGTCATGGGAAATTGACGGATATCACATCTCTTCTCTTCGGTCTTGGGTACAAGATCACATCTTATTCTCCGCAAGATGATGTATTTTCCGAGGTTAACGTCAATGAGACGGTTGGAAATGTCAGCGGACTGAGGAATTTGATTGCAGTAAATGAGAATATTTTTAAAAAATTGCCCCGGGGTTGATTGCGTAGCTTGCCAATAGTTTTGTGCTTCACTCATTTGTGTGCTACCGTAAAAGAATAGAGTTTGAGGCCTTTTCCCTTGGGGGCGGTATTAGATTTTTGACCAAAATCTATTGTTTATATACAATCTTAAGCGATTTTTTACATTTGTTTAAAAATGCCACTCGTCATATTTGGCGGTATGTCTAGGCTAAGACAATATCATTGAGAGTGAGATGCGGAAAATCGTTTGGGTTGGCGTATCCTTTTGAACGGTTCGAAAGCATTCTCGTCGGGGAAGTTGGCACCGATCAAACCGAAATTTTGGTGGAACCCCGGTCCTGGAGACCCTCCAAGTCTGCATCCCCTGCAACTCGATTGACCCGGTCGACGCAACGTTCAAACGCAGTCTGCCCCATTTCACCAGGGACAATATTATGTTTGGCGCTGTGACGGTGGATCCCCCTCCGCGAGCCTGCCTCAGACACAGGGAAAGCTGGGGAAGGGCGACTTCATCGTCCTGGTGGAAGAAAAAGGTGAATGTGAAAGACAAAAAACTAAGGAATATTGGGAAAATGTACGATCATGCTTTTTCAGATTGCCGTCGACTTGCCCCCACCCCGTGGAGTAGCCCCCCATTTCGACCGGACACCTCCAAGCTCATAGGAGGTAGTGCTGGAGGTATGGCTAGACATAGTGCTAACGAGTTTCCAACGGTCGAGGTGGTGG
>Ga0326727_10003563_pt1 | contig 49429 bp, 40 predicted proteins | sample MB2enrmetagenome_FD_207643 | JGI IMG/M metagenome (GOLD analysis project Ga0326727, IMG submission 207643) | Lab enriched peat soil microbial communities from McLean, Ithaca, NY, United States - MB29MY | ecosystem: Environmental > Terrestrial > Soil > Wetlands > Peat | place: USA: New York... | reverse complement strand
TGGGGTTATTTGCAGCGCCCAGCCCGCCCTGGGAAGGTACAGTACCACCAGGACTAAAGATCGCGGGAACTGACGGCATCGAATACATGATTTTGGATCGGCTGCGAGACAGTTCTGTGAATACACCCCGCCTGTTGTAATTTAGCACAGTAGCAGCCGGTTTCTAATGCTTGGCACCAGCCGCGCACCTTAGGAGCATGCGCGGGTTTAAGTACGTGCCCGAGCATCACGCCGCTGCACATCTAAGGTTTCAAACCGATCGTGTCTGCTTTTTCCAATACACGGCGCGCTTGTCAATCGAACAAATTTCCTCAGTGATGCCGTGACTGGCACGAAATTCATCGATAGCCCTGCGGCAGTCGGGCACATTCTGATAGTCGTCGAAAATCGCGTACCCGCCGATTAGTTCCGGGCCGTCACACGCCAGTCTCGCAAATCAAAGGGGACCCACTGGAATCCAGAAGCAAGTACGGGACTTGTGCGCTGATAATGGGTGGGCATAGACGCGGGCGCGACCTCCGGAGCCGTGCCCGAAACATCGCGTTTTGGGCCTCCTGCGACCAAATGGAACTCTGTCACGGTCACACCATCGAAGTCGCCAGACACTAGCATTTGCCACTTCGGGCCCAACCGTCCCAATAAATAGTAGATGAAGGGCTCGGCTGAGCCGGGCCCGCCGTGAAACACAAACAGGAACCGGTCGAACGAGTTAAGCCGGGTTGCCAGGAACTCATCGAGGCGCGTCGCTTGGTCACCGTAGCTTCGAGACAACGGAAAGAACGGCGTTTTGGATGGGTAGAAGGTAAGCTGCGCGAACAACGGATTATCGGTCACCGGCTCGAGTGGCATGCTGTCTGATTCCGGAAATTGGCTGCGCAAGAGAACCGGCGCATGGTCGATTGCCGTCTCCCGGTCAACAAAGGCCAACGCGTCGCACCAGTCTCCCAGAAGGTGGGCGTGGTGGATGCGGGGGAACTGCCTTAGCGGTAGCAGCGTCAAACCAATCAGGGCGACCACAAGAATTCGAGAGACCAGACGCCCCGGATCGAGCGAACTAATCCAGACGGCCAGGAACATCGCGAAACCCGGAGCATAGGGTAGCAGATATCGGGGAACGAACACCTGCGCCGCGGAGACTTTCGAAAACGCGAACAGAGCCATGGGAGGCGCCAGCGCCCATACCACCACCAGAACCCGTTCCAGAGTTTGACCGGCGAGCCAAGGCGTCATGATCCGGCCTGCCAGCAACAGCACCACACCGACGATCAAGAGGGCTAACGCGGCTGGCCTTGGAAAAAACGTGCCTAACAGATCGTCCAAACTCGCCCGGAGCATAAATGAGTGGGCTTTTGCATCGGCCAAAGCCATGCGATACTGAACCGCTAAAAGCGCAAGGCTGCTGGCTACAAGAATCGCCGACACCGTCAGTTGGGAGACCGGGAGCCGCCGCCCGGCAAGGAAGCAACCCAGCAGATAAAGGCAGTGAACCGCCAGCATAGTCCCAAAGAGCATATGGAGATGCAGCATCAAACCCGTGACGATTCCGTAAGACGCTGCCAGCCCGTAACTAGGACGGTCGACCAACCGGAGTAGTAGTTCAGTTGACAGCACCACTGCCAGCAATCCGAGGCCGTATGGTCGCGCGTCGCCGGCAGCAAATTGTACGGGTTGAAGGGAAGCAAAAATGGCCACTGCAAGCCAGGCGATCGGAGACGTGAAAAGCCGCCGGGTCAGATGAAAAAGAATCACCGTCGCCCCAATCACACCTAAAAACGAAGGCAGGCGATACAACCATGGCTGCGTCGCGCCCAGGGAGCGCAGGCACAAAATCAGCAGGCTATACAGGATCGAGTGCGGCCATATAGTACAGCGCTTTGCAATTTCCCCAATGCCCCCGTTTGTCGTCCAGTACGAGATCGTCTCATCCAGCCAGAAATGAGAGTTGAATCCTAACAGCACATACAAGCCGATCAGAACAACTTGGGTTAATGTCAGAATCTTCGGTGTGAGCCACTTATCGGCGGATCGTTCGAATGGTATAAGGGAGCGGAACAGATTACGGGTAGTCAGACGAAATCCTTTCGCTGGGGTAGCTTCCATTTTGAAAGAGCGCCTTTCGGATATATCATTCCCCTCAGCCTGACGGAAATCAGTTCGCTTGCCGCCGGGTCCGGTCGCAGAAGGTTTTCGAGGGTGTACCGATGGCCGGCCACATCATCCCAAAGGTACCGCAACACGTCAAATTGTCCAAGTTGCGGAAATCAAAACCGCAGGTTGTCTGATATCGCACTCCTCGAAAAACCGTCTTTGTGCAATCAAATGATCCTTATACCGGAAATGGAAAGTCCACCTGGCCACGCTATAATGAAGTACGTTGCTGCGGAGGAGCCAAATTTCTGCGCTGGTTTTCGATCTCGACGGGACGCTTTATCTGCAGCCTCCGGTTCGTCGCATAATGATGTGGCAGCTTCTCCGGGCCGGGATCACTCGCCCCGTGTCTACACTGCGGGAGTGGTGGGCTGTGTATCATTATCGCCAGGCTCAGGAGCATCTGCGGACATTACCGGAACCACTGGCCGAAGGGCAGTTGCGCCTCGCCTGTGAACGGTCCGGACGACCGCCCGAGCAGGCCGCTCGGGCGGTCGCTTACTGGATGGAAGACGCCCCGCTCAGAGCGGTCGCCCGGCATCTGCGGCCGGGAGTTACGGATTTGCTGGCGACGGCAAAGCAGAAAGGAATTCGTCTCGGCGTGCTTTCGGATTATCCGGCTGAAAAGAAACTGCAGGCGATGCACCTTGAAAGTTTTTTCTCGGTGGTGCTCTGCGCACAGGACGCCCGCATCGGCGTGTTCAAACCATCGCCCAAAGGGTTGGCTGTCATGCTGGCCGAACTGGGCGCCGGTCCGGAGAATACCGTCTATGTCGGCGACCGGGCGGCAGTGGACGGGGAAACCGCTTTTCGTGCGGGGGTGGCGGGTGTCATCCTGGGCGAACCCAGCGGACGGGCCGGACCGGGATGGGTCGGAGCGCCAGACGTGCCCGCCTTACGAGCCTTGCTGGCGATATAACTGATAACCATGCCTACGACCGCGTGCCGGGTCTGCGGGTCCGGCCAGACCACTCTGTGGAAAGCCCGAAACCTCGACCGTGAATTGACGCCCGAGGACTTCAAAATCACGGACAGCCGCTACGGAGTAACCCTCACGCTCCACAAATGCGCCAACTGCTCGTTCATCTTCGCGGACGCTTCCGAGATCGGACAATTGACCTCACTCTACGAGCAACTCGACGATCCGTCCTATGAGGAAGGCACGGAAAATCGGATGCTCCAGATGCGCTGGCTGCTTGGGATCGGAGTGAAGCGGCATCCCGGGGCGCGCACGCTGCTGGAGATCGGCGCCGGCGGTGGATTACTGATTGCGGAAGCCGGGCGTCTCGGCTTGGAAGCCACCGGCGTCGAACCCAGCAAGTCGCTTGTGGCGGCGGCCAAGCGCACGCACGATGTGGACCTAGTTCAGGGCATCTATCCCCATCCGCGGCTCACCGGACGCCAGTTCGACTTGGTGTACCTGGTAGATGTCATCGAACATGTCGGCGACCCCGTGCAACTCCTGACGGACGCAGCCCGCGCGCTGGCGCCAGGCGGCATAATGCTGGTGGTGACGCCGGACGTGTCCAGCGTGGCGGCGCGTCTGCTCGGCCACCGCTGGTGGCATTTCCGCTTGGCGCATGTCGGCTACTTCAACGACCACTCCATGCGCCTGGCCGCGGAGCACGCCGGTTTGACCGTGCAATACACCTGCCGGATCAAGTGGTTCTTCCCTGTCCGCTATCTCGCGGAGCGGACTGCGGTCTATCTGCCCCTCGGCTTCGTCAATCGGACGGCGGAACGCGTCGCTCCCCTGCGCTGGATATACGACCGCGTGATTCCGCTCAATCTGCGCGACTCGCTGGCCTTTGCCATGCTGCGGAAAGGACTGTGATGCAGCCGGCACGCTCTGCGACATTTACCCTTGCCGAAAGAGCTCGTGCCCATATTTCGATAGCCCGCTTCGATCACTGGACCAAGAACGTCTTCATTCTTCCAGGGGTCGTGGTGCCGATCAGCGTCGATCACACGCCGATTACCACTGCCTTGGCCGTACGTCTGGTTCTAGGGTTTCTCGCCGCTGGCCTGATTGCGTCCAGCAACTATGTCATCAACGAGGTGCTGGATGCCCCCTACGACCGGTTGCATCCCATCAAAAAGAACCGCCCGGCGGCCTGCGGCCTGGTGAGCCTTCCGCTCGCCTACGTGGAATGGATATTTCTGATGGTGGCCGGGCTCGGGCTTGCTTCGTTGCTGGCTACTCCTTACTTGACCTGGACCTTGTTCGCGCTCTGGGTCATGGGATGCCTCTACAACATCCCGCCGGTTCGAACCAAGGACATTCCCTACCTGGATGTATTGTCGGAGTCAGTAAATAATCCCCTGCGGATGCTGGCTGGGTGGTTCATGGTGACCTCGACGATTATTCCTCCCGCTTCGCTTCTGATCAGTTACTGGATGATCGGCAGCTACTTGATGGCGCTCAAGCGGTTCAGTGAATTCCGGCAAATCAGTGACCCGGCGCGTGCCGGGGCGTACCGCAAATCCTTCCGTCAATACACAGAGCGATCTCTGTTGGTGTCGGTGACGTTTTATGCTGCCGCGGCGATGCTGTTTTTCGGCGCCTTCATCGTCCGCTACCGCGTCGAGTTGCTGTTGTCGTTTCCGCTGGTGGCGCTGGTGATGGCGGTTTACTACGATCTGGCTTTCGACGAGAACAGCGCCGCGCAGAATCCCGAAGGGCTGCATCGCCATTTGGGGCTAATGGCGTCGGTTACGGCCTGCGCCGTAGTGATGGTGGCGCTGATGTTCGTGGAACTTCCGGTTTTGCAGAAGATCTTCGCGCCCACCATGCCCACCCACGGTCTCAGCACGCCAACTCGATAGACGTCCTCAGGATAGAGGTAATCGAAGGGTCCGGAACTCCTGATCGTGGGGTTGCGTGCCGCAGGTTCGCATTCCAATAGGTTAGTTAGCCCAGAATGCGGCGGACCCAGGTGCACCCGATCTCTACCTCTAGCCCCCAGGCGATTTCGGCTTCGCTGCCAAGATCCGCATCAAAAGGCCCGCCCGTTTTCGAAAGTGCGTCTGACGTCTTGTCAGGGTGCAAAGTACCCATTAATATCGATCAACACGTCAGTCGGATCGGTAACATACACACTGATCTCTCCGCCACTGCCGGCAGCCACGATGGCCGCATTGGCAACAATAGTACCGGTTGGCGAGTTCAGCGTGGAAACTCCCGGTGTTGGCGTACCCGTAGGCCAGGTCGTGAGTGCCCCCAATCCCCCCTGTGGTACGGCCGTAATATTCAATGAATATGCTCCCGCCGTACTCGGAATGCCGCACACACTCGAGACAATCGGGAACGATCGCACGCTCCCTGCGGCCATCGACGGCGGACCGAAAGGACCCATTTTTTCACTCCCGTTCCGTGTGTCGGCTACGCGGCAAGGACTTACCGGGTAGAACTTCAAACCTGCTGCTAGCGGCACCGCAAAATAGCCATTGCCGTCCAACAATACATCCGTCGCGTTGGTCGCATCCACGCTGACCGCGCCGCTGTCGCCGGCGGGAACTATCGCTGCGTTCGCCAGGATCGATCCGCCTGGACTGCTCAACGTGGATACGCCCGGCTCCGGCTGACCTGTCGGCCAGGTGGTCAGGCTGCCTAGCGGCCCTTGCGGCGCCACCGTGAAATTAAGTGAATACGCGCCCGCCGTTCCTGGAACGCTACAGTCGCTGGATGGAATTGGGAATGAACGTTGATCCTGCGGCTGAAGCGATGGCGGGCCGAAGGGGCCCGCAGCGCCGCCTCCCATGCGCGTGTCGGCGATCCGGCACGGGGCAATTGGATAAAACTGCATGCCGGAGGGAAACGGCGGAGCGAAGTAGCCATCGATATCCAGCAGCAAATCCGCTGCATCCGTTACATACACGCTCACGGCTCCGCCGGCGCCTGCTGCAACAATCGCCGCATTCGCGACCTCGGCGCCCGTATAAGAATTCAAAGTGGACACTTCAGGCGTCGATTGGCCCGCGGGCCAAATACTCAGATACCCCAAATAACTATCCGGTAAAACCGTAACATTCAGCGAGTAAGCAGCCGCCGTCGAGGGAATCCCGCAGGACCCGGAGAGAATGCTAAATGACCTCGTCGCTCCCGCGCTCAATGACGGAGGCCCGAAAGCGCCGGAAACTCTGCTTCCGTTTCGTGTGTCCACCACCCGGCAGGGCGACACTGGATAAAAATCCAATCCGGTTACGGCCACACCCGCGAAGTTGGCCGTCTGGCTGGAGATCAAATCCGAAAACGTAATCGCCGGGCTGAATATATACCCATCGTGCGCGGCGGCTATGGTGTAAGTGCCGTGGGCTGGCACGGCGATACTGTAACTCCCCGTCGCATCCGTGGCCGTCGACGTCGTCTGGCTGCCGTTTACATTGATGGTCGCCGAGCCCAGTCCCACACCGGAGACGGAAACCTGTCCGGAGATGACAAAGTTATCGTTAGTGGACGCTGAAAAGTTAGCAATCTGGTTACTCGCCAGGTTGGTGAACGTCTGGCCGGGCGGAGTGAACAAAAATCCGCTTAGTGCCGGCGTAACTGTAACCGTACTTCCCGCGTGCAGGCCGCTGAAGGTGAACTTGCCTGACGTGTCCGTCGTGGCCGTGCTGGTTTGCGATCCGCTCAACGCCACGGTAACGCCGCTCAACGCGCTACCGGATAACTGGATACTGCCGCTGATGGTGTACGACACATTCACCGGGCCGGTAGGAGCTTGAGGAGGTCCAAATGTCACGGGTACCGCGCCGATGTCCTCTCCGTCCGATCCCGCTTGCGCCAGCGCGGAATTTCCGGGGCTGAAGCCTGCCCGAATCCACTGAATCAGCGTCGTGATGATATCGTTTCCGTAAACGCCGATCGAGCTATCTTCATACAGCGTCTGCGCCGCTACCCCCTGACGCAACCGGTAAAGGCTGGCCCACTCCCAACAGGCATGCGCAAGGTCATTGTAAACACCCGGCTTAGTATTCTGGCCTGCGCAAGACATCCCGTTATACGAGCCGTTCACGTAACGGTAATTGATGTTCGCGCCGGCATACACGGCCGAGTCGCTACTCGAAACCATGTCGCCAACATTGTAATTCGCCGTATCGCTCCACGCTGGCGCGCTGTTTCCCAGATAGGCGGAATCAAAAGTTGCCGTGTTTCGGCTTGAATCGACAAACATCGGATCCGCGGCAAGATCATGGTCGCCGGGAATTCCGCCGGAGAAGTTGTCCGCGTACCCGTTCGCGCCTCCCATGAATCCTCCGCCGTCATTGAGAAGATTCCATCCGTTGTTGTAGTTGCAGTTTGCGGGAGCGCAGGCGTTTAAATTCACATCCTGATCCGCAAACAATTTGTAGCTTTCATTGACTCCGGCCGGAGCCCACAAATTGTTGTTCTGGTAAGACGCCACTTGTCCAGTTGGGTTGGCTTCCGTCCTGGGATGCGCCGTCAATACCGCCGGACCGCCGTTGGACCCTCCGTTATTTCCAGTCACAATGGCTGTGTTGTGGTCGATCCTGTAAGTAATGCCGGTCTCGCCGGCCTGCTGCAGTGGAGCAGTGATCCAATAGCTCGAAAGTCCTTTCGCGTTGGGCAGAAGAATCAGGTTCGTCATCCTGTAAACTGCTCCATTTGCCTGCGCTCCATTGGCGCACATAAAAGGAGCCATGCTGTTACTCACCCACCCGGCGTGATCCGAGATTTCTCCCATGGCGGTCTGGCTGCCGTTTTTTCCAAACGTAGGGCCGTGTGGATTGGTGACGGTGTGCTGATCCAGGAACCAGAGGTTGTTTTGCAGATTCCCTTGCATCTGGATATAGAACTCCACCGGCACGGGAACCCGGAAGAAATTGTTTTCCACCAGCGCCCAAGACGTGGTGCTCGAATTGAGGATCTCGCCCAACCCCGCGCCAAAGTAATTCGAGTGGATGGTGAAACTCATGGCATCGAAGGTGTTCGCCTCCATTTGCGTATCGAACACATTCCCGACGATCTCTCGTACGCTCCCCGTTGCCATTGCAGGCGAGATGCCGTCGCGCAGCATGACCGAGGTGGCGGCGCCGCCTGCCTGCGATGCTCCTAGCGAATTCGTATGCACGTTGTAGTCGTGCTGAAAGATCTCGCCCGCCACCAGGCTTCCTGCCCCCGATGGCGCCAGGCCGCACGACGTGAAGGTGTTGTGTGTGGCGATCCATTGCGTGGAGGTCCCCGATGACCACATGCTGAATGCCGGATTCGCCGCGTCTCCGATACGCAAAAAATCGGTGTAAGTCAGCTTGTAGCTGCCGCCGTTGACCTGGCCGCCCAGGCTGAAGTACCCATTGCCGCCGCCTGCGTTCGATCGAACGATAGCATGATTGCCCGCTGTTCCCGCAGTGACCAAGCCGCGAAATCCGTATGCGCCGTCCGGATACGATGAATATTTAGTGGTTGCCGGTGACGCTGCCTGGCTGCTGTCAAATTCCAGAATTCCTCCCCCCTGCACAATCAGGTAAGGCGTAGTATTTGCGCCGCCGCCAGCTGCGTACCGCATGTCTCCGCGGACTTCAAGTTTCCCTCCCGCCGCAATCACCAGCACGCCCGTGTTACCGAATTGCAGCACCACGTTCCCCGCAGCCGGCGAGGTGCCGACGATCTCCCCGTCCGAGACGGTGATCGTCGCCCCATCGCTGATCGTCACGGTGTCGCCGCTTCCCGGCACCCCGTTATGGCAGGATGTCCACGTGCCGGTGGCGCTCCAGTCCCCACTCGAACCGACACACGCGGCTCCCCAACACGAGACCGTAAGGAAAAGAGCCGCCAACAGCTTTAACCGCATCGATAAAAGAATATGGATGGTGTCCAGTATAGCCACCGCGACCGCTCAGGGCGGCCTGGCTTTAGTAAAACTTGTGCAAAATCTGGAGGCGCGACGGCATCGGCGCGCCTTTATAACAAACCAGCAACTATCGCACGCTCAGCGTGACGGTCGCCGTGCTGCGTCCAAACCGGTTTTGCACCATCAATTGGATCGTGTACGTGCCCGCGGTCTGAATATCGCAGGCATTCGACGAGCACACCGTCACATTGATATTTTCGTCATGTCCGGGTCCATCGATCGGCCCCGGGCCAAACCGGTTCTTCGGACCCCAGCTGATGTAGCGCAACCGGACAGGGTTCCCATCCAGATCCACCACGCCCGATACGCTCCAGGAAAGAAGCAACGCCTGTTGCGCACCGCTCAGCGTGACGGTTGCCGACGAACCACTGTTAATGGCAAATCTGGAGATCGTCGGAGCGTTGCCGGTAGGGAGTGCATCCGGACATCCCGTGTACCCGGGCAGACAATAAATTTTGCTTTGGCTTTGCACCACGACTTCCGCATTGGCCGGAGAAAACAGCATTGCTCCTCCCGCCACTGATGGACAATCCCACGGCCAGTGATTGTTCGTCTCCTGACTCGCAGTGTTCGCAGTCAGCCCACCGTCATAGAAGATCGCGCCATAGGTCTTTAGTACCGTGATCAGCGGCATACAGTCGGCCGGTACACCGTTCGCCACCGGATCGAACGACGCCTTCAGCCGGATCTTACTCCCAAACGGGATATGATCCGTGCTCCAGGTCGTTGTTCCACCCGGACTCTGGGCATAAGTCGCCGCACCGGTAAACGCCGGCGTCTCCGCGCTCACGCCATTCATCATCGTCACGCCAATCGCATGCTGGATGCCGTTGCTCGCAATCCACTCGTCCCAACCCAGCCTGCCATTCATGTGCGGCAGACCGGAAACTGACGAGGTGTTGCTTACATCCCCCTGAGCATAAGGTCGCTGGACATCGCCCGCCAGCATGTCGTACGCGCCGTAGTTCGAACACCAGATCCCAGCCCCGTTATCGGCACAGTTATAAGCGTCGTACTCGATGCAGTTATCGATGTCTACTATCGTCATCTGTGCATCGGATGGTCCGTTGTTGCGCATCAGGTAGAAGCCAGGGGCAATGAAATAAGGCGGCTGGCCGCCAACCTGCGGCCGGCTGAACGGTCCGTAATAACTCTCGATCCGAGGCTTGTTCGGAACCGGCATTGTGCCTGGATCCACCCCATTCACACCACCCTGCACCGGCATCCGGCGCTGCGCATTGCCGTGTACGTAATGAATCACCTGACCTAACCACGGCTCACCAAAAGCGTCAGACTGAAACTGGGGATTTTGCAGCACGATCCCCTGCCCGGTGTTTTGGTTGTAAGTCAGCCAGGTGGCGGACCGTGGGTCGACCGAGGCGTTCGTGATATTCTGCCGAAACGTCGAGGTAGAAGTGCCCGGAATAAAACCGTGCCAGTCAATATAGCCCTGCCCTCCCGGACCAAATACCGAGCTCCCCGTTTGAGTTAAAGGGCAGACACCGCCATATAGCGTGAAAGAAAACCAGAAAATCACTAACCACTTCATCGAACAATTCCTCCTCTCACACCACGCTCGCGAGCCCCGCTGCCCCCCGTCCTTCCCGAAGGGAATCTAGCCCAGGGTACGCTGACCGGGACGGCGCCAATATCCTGACCATCGGATCCGGCTTGGGCCAGCGCGGAATTTCCGGGACTGAAGCCCGCTCGAATCCACTGAACCAATGTTGTGATGATATCGTTGCCGTATACGCCGATGGAGTTATCCTCGTACAAGCTTTGCCCGGCCACGGCCTGCCGGATGTCGTAAAGACTGGCCCATTCCCAACACTGTCCGGTAGGCAAGTAAACATAGGCGGCTGAACTCTGGCTCGGTTGAGCATATGGCGACGTAAAGGTCAAACTCGTCCCAGTCGCAGAGGCTAAAGTATAGGTATCGTAGTTACCCGTGGAGCCATCATAAATCGAGACCTGTCCACCGGCTGCCCAGGTCGAAAGAAATGGCTGCCCGCTTACATACGTTGCGGCCGTCGATCCATTCGACACGGCCAGGTGACCGCCCAGCAATCCTGGCTGTGGATTTGACCCGCTACAGCCCGCGCCATTGGTATAGCGATAATTGATGACCGCTCCGCCCGCAGGAAACGCAAGCGCAACACTCGAGTAAACCGATGGATCCGAACTCGATACGACGTCTCCTACGTTATATGTCGCGCCGGCATTCCAAACCGGCGCGGCGTTGTCTAGGTAAGCGGAATCAAATGTCGCCAGATTGCGTGTCGTATCCGCAAACATAGGATCCACCGCCAGATCGTGCGTTCCGGGTGTCCCGCCGCTGAAGTTATCCGCATAGCCGCTCGCCCCGCCAGTGAACCCGCCGCCATCGGTTCGCATGTTCCAACCATCGTTATAGTCGCAATTAGCCGGAGCGCAGACATTCAGATTCACATTTTGCGCGGCCAAAAGCTTATACGCTTCGTTGGTTGTTACCGGGTTCCAAAGAATATTATTTTCGTAAGATGCCAATTGGCCGGGGTTGTCTGGCGGAGTTGTGGCGTGCGCGGTGATCAGACCCATCCCGCCAAGGTAACTGTCGATCATCGCCGTGTTATGTATGAAGGAATAACTTTCATTATTTGCCCATGAGTTCCCGACGCCGCCCAGCCAGAAGCTGGAATGCCCCGCGGCATTGGGCAAAAGAATGCAGTTCCGCAACGTGTATGCTGATCCATTTGGACTGGGTACGTTGTTTAAGTCGAACGCCGATACTTGATCGTTGATCTGTCCGGCGTGGTCTACGACGTCGCCGGTTATGGATTGCCTGGTTGCCGCCGCGCCGACATTCACGCCATGCGGGTTGAATGGGTAAGGATCGCTGAGGAACCAATAGTTATTTTGACTGTTACCCAGCAAAGTAACGAACCCTGCACCAGTACCGCGTTGAGTGATGTAAAAATTGTTCTCAAAAAGACTCCAGGTAACCGATGAAGAATTGGCCAGACCGAACCCGCCGCCAAAATAGTTCGAGTGAATGATAAAAGTATTCCCGTCAAAACCGCTATCGGCGGCAATATCAAACACATTCCCGACGACCTCTCTAACCCCTCCGCTCGTTAATGCCGGAGACGTTCCTCCGCGCGTAAACACCGTGCTCGCCAAAGAACCGGCGTGAACGTTGTAGTCGTGCCGGAAGACCTCCCCGGCCGCCAGGCTACCTGCCGCCGCTGGCGCCAACCCGCATGAGGTAAACGTATTATGCAGAGCCACCCAGGAAGTGTTTGTGCCGTTCGACCACATGCTGAACGCCGGATTGGTGGAATCTCCAATACGGAGAAAGTCGGTATAAGCCAGACTGTAGACTCCGCCATTCGGATGCCCGGCCAGACCGAAATACCCATTGCCGCCGGCCGTGTTCGACCGCACGGTTGCACGGTTGCTGTATGTTCCAGCGGTAACCACACCGCGAAAGCTATATGTCCCATCGGGATAAGCAGAGTAGTTGGTGGTGAACGGAGACGCAGCTTGGCTGCTGTCGAATTCCAGGATTCCGCCGCCTTCTACAGTCATGTAGGCGCTCGTGTTCGCTCCCCCGCCAGCGGCGTATTCCATATCGCCGCGAAGCTGGAGAGTTCCGCCCGCGGCAATGATCACTGCACCGCTATTCCCTAATGAAAGTACAACGTTGCCCGCGTTCGGCGAGTTCCCGATTACACGTGCATCGCGAATGGTCACTGTGACGCCGTCATTGATCGTCGCCGTATCGCCGTTCCCGGGTACACCCTGCCCGCCCCAGGTAGCGGCCACATCCCACCATCCGCTGGTGGACGCAGTATAGCTGGCCCCCATGAGCTCCCATCCGGACAAGAGGGCCAATATCACTAACCATCTGGCTTTCGTCATCTCAGAAACTCCACCGCCGGAAAGTTCAGGGAGGCACTGCCGTCTCTGGTCAGAGAAGATGGCCATACCGTGTTTGCGGCGGTTGACGAGCAGGTTCCGGTGCTGGTGGTCGAATTGAAGTTCCGCACATGACCGTCGGCGTTCGCAAGCAACACTTCGATATTGGAATTGTCGGTCGAGATGTATTGAGCTCCGCCGCTGTCGGACATCATGGCAAATACATACGAGCCTGCGCTTATGCTCGACGACCAATTACCTGCATAGTAATTAACACCCGTTGACGACACCTGGGCACTGGCAATGAGTGAATTCGCCGCGGCGTTGTAAAGCGCAAAACAGTACGTGCCTGAATTGGTCACGATAGTCGTTACTTCGGTTATCCCGTTCACCGGTATATATAAGCTCCAGGCTTTGATCTGTCCGGCGGCTCCGAGGCCGTTGACGTAATTTCCCGAGCCTGTTCCCCATGGTGGCGTCCACACATCGAAGTTGGTATCGCTAAACACCCCACCTGACGACGAGCTGGTGCTGGGCAGCAGACTCGCATCCAGTTTTCCCCCGGCTCCGGTCTTTGCAAGACAGTTCGAAGCGGTCGAGACGCAAATGGGTGTGATCGATAGATTGCCCGGCGTCGCCGCGCCGTCGCTGACAATGGCTCCCGCTGCATCGGCGGACGGCAGTCTCCAACGAAACGACGACGTCATGGCCGCCGGACCAATCAATGAAGCAGCGTTCCCTGACTCCGCGGCTCCCGGGTCTGTCCCAGCCGGCAGGTCAATCGCTCCCGCGCAGCCGCTGCACGACGTATTCGTGGTCAGGCTGCCGGGAATCGAAAGATTGCCGCTGCCGTCTATAGTCGCATTCGGCGTCGGAGTCATAAGGTTCGATCCCCCATCTCCGGTGACGATCGCGCCGGACGCCAGAGCTCCCATCGGATTACTCACTCCTTCCGTCCCCGATCCCTGGCCGCGTTGCGTCAGGTAACCGTTGCCCGTGGACACCAGCCTCACGCCTTGGTTGACGGTCAGAATAAGGCTGGCCGCCTGGTCAATCGGTGAATTGACCGGGGTCAGCGTGACGCTCCCGGCGCCTGTGTTTTGAATATCCATCCAACATCCCGCGGGCAATCCAGTTAAACCCGCCTGCGGAAGCGTCACCGCGACCGCGCTGCTATTCGAAAAACTGATTAACTTGCCGCAGTCGGTAGCCAGAACTGTATAACTCGTACCGCTTTGGACATTCGTCCCAACGCGGGTCTGGCCTCCGCTCAGTTGTGTAACTTGGCCTGACATCCGGGTGACACGCGTTGACCCGGAAAAAATCAGCGTAACTAAGAAAAATATGTAAGACGTGCGAAATAATCTCTGCATCGTATTGACTCGCCTCGAAAGAGCGGAAGAGAGCTCTGCCCTTCCACATTGAGTATACGGGGAGGTATTCCAGACTTAGGCCTGTGCTAGGCCTCTGACAGGCCTGATAAGTCGGTCTCAAGTGACTGTGGGCCAATGACTTACTGGCCAGGAGAAATGATCGTGGAGTTGACGTGATCGGCTCATAACTTACTGCCTCACCTGCATCCGGGTAGGCCGCCATAGCACTGCCGGAGACACGAAAAACACCAGCACGGCCAATAAAGCCGCGGCATTCATCGCCACAAACGTCCTCGCTGGAGAGGTCAGCCGCTTCAGCGGAAACTTAGCCGGCATGAACCGGTCGAACGCCGCAAGACCTAACAGTATGCACTCGTCGAAAAGCAGAAAACTCCGCCAGGAAGACGGCGGTAGCGCCAGAGTCGAAAAAAAGATCACCAGAATCGCCCAGGGAAGGACCAACCTCCCGAACTTATACGAGACAAAATGAAACCGCATCCGGTTGGCGTTGGTGAACAACTGGGGAACGCGGACAAAAAGCTGCCATAATCCTGCCAGCGTGCGCAGGCGGCGGCGAAACTCTCCGCCCGGAGCCGCCGGGTAATCGTATGCAACCGCCGCCGGATCGAACACCACCCGGTATCCCTGAAAGAATACCCGCAACGATAACGTCCCGTCGTCGGCAATGGTGTCCGGCGGCAGCGGACCCGCCAGCGCCCGCCGCAGCGCGTAAATGCATCCCGTCGTACTGAAAATCGAATCGATTCGGGAATGCCGGTCGCGAGCCCACAACTCCAGCCGCCAGTACAACTCCATATCCGCCTGTTCGCCCGTCGCCGCCGAGTTCAACACCCGTAACTCTCCCGTGACCGCGCCCACCGTAGGATCCGCGAAATTCGCCGCCAACTCAGAAAGCGCCTGCCGGTCCAGCGCCTGCCGCACATCGGTGAAAAAAACGATCTCTCCCGATGCCTGGCTCAGGCCCGCGTTTAATGCCGAAGCTTTGCCGCCCCGCGGAATCCGGATCAGCCCCACGCCCCGCTCCCGAAACGATTCGGCGATCTCCTCCGTCCTGTCGCTCGAACCATCGGAAACCACCAGAATTTCGCGAAGTGCGGCCGGATAGTCCAACGCTAGAAGAGATTCCAGTTTCTTGCGTAGGTACTCTTCCCCGTTGTATACCGCCACCAGGATTGTCACCGTAGGCCGAAAACTCATGTCCTTCCGGATCGGTGGTGAGGCCCTCCGCGAAATTGCCAAAAGGATCGGATACCCGATAAGAAGGTAGAAAACCACCGCCGAGGCAACTGCCAGAATCGCCGCGGCTACCATCAATGCCCTGCCGCGGCCAGCGCTCGCGGCCGCCGCTCCTTGGACGCGGATCGGAACATCATCCTCAATAAAATGTCCAGATCGAGCGATGGACTCTCTTGTTTCACGTAATAAAGATCCAGTTCCAAAAGCAATCCCTCGTCCGGTATGCCGCCCCGGCTATTTACGTTCGCGCTCGACCATCCGAAGATGCCCGGTTTTACGGTGAACCGGTAATCGTACGCCGGCATCAACTCACTCATCCGGTGCGCGAGTGTAGTCCTGACCGGCGCGGGTCCGAAAAGAGACATCTCTCCCCGCACCACATTGATCAGTTGGGGCAGATTGGTTATGTGCAGACGCGAAATGACTCCGCCAATCCATGACAGCGTGCCATCTGAACGGTAAATGCGAAATCGCAACATTTGAAATGGAATCCGCTGGAACCCCAGACACTCGATGCGCTCCAATGCCGGACCCTTGGTGAACAGGATGATCAGCAACGACGTAACAATCATCAGCGGAGCAAAGATGATCCGCAGCGCCAGACCAAGCAAATTCTTGTATACGGACTGAAACGCCAGCATCGCCGGACTTACCGTGGGGTTCAGGAAAAACAACAAGTCCGCGGGGTGCATTTGCTGCCACGCGATACGCTCCAGGACGCTTTCGCATAAGTACGAGGACCCCTCCATCTCCATACCCGCATAATGCATTTCGAGCAGTTGCCGCAAAGACGCACCCGCCTGCCCGGCGCCCAAAATGATCGAATGAGGCCGCTTTGTCGCACACACTTCGGCCAGGCCATCCGGACCGCCCAGCAATTCTACCCCAACCGGAGCCGCTGCCTGTGGCCTTTCGATTCCTCCCAAAACTCTGCCTTGCATGGCCGCGGCGAGTGGAGCGGTCACCGTGTCAAAACCCATGAACAGGACGCTGTTATGCGTGCTGTGAAGCGCGCCGGAATTTCGCGATCGTAACAGCGCGCTCAGTCCCATGCTGAGCGCGCTGCCCCCAATGATTACGAACCAGGACGCGGGCCGGATTCCAAAAAAATAATTCAGCGCGCACTGCACCAGCAGGTTGGAGCCCATGATGGCGAGACATCCGTCGACGGCCAGACGTACTCCTTCGTTCCATTGACCTTCGGGGAAAGCCACCGCCAACCATGCCACTACCGCGGAAATGATCCATGGAACGATCCACTCTTCCGGTCTTTGGCCGCCCGCCTGTCCAAACCATAGCCGGTGCCCCAGGGTCGCTGCGCCAAACCCTGTGATGCACGCCGCCAAATCGGCCAGCACGAACCAGTTTTTCTTCTCACCCTTTGGATTCATGTGGTGACGGCCTGCGCCTTACTGGCTGGCCGCAATGTGCGCTTGGCGGTCTCGGCGAATCCGATCAAATCGAAAGAGGCGGCACCTTCAGTGAAAGGTCCGCAGATCTCAATGGAATCCGTTTCGCTGATGCGCACTCGAAATAACCATGCCGCCGCGCCGCCGGGAACCAGCGTCTCGACCCTTGTTCCGCCAGGGGCAATCCATCGGATTTCGGACATGCCTAACCTCGCCGCTCCATCGATCAGCGCCTTCCACCAGCTATCCGGATCGGTAGAACGCTCGAGATCCGACAACAGCTTCTGTAAATTCATGCGGCTATCCAGTGCCCGTTTGAATCCGCCGCCAAAAAAAAAGTGACCGGCGATATCGAATTCAGAGTAACGTAGCTGCCGGACTCCAATCCAAGCCACCACGCAGAACAAAGCTACGACAAAACCTTGATATTGGCCGCCCAGCGGAGAGCTGGCCAATAACGCCAAAGCTGCCGTTAGTGCCGCAAACAGGTAGAGCACCCAAACTGCTTGCCTCACGGAAAACCCTCGGTCAAGCAGGCGATGATGAATATGCCCCCGGTCGGCCGAGAAGATGGGCTGATTCCGCAGAAAGCGCCGCAGCACGGAAAGAGAAACGTCCAACAACGGAATGGATAACGCCAGCAAAGGTACCACTATGCTGAGCAGAGTCGATGCCTTCTGCGTCCAGATCATGCCGTAACAACCCAGCAGAAACCCGATCAACAGAGCGCCCGAATCTCCCAAAAACACAGTCGCCGGATTGGTGTTGTAGCACAAAAACCCGAGCAGCGCCCCGGCCAGCGGAAAGGTCGCATAAGCCAGCGGCTGATTATGCCTCACCAGCGCGGCCGAAAAAAGCGTCAGTGTCGCCATCAGGCCCATCCCCGCGCAAAGTCCGTCAAGCCCGTCTATCAGATTCAACGCGTTGCTGGTAAGCAACAACCAAAAGACCGTTAGCGGATAGTCAAGCCACAGTGGCAGCGGTTGAGTGGCCAGATCTCCGATGTGCAGACCGTTCCAAAATACCAATGAAGCCGCTGTTACCAGCCCGATGATTTTCAACACGGGCTTCAGCTGGAAAAAGTCGTCCATCAGGCCCGTCACGAAAACCAGCGTCGCGCCGGGCAGCAGTTTCCAGATCGCCGCCGTGTATTCCGGTTCCGTCGAGCCACCGCTCAACAGTGAGCCGCCGTAAGCGATGGCGAGCGCGATTCCCCCAACCCGAGGGATCGGATACACGTGCACCTTCCGGTACCCCGGCCGGTCAACCATATTGTAGGAGCGGAAGGCATCGCGCACGATCGGCGTCAGGATCAGGGCGATCAGAAAAGCCTTACCTGCCATCCACAAAAGGTCAGCCATATACACGATCTTCCCTGTCTATCTCCAAGTATCTTGCATGGAAGCTAATCGTGCACAATCGAGTGCGTGCTCAACTAAAACCTTCATGGCCGCTCCCGCGCATTGACGCACCTCCCCCAAATACAACCACGATTCGCCTTGGACCTCAACCAGATCCCCCGGATTGAACCCCGGTCGTGCATTGACGCACGTCAAATGAAGCATCTTCCCCTCCCAACCGGTCTCCGTCGCGTCCTGGAAGTCACCAGTTGGAAGGCTGCGCACCTTCACCTGACTGCTGTCGGACATATCCCGTATGATAACCCGATTGGCCTTGGCCCGCCACCATTAACAATCTATTACATTCTTGATAAGTTATTAATATCACTGGTTTTATCCCTCGCTGGCGCAGGTCCCGGTCAGCGGTAAAACAAACCGATGCAGTCGCTCACGTAGGCCAGATCATCTGATTCCAATTCAGGATAAACCGGCAATGCCAAAACCCGTCGCGTGAGGTCTTCGCTCACTGGGAAATCCCCCTCTTTATATCCCAGATACCTGAAACAGGATTGCAGATGAAGCGAAAGCGGATAATATATCTCGGTTCCCACCTGCCTTTCCGTAAGCCATTCCCGTAGTTGATCCCGCCGGTCGCAAACAATCACGTACTGGTTGTAAACATGGCGCGTCTGATAGGGCGCCGGGCTCATGGCCTTGACCGGAAGTTCGCGTTCCGCAAACAACCTGGCGTAATCTTCCGCGTGAGATTGCCGCGCGTGCGTCCATTCGTCCAGATAATCAAGTTTCACCCGCAAAACGGCTGCCTGAATCGCATCCAGCCGGGAATTGATTCCGACCCAATCGTGGAAATAACGCCGTCGCGATCCATGCACCCGCAGAGCCGCCAGTTTCTCTGCTACCTCCCGGTTGTTCGTCGTTACCAGCCCGGCATCGCCGAACGCGCCCAGGTTCTTGGTCGGATAGAAGCTGAAACAGGCCACATCGCCTGCCGAACCGACCGCCTTCCCGCGATACTCTGCTCCGATGCTTTGTGCCGCATCCTCGATCACGGGTATGCCTTTGGCCCGCGCGGCGGCCCATAGCGGATCCATATCCGCGCAGCCTCCGTACAGGTGCACCGGAATCACCGCGCGAATCCGGTTGCTCGATTCGATCTTCCGAACCGCCTGTTCCATATTTATGTTGAAGGTATCCGGCTCGACGTCCACAAAAACCGGTTTTGCTCCCAATTGCGCTATCGACCCCGCCGTCGCGAAAAAGGTGAACGGTATCGTCAACACCTCGTCTCCGGGACCAACATCGTAGGCCATCAACGCCAGGGTGAGCGCATCCGACCCGGAAGCGCAGCCGACCGCATACTCCGCCGAGCAGTACTGGGCCGCCGCTCTTTCGAATTCGCGTACTGTTTCCCCTAGGATTAATTGCTGGGACTCGCAGACTCTGCCTACCGCACTCATCACCTCGTCGCGGATCTGCTTGAATTGGCAACGCAAATCAAGCAGCGGAACGCTTCTCTGGGCAGTCGTAAGCATTACTAAAGCTCAAGTGTACCGCGCGCCCGGCTCTAGGGTTCGCCGCCCCACACGATAACGTTCTTGATGCTTTGCACCAGGATGAAGAGAGCCATCACCGGAGATGCGTTCTTGAGATAGTACAGGTCGTATTCCAACTCCACGATGGCATCCGGCAAGGGGGGCAGCCGGCGCTTTTCGATTTGTGACAGCCCCGTCATTCCCGGCGAGACCTTTAGCCGGTGCGGGTAAAACGGTATCTGCCGCGTCAATTCGGCGTGGAATTCCGGTCGGTGTGGCCGTGGCCCTACAATCGACAACTCTCCCCGCAGCACGTTCCACAACTGCGGAAGAGCGTACAGACCTGTGCGGGAAAGAAAACGGCCCATGAATGTTTCGCTGGGATCCGAATCGGCCCCTTTCATCAGCCGGAAATTATAAAGAACAAAACTGCTTTGATTTCTGCCCATCCGCATGCTGGCGTCAAACACCGCCCCCGGGAACGAGAGCCGTACCGCCGCGGCGATTGCCACTATCACCGGTAAGAACAGAAGAAGGCTTATCGCGGCAATCACCATATCCACGCTCTTCTCAAAAAACAGGTCTCTCTCGCGTGGTTCAAATTCTTTCGTAAATAACAGCCGCGCGGTGCTCAGCGCGCTTAGCCCCTCGCGGTTGCTGATCTTGGCGTACGTGGCTGCGGCTTCCGCCACCGAATACCCCATATAACGCAACTCCAACAACTCACTCGCCAGGCGTGCTTCAGGTACATCCACAATGATCGAATTCGCCCCCGTCTGCCGCACCAACCCGTTCAAATGAGGCTGTTCTCCGGCGCCGGAGGACTTCGGCCCATTCACCTCCAAATCCCGTTCCCGATAATGCCCGACAACATCGATCCCTAACTGCGGATGGTCCTTTACGTAGGCCTTGATGTCCGCCATGATCGGACGCTCACCAATCAACAGCAGCCGTTCCGAAGCGACTCGGGGCACCACATAGCTATTGAACAGAAGGCGTGCCAAGAAGATGACCGGCATCAACATCAGGCAGCCCAGAAGTACGATCCGGAAGGGCAAAGAAAGATCGGGTTCCATTACGCCGATCAGAGCCTGAAGAAGAAACACGATGCCCACCACCATCATGAGCTGCTGCGCCAGCAACAATCTCGACTTCACCCGGACCTGCGAATAGAGGTCCTGCATGTACAACCCCGCAAGAAAGCTCAGCGAGACCAATCCAGCGCTTACCAGACCCAGGTTGTTCAGCAAGTAATCGGCAGGATCCAGTTCGATGAACAGGTAGATGCACAAAAGAAAGGTGGAAAGGGTGGCGACGGTTTCGAAAACCAGGAGTGCGAGGATGCTGGCCGGTACGAAGAAACGAAAGATTCGAATCATTCAGGAGAACCGCTGGAAACCCCTATTCCTACCATCATGGCCTTCGAGAAGTCTCGTCGGACGGAGCCGGACGGCAAAGTCCTGCCCGGTAAAATCACCTTGATAGTCGCTTCAGTGTACTACACCGCTTCTTTCACCCGGTTGCGTTGCAGGTTGCCGGCTCACCAGGTCGCCGGGGCGGAATCATGCAGGAAAGAATACGTAGTTTTATCCACAAATAACCTACACACCAACCTAATCAATTGACTGACCGAGACTCTACAGTGAATAATGGAAGGGCGAATGGTAAGAATACTTACTCCGCGATCTCTGTGCCTGCTCGTTGTTTGTCTGGTTACAATTCCCGCATACGGAATTGTCATTCCAGCCTGTACCGCAAATGGAGAGCCGACGAATCAGGACTGTATGGCGCCAGACTACGCGGCAGGCGGTGCGGTCTTCAATGCCATCAACTCGGTTATTAATTTGAGCGGTGTGGCAGCCGTTCGTGCCCCCTCCCCGTACGGGAACGGTTGTTCCGGCGAGTTAATCAGCCCAACGCTGGTGCTGACTGCCGGCCATTGTGTTGATGACATTTCGGGATTGACCATGTCGGTCGGCTTCTCCGACGGAAACTCATATTCCGGGACCTCGATTCTTGACCCGGCTTACAACAATAATCCCTCCGCTGGCGCCGACCTCGCTGTTATTCAACTGTTCACCCCGGCTATGGAAACTGTGTACCAACTCTACACCGGATCGGTTCCGTTCAACGCCACAATCGATGTCGCTGGATATGGATATACCGGGACCGGCACGACCGGCCAACAAGGTGTTTTCGGTACGCTTCTAGCTGGCCAAAACGCCTATGAAACGGACGGGCAGAGTTATTACGGAACGGGCGTTTCCTCTAACCTGTTAATCGGCGTTTTCAGCGACGAACAATCTGTCAACAATCAGGCTACCGATGGCAACGTGACGATCAGTGGCCCAAACATCACCGACGAAGTTGATATCTCTTACGGAGACTCAGGAGGGCCGTCTTTCTATGACGGTATGCTGATTGGCCTTCACGACCTTATCGACTGCCCGTCCGACTCTTACTACACGGACCCCTGTCTTACGGGCAGTGACCCACAATCCTATTACGGAGAAATTTTCGGAGATACCAGCGTCCCCGCGAATGTTTCCTGGATTGACGCCCAGATTGCCGCCTCCGATGTTCCCGAACCTGCTTCTTGGTCACTGTTGCTGGCGGGCATGGCCCTCGGCGCCCTACACTTTCGCCGGCGTTAAAGCCCTAAACCGTCCGCCGCGTTTTCCCGGAACAGGTTCCCGTCCCGGATGTAGCGGCGAACCGTCATGACGCTTCGATGTCCCGTTTGATTCATAATCGCGCGCTCTGACTTGCCGGCCGCGGCCGCCGAGGTCGCCAGACCCGCGCGCAGGCTGTGCCCGGCAAACTGAGCCGGATCGTACCCCAGGTGTTCCACGTACCGTTTCACAACCATCGCCACGCCTTCACCCGAAAGCCTCTTGCTCACCACCTGGCCGTGCCGGTTCACCGGCCGGAACAGCGGCCCGGATGAAATCCCCGCCGCACTGCGCCAAGCCTCCATCGCCAGCACTGGACACGCAAACTCCTCGCTTCCCCGCGGAATCCCTACCCTCCTGCCCTGCCCTTCCTGATCCGTTTTACTGCGGCGGATATTCAGCACTACTCCACGCCCTTGCGGTTCGATATCGTCAACATCCAACCCCACCAATTCAGACCGTCGGAAGGCGCCGCTGAAGCCCAGCAACAACAACGCCCGATCACGCTTCCCCAACAATGAATCGGGAATCTCTTTCAGAATGTCCTTGAGATCGCTCACTAGCACCGGCCTTTTCCGGACCGGAGCGGTGCTCAACTCCCGCCTCAGCCCGGCCAGAAACTGCTTCACCGCCCAATTCCTGGTCGGGGACTCAAAACCCGCTTGCTGATGCAATTGGCTTATAGCCGCCAACCGTCGCGAAAGCGTATTCCACTTCTTCTTCTCGTTCTTCGTAAGATCGGTGCCATAAAGAATCACGGTTTCTGCCGACGCGGGCAACGATGCCAGCCGGTTCCGCTCGCACCAACCGCGGAATTGGCGCCAGTCGTGTTCATATGCCCGCAGCGTCGACCCGGCTCGGGCCGCACGGAACGTAGCCTCCGCCAGAGAGCGCAGACGGCCCAGCAAGGCATCCGGTGAAGAATCAGATGCTGGGAGAAGGTCCAACACGAGAGTATAGCGGAATTTCTAGGTCGTGAGAATCAATATCTTCTCACGATCTAGAAATGCCACCTATTGCGCACATGCGCATAATCGCTTTGCTCGGTGGTATCTTGGTCGCTGGACCTCAAATCACTTTCTCTCTATCACTTAGTCTATGCCAGACAAACCCATATGGTATGCCCGGTTGGAAACCGCTATTCGGCAACTTGAGGCACTTCCCTCCCCTTGGATCGACCGCGCCTCTCTCGAACTGGCACTCGGCGTCGGCCGTAGGCGCGCCCAACAGATTCTGCAGCCGCTGGTCCGCCTGACCATCGGGAAAAATGGCCTCGCCGATCGGGACGATGTCATCCGGTACCTCCGAGACCTCGCGGCCGGCCAGACCGCCGACTTCGAAAAACAACGGCGGCAACGTCTCCATTCCATTCTCGACCAATTGCGCCTACAGGCAAGAGACCAACCCCGCGTCTTGGTTGAAGCGCCCGCCGCGGTTGTCAACCAGGAGCTCGATAACTTGCCTCCCGGCGTCCATCTTTCACCCGGGCGCATCATATTGGACAGCTTCTCGACCCCACAAGAGGCCAAACAAAAATTACTGGCTCTGATTATGGCCATGGGAAATGACCCGGACGGTTTTGATGCCCGAATTCGTCTACTGTAGCCATGTAAGATCTGTCTACAGTGGCCGAGTCTCGCCCAGGCGCCGTACATACGCATAACCCGGCCCCAGTTTCGCAACGTGAAAACGTCCCTTTTGAGCATGCCGGTCTAAAACCATCTTCGGGCTGAACACTCGGTACACCGTCGAAGAGCGCCGGTAGATGTCGGCCGGCCGCTCAATCGCGATGAAGTCCTTGTCGATCAACTTCTCGACAATGCGTTGTATTGTCCTCTTCGATAAGTGGGTTTGCTTCGCCAGGTAGTCATACCCGGCCTCCACCACGCGAAACGGATCATCATCCCCGCCATCATGTAGAACCCTATTCGCCGTCCACAGCGTTTCATATACGCTTTCTTCCCCAGGGTTGATGACGTCCTTCACTAATCCAATCCGCCGTACCCTGCCCTGTGGAATCGGATCTCCGCGCTCGGTGATCCAGAGAATAACCAGACCGGCTGACCTGTCTACTGTAGGCTGTTGTAAAATGTCTATAGTAGCCATAGTAGAAATGTCCACAGTAGTTGACTTGCCTATAGTAGACAACTCTCTTTCAGCTACTGTAGACAACTGTCGATCGACTACTATAGACGAATCGTCTACAGTAGTCTCTGCAGACATGGCTACTGTGGGCGATTCCGGCTCCAACAAGTGAGAACCCACACCGCTGCCCACGGCGGGCGTGAAGATAAGGTCTGTTAGCTCGGTGGGGTCGAACTCCGGTTGTTTCCTGCTAGACCGCGACGCTTTCGCCATGGTGCGGCTGTGCGGCGCCTCCTTCCATGTTGAAGATCTCCAACAGACCCGTGGTCGCCGCATCGTAATCTTCCAGCGCTTTTGCTTTAGGATCCAAGTCCGCAACCATTTTGTGCGCCCGGGCGGCTTTCCCGATAATCTGGTCCGTCCTAATAGCCGTCAAAATAGGGATCTTGTACGTCTCGCTGAGTTGGCCGATCATTTTCATCACTACGTCCGTCAGACCGTAGCGTTTATTTACAATGGTCGGCAACAGTGCCACCGATCGGATCGGCACCCGCACGCTATTACCGATGGTTTGGGCCGAAAAGATGGTCGCTCCGGCGCCCGATACGCTCAGCGTATCCATCGAAACCGGGATCAACACGTTCTGACAAAAAACCATCGAACACGCCTGGAGCAGGGAAATCGACGGCGCGACGTCCACTATGATGGCGTCATAATTCTCTTCGTACATGCCAAAAGCGTTCTGGAACACCAGTTCCCGCCCATACATGGTGAAAATGCGCTGTTCCATGGCCGTCGTCTCCCGGTTCCCCCCCAGGACATCCAGACGCTCAGCCACCTTCACCACGCAGTCGGGCAGCCGCAGTTGGTTCAGAATAAAATCCGCCAGATAGGCTTCCGGCTTTAAACGCAGCGTCACGGCAATCGAGCCCTGTGGGTCGCTGTCGATCAGTAGAGTCTTCAGCCCCCGGTCGGCGAAACACCGGGCCACCGCAATGGCCGTCGTGGTTTTGCCTACCCCACCCTTTTGATTGCCTACCATTAACTTGATCATTTTTGAAGTGCCTCTCTGATGGCCTGAAGATCTACGTCAGTCCACAGCCGGTACCGGTTTTCCGGGTTCCTCATCGGCTCCGGAATCCTCCCGGACGCCAGCATCCGGTAGAGCGTTCGCGGGGCCACCCCAAAAATTTTGGCGACTTGCGCACTCCGGTAAACTCCCTCCCGATCTCGTTTCCTGGCCATAGATGAATAAGTTCTATCCTAGCGAAAACTTATGACAATACCAAGACTCTGGAGAAATTTACCTAACTTATGACAGAATCAAACTCGCTACAGTCGTCATTTACTTAATGTCTACTGTAGACATGTCCATAGCTTTCTTGTCCTTCTGAAATCGCGACAGCGCCAGTAATCCCCAAATACCCAAACTGCCATATTGCACCGCTTGCACTAACACCATAAAAGCGATCACCGACGATCGGGAGAACCCGAACGGCATCAAAACCTCAACCGCGACAAATTGATAAATGCCCACATATCCCGGCGTCGAGGGCAGGGCACTCCCCAAGCCCAAGCCGCTGATTAACAACACAGACATGGGTAGCGTCAGGGAAAGCCCCACCGATAAGCCGCCCATTATGAAACTGACCGCGTCAATGGACCAGATCACGCAGGTCAGGCCCGCGAATAACGCCAATCGCCGCACATCGTGAAAGGCGCGCAGCCCAGCGAGAATTTGCTCCAAAATACCCGTCACCTTCTCCCGTAAACGCTCCGGTAATGGCGCCCGCGCCATCAAGTATTTCCAGAGACGCTCCAATCGGGGGAAAACAGCGATTCCCACGGCGCCGCAAATACCCGCGATGGCGAACGGCTTGGCGGCCGCTCCATACCATCCCGGCCGCGTCGCAAGCGTCAATAGAACCAGCGAACTCAGCAGCACCAGCGTAATAGCGTCCGAAAGCCGTTCGGCTAATGCCGTTGTCAACACAAACATACGTCCCAGACCGGTTTCTCGATCCACCATCACGGTCCGCACCAGTTCTCCCGCTCTCGCCGGCAAATAGTTGTTTCCGAAATAGCCCGCGCACGTCGCCCAGAATGCCGTCCCCACCCCTACCGGTCCGCCGGACTGCAACAACACACGCCATCGCATGGCGCGCAGGAAAAGCGATCCGGTACCGCTGATCAACATCAGAGCCAAATACTTCAACCGCGTGCTCTTCAGCGTGATCCACACCTGCAGCCAGTCAATCCCGCGCAGCGAATAGTACAGAAAAACGCCCGCCAGGGCCAGTGCCACCAGCCAGTAAACAAGTTTGGAACGTGGTCTTGGAGCGGCGGCAGTAGGTGTTGGATTCATGGTTTTATACTCGAAGGTACCGCGAATATCCTAACTATGTTGCAATGTCTTGATTCTCTTGAGAGCAGGCAACTCCGCGACTTCTTCCATGAGTCCGGTTACACCACCGCGGCCTTGAATAAGCATTTCAACTCTACTGAAATCCCCCAACTCCACCTCCTCAAGCTCTATGCGTGCGGTATCCCGCTCGAGCCGTCTCGCCTCACCACGTTGTTTCATTGGTTTTGGATCGGAACTCCGGTGGAAACCGCCATGGCTGGCGAATGGATACCACCACAGTTCATCCGACTCTTGATCAAGTCCGGCATATTGATCGAAGAAAACAACCATTTCAGGTCAACCGTACGTATCTCACCTTTCGATAAATACCTAGTTCTGTCCGATCACGCCATCCGCGCCGGCGGAACCTTGGGCGCCAACACCATCCTGTGGCCCAACCCTACAACTCTGCTTTGCTACCATCTGTCCCTGCGATCACCAGGCGCTCGTACGCTCGATCTCGGCACGGGTAGCGGCATTCTGGCGCTTTCTTCCGCCGAACATAGCAGCCAGGTCATCGCCACGGACCTGAACCCGCGGGCTCGACAATTCTGCCTTTTTAACGCCGCCCTGAACGGTGCGCCGAACATCGAGTTTCGCGAAGGTAACGCCTTCGAGCCGGTCAACGATGAGCGCTTTGACTTCATTCTGGCAAATCCTCCGTTTTTCGTTACCCCTTCGGTCCGCCGCATATACAGCGATAACGCCATGGACCTGGATGAATTCTGTCGCATGCTGGTCCGCCAGGCGCCTCAACACCTCACCGAAGGCGGCTACTGCCAGATGCTGGCGGAATGGGTCGAATTCGACGGCCAGCCTTGGGAGGAGAAACTAAAAGAGTGGTTCGATGGGCTGGGCTGCGATGTCTGGGTGTTGGTCCTCTACAGCCGATCCTCCCTCGACTACGCCATACTTCGAGTCTTCGAAGATAAAGATGAGGTCACGCCGGAAACTCACGCCGCCTTGGCCGCTGAGTGGCACGCTTATTTCAAACAGAAGCGCGTCGTGTCAATGTACGGCGGCATCATCGTTTTACGCAAAAGAAGCGGTCGCAATTGGACCCGCATGGAAGAGTCGCGTACCATACCGGCCAGGCCCTTCGGAGATGTCTTGCGCCGCACCTTCGAAAACCGCGATGCTCTGGAATGTTATGCCTCGGACCAACTGCTCCTGGCGTCTCGACCCGCTCTACCACCATCCGCTCGCTTGCAAAAACAATCGGTCTTATCCCCCGAAGGTTGGAAACTGACCTCCGTGGAAATTCTCTCCGGTGAAGGCCTTCCTCGTTCCATTAGCCTGCAATCTCAGGTCGCCGACTTCCTCGCACTCTGTAATGGCTGGACCACCCTCCGGGAAAATGCGGACCGGTTTGCCGCCCTTGTTAAAGCTGATCCGGCCACGGTACACCGCGAGTGCTGTTCCCTTATCCGGCTGCTGGCCGAATGTAATATGATCAGTTTTCAAGACAGTTAAGCTGACGTACCGCTACTGCACCGGAACCATCGGGTTATCCTGTGCATGCTCAAACGGAAGAATGGCTTGCTGTGCCCGGTAGCGCAGATGCCAGCGATCAAAGGGCGGAGCCTCGGTGCGCGCCAGATCCTGTAAAATGAGCTCTTCCACTTCTTGCTGGCGAACCTCCTCGGGAAGGCGTTTAAACCGATCCTGGTCGCGGAGTAGATCTAGTTTCTGCTTCATCAGACTGCGCCGCTTATCTTCGCTGAGATCTCTCCATGTTTCCCGCGCCAGCTCCTGCCGGAAGGCTTCGTACTCCAGGATCAAAGCACGCTCTTCCGCTTGTTGTTCCTGCCGTAGCGCGGTCATCTCACGCTGCCGGTAGCTCAACCGCGTCAGGTTCTCATGCTCCACGCTGAACGACCGCCGGCGAATCGCTTCATCCTTGATGAAACTCACCAGAAAACCACCCGCGTTTCGTAATTTCTGCCCTAACTCCCGTTTCTGCCGGCAGACATCCACCGCCATTTCAATGGTGTCCAACAGGTCGCGCCCTTCACCTTCCGTCGCCCGTAGCTCCAGCGCCCGGCGAACCAGACTCATGGCAACATGGGGCAGAACCTCGTGCTCCTTCATCGCATCCAGCAGACGGATTGCGCGTTCGACGGCATACAGGTCCTGGCGCGCTGGCGTTTCCGGCAGTGCCGCTGCTATGAGCTTGCCCGTAAATCCCGCCCGCTCCAGTAACCTGACAATCTGCACCCGTTGCAACTCAGGAGCATTCGCCGGCGATTCCAATAGCAGTGTCTCCGTCGCCGGCACATACGACGGATGCCGGTGTAACGCGATTTTCCACTCTTCACTCGATACTACGTGATACGAAGCCAATATTTGCAGCCGGATCAACTGATCAAAAGCTGGCTCAAGAGTTTGTAGCAGCCGCGAAAAGTACTTTGGTGGATTCAGTATTCCCAGGTTCTGTGTCGCAAGTGTTCTTGCATCCATTACCAGCAAATCTGTTTTCTCGAATGCCACTGCCAGAAAGCGGTACATGTGCTTGGCCGTAATTCCATCCAGCTCCATGTAACGGCTGGCATCGAGTAGACGGAAAAAGCCGCTATCCATCGAACGGATCAGCTTGTCCGTCCAGGTAACCGTCCCCACACAGCGCCCCGTTGAGCGATCCAGCGAAAAACTGGCTTCCTGAAAGACGTTTAGCCATTTCACTTCCTCTTGCCGGTCAGTCACGGTGATGGCACGAAAGCGCAGCGGGATAAAACGGTCCATCGCCATCTTCAGGCGCTGATAAAACTTTCCATGGACATTCGAGTTCAGGATCTTCGCAATCTCACGTCCCGTGAACGAAACAGTTTTTTGGAAGTTGTTTTGAAACGTCAGGACTCCCAGCGCAACAAAGATATCCAGATCCTGTTCCGTCGGCAATCCCAGTTCGTTGTTACCCTGAATCTGCCACGTTACCCGTACCTCAGTCCCGTCCGGCAGCAGCTTGTTGCCTTCAAACTCCAGCTTTCCGATCATTTTTCCCACTCTGCGTTCCAGCACAGCAAATGGGAGCGAGGCAAGGTTCTGTTCCTCTACCGAGAGATTGAGCAACGATGGTTTACTGTCTGGTTTCTTCAAGCTTTGTTTTTACACCGCCCGGAGCCTGGAAAGCTATCAATTTACGATCAGGCACATGGTTCCTTGAAAGATTTATTGGCAAGCACATGAAGAGGTATCACCTCGCCATGGATGTTCCATATGCTTTTAAAACCATATCCATCTTAACCATGAAACCATTACCATATACTTGCTCGCAGCCTTTTTCGATCTGCATAAATCAAGTAGTTGTAATGACTTACAAATTTTCTGTCCAGCCCGTGCCATGTGCCTCACCGTAAGAGCCATGTGCTTCCCCGTAAGAATTAATTAAATCATTGAAAACAAACCTCTTCTCTGTATGGGCTTGAGCGTAAATCGTTAACTGAACTGTAATCAGGAGTTTGCCATGCCGTCCCTGGAGTTCTGAACGGCCCATTTACGCTCAAACACACGTGCCCGGGCCGCTTTTACGATCAGGCACATACCTGCCCCCTCATTCTTACGATCAGACCCATAATTTTTATGCTCAAACCCATACCCTTCTCCGCAGCACCATGTGCTTCATCGTAAGTGCGGACATGCCAAATCGCTGTACCACAGACTTCAGTTTGTGTCTTTCTTGTGTGACAGGCTTCAGCCTGTCCGCCGTTTTTTCGGAGGCGCGGCCGGCAGGCGACCCACAACGATCGTCTAGCCCACGAAAGTAGCAATTCCCGCAAGTGCGGCAAAACCACTCGCTCCTGATAAGATGACGGAGTATGAGTTTCCTGTCGCGAGTCGTCTGGTCGGAGGGCATGTACATTGGCCCGCACCACTTCCAGGCGCAAAGCCGTTATTTCGAGGATTCGGCTCAATTCATGGCGACAGCACTACGCCAGGACGGCTACGGCTTTCTCGGCTGCGAAATCGACGCCGAAGCGCTGCGCAACGGCACTCTTGCACTGGTTCACGCCCGCGGCATTTTTCCCGACGGGTTGCTCTTTAAAATGCCCGAAGCGGACCCGCTTCCACCACCCCGTCCCATTACCGATATCTTCCCCGCCGACCGCGACAAGCTGACGGTTTATCTTTCGGTCTCCCCGCGTAAACCAAACGGCATCAATTATGCTTTAACTGAACCCGCGGCCAACGCGACTCGCTTCACCGCCCAAACCCGCACCATTCTCGATGAGGTCAATGGTATCGATGAGAAACCCTTGCGGGTGGGGATCAAGAACATCACGCTGGCTCTCGAAACAGAGTTGAGTTCACAAGCTATCACGCTACCCATCACGCGTCTCATCCGTTCCGGCGCGGGACGCTTTATTCTCGACGCGGCATTCATCCCTCCCACTCTTGAGATCAGCGCCAGCCCCCGCCTGATGGACCTGACCCAGCGCCTCATCGAAATCCTCGAAGACAAAAGTGAAACCCTTACCAGAACCCACGCAGGTGTCGCTGGCAAAGCCGGATATGGCAGCGGCGAGATCGCCGGATTCTGGTTTCTCCACGCCGTCAATTCTGGACTCGCCCCATTACGCCACCTGTTCTACTCCAAGCACGGTCATCCGGAAGAGCTTTATCTCGAACTCGTTCGTCTCGCCGGTGCGCTTTGCACCTTCACGCTCGAATATCATCCACGTACCATTCCCACCTACGATCACCTCCAGCCCGACAAATGTTTCGATGCGCTCGACAAACTCATCCGCCTGCTGCTCGAAACCGTCCTACCCACCAACTGCATCTCGATCCCCCTCACCGCGGCCGGTGATTATCTCTACAACGGCACTGTCGCCGATCAACGATGTCTGGGCAAAGCCAGCTGGGTCTTCGCTATCCGCTCGAGCATCGGCCCGGCAGAAGCCATGCGCAAGACCCCTGAGCTGGTTAAAGTCTGCTCTGAAGAGTTCGTCAAAAAACTGGTTACGCGAGCGCTGCCTGGCCTTACGCTGACGCACATGCCCGTACCTCCGCGCGCCATCTCAGCGCAACTGGAAACCCAATATTTCCTGCTCACCCGGCAAGGTCCCTGCTGGGACCACATCGTGGCGACGCGCCGCGTAGGCGTCTACGTGCCCGGTGAATTTGGAGAGAATCCCTCGATCGAGCTATTAGTGGTTCTCGACTCCTGATGATTCCGCCGCCAGTTCGTCCAGCGCGGAAGCCGCCTCCGTCAAATTATCCACCCCGAAAACCAGCAGCCCCAGCGCTGACCCCGGCTCAAATCCGCAATAAGAGTAGTCGATATTGACCTGTCTCTCGCCCAACCGCTCGGCCGCCCGGCCCAGCTCACCCGGACGGTTCGGCAGCCTCACCACTGCTGCCTCAGTCTGCTCGAAAATCATTCCCTCGCTGCCCAACACAGCTTTCCCCGTAGCCGGATCGTCTACGATCATCCGCGCCAGGCTTTCACCCTCTTCAACATACGATTGGAACGCCAGCACGTTGACTCCACGCTCCGCCAGAGCCAGGAAGCATTTCCCCAGCGCCCCCGGCTTGTCTTCAATCGTGACCGTAAATTCTTTCGCCTTCGCCATGGGATTTGATTCATATTAACAATAGCTGTGCAATATCCCGCTCTCCTGCTGTTCGCCGCCGTTGCCGCGTGCGCCCAAACCCCCTCCGACACCGTCCTCGGTGAATGGACTTTCTCTCACCCCAACGACCTTCACGGCTGGACCGCAAATAATCAGGTCTCCGATCTCGCCGCTCGCTCGGCTGCCTTACACGCCCGAGCCACCGGCTCCGACGCGCAACTCCTCTCGCCCAAAGTGGAGATCCGCAACCAACCGGCCGCCCGCCTCCAGATCCGCCTCCGCGCCGATAAAGGCGGCCTCGGCCGGTTCTACTGGGCGCCCACGCTCACCGGCCGTTTCGGCGGCTTCGATCCCAAGCGCACCTTGAGCTTCACCGTAATTGGAGACAATAAATTCCACGATTACGTCCTCTTCCCCAACTGGTCCGACGACGCCGTGCTCTATCGCCTGCGCGTCAACATCCCGCCCGGCGCTGAGGTGGATCTCGCCGACGTGCGCGTAGCGGCGTTCGCAACTGCCTCCAGCACTGTAGTGCCGCCGATTTGGGATTTCGCATCCGTAGGCTCGGACCAAGGCTGGCGCGTGCTCGAATCCGATGCCAGGCTTTTTGACACGATGGGCCAGTTCTACGTACTCGGTCCCGGTAGCAAGACCCTGGTTTCGCCGCGCACTGCCATCGTGCCTTCCGACGTGGAATGGATCTCGCTGCAAATGGAGACCTCCGCCGCCGAGCCCATCCACATCTGGTGGACCGCACCCAATTGCAAGGGCGTCGGGACGCTGGTACTCAACCCCATTCCCGACTCCGCTTTCCATACCTACAACCTCAACGCCGGAGGCGCTGGCTGCTGGTCGAAAGGGCCGGACCGCATCGGGTTGCAATTCCCCGCCGGCTCCGGCGTCATCCTCCATTGGATTCACGTGACCGAATTGCCCGAGGGTCAGGCCGAGCTTTCGGTCGAGAATCTCGCTCCCACACGCGTCATCAATCGACGTGGCCAGAGCTTCGACGTCGCCTGCAACATCATCAACCGCGGTGGACGCCCTTCCGGTATCGCGTCAGCTCACATCCTCGTGCCCGAAGGCGTCACCGTCGAACACGCGCCCGATAAACCCGCGCCAGTCTATCTCGGCGAACCCCAGCGCCTGGTCTGGACCCTCAAATCCAATACCGCCATCGACGCACCCATCACCGTGAAAGTGGAAGCTCCCGGAGCGGCGCCAGCCGAGGCCACCACCCGCGTTGCCATCACCGACCCTCCCGCCGTGGCACCCTCAACCTACGTACCGGAACCCAAGCCCGTCGCGACACCTTACGATATCGGTGCCTACTACTACCCCGGTTGGTGGGATTCTTCCCGCTGGGACCCCATCCGCCGTTTTCCCGGCCGTACCCCTGTGCTCGGCTTCTACCAAGAGGGCGACCCCACCGTCGTCGACTGGCAGATCAAGTATGCCGTCGAGCATGGCATCCGCTTCTTTGCCATCGACTGGTATTGGCGCGACGGACACGAAGACCTCCGCGGCCTCTACAACGGCCTCTTCACAGCACGCTACCGCAAACTCCTCAAGTTCTGTTTCCTCTACGCCAATCACGACCCCTTCAACGTCCATGACCGCGCCGAGTGGCGCACCGTCGTCCGCTACTGGCTAGACCAGTACTTCCATCGTGACGAGTTCTACAAAATCGACGGCAAGCCGGTCATCGTCATGTTCTCGCCGTCCAATCTTCGCAGCACTCTCGGCAGCGCCGAAGGCGTGAAAGCCGCGCTCGACGAAGCCCGCGAAATGGCCCGCCAGTCCGGACTCCCAGGCATTTACTTCATGGCCTGCGCCGCGCCCGATGAATCCGAATTGCGCCGTCTGCACGACGAAGGCTACGACGTCGCCACCGCCTACAATTACCCCTCCGCCGGAGCCAACGACGGCAACCGCAGCCCCTATCACGATCTGGTCGACGCCTACATCAGCCTCTGGGACCGTCTCCGCGCCGCCGGCTCCATCGATTATCTTCTCGCTCCACTCTCCGGTTGGGATCCGCGCCCTTGGCATGGCGAAGACACCCTCGCACGTCCCGGCAACACACCCCAGGAGTTCCGCCGCATGCTCCTCGCCGCCCGCGACCGTATGGACCCCAACGGACTTCCCAGCCGCCGCGTCATGATCATCGAAGCCTGGAACGAATGGGGCGAAGGCTCGACCGTCGAGCCCGACCTCGAAGACGGCTTCGGCAAAGTGGACGCCATCCGCGAAGTCTTCGCGCCCAACGCCGGCCCCCACACCGATATCGCCCCGACCGACATCGGCATGCCCCTGATCGAATGGCCAGCCATCGCACCCGCGCCGCCGAGTTGGCACTCCACCCTCACCAGTCCGGCATTCAACGCACGGGCGCGCTCATACAGCAAGGCCATTATCCGCATATCCGTCTCCGCCGAGACCAACGTGAAGTTGTATTGGCAAACCGAAGACGCCCCCGGCATGAGCGAACTCCGCTCCGTCCACTTCACCGCCCACCCCGGAGCTATCAAGACCTACGAAGTGCCGCTCTACCAAACCCCGCACTGGCGAGGCATCGTCACCCGCCTGCGCCTCGACCCGGGCAGCATCGCTGCACAACTGGAAAGCGTCACTCTGCAGTAGCATACCAACCGTGGCCTGCAGTGGCCGCATGCTATTCCATGCACCGTTCCAATCGGAGGACGCTTCTACATTGGCTATAACAGCCGCTTGTAGCCAAACTACCCTCACCCTGGCCAACCCCAATCGTTTTTACGTCGCGTCGCGCAGACACTTTCCAGGTTCTACGTCTAGCTAGCTAAGCCATGCGACATACGAGCTCGCCTCGTAACACAGAATTCAGTCTGTGCCTGTCTGCGGCCACCATGCCGAAACTCGTTCCTGCCGCCAGAAACGTTCCCGACCAGGGATCGTCCCCTGCTCATGTTAGGCACGCATCGACGTCATTGCACCGCCAGATATAGCGTCTGGCTTCCCTTCGCCGAGCCGAGCGTGAAGGTGATGGGCTCTATGCTGTTGGCGGGGAGCTGAGGGACCACCACGTTAATCTGATACAGGCCGGTCAGTCCTGCGGCCAGTCCGGCATAGGCCAGCGTCGCCTTGGTGCCGCCGATATTGACCACCAAGGGCAAGGTGAGAGAATCCTGCTGCGTCGGCAGCGTTCCCGCTGTAACGCCATCAGAAACCGGACCGAAGCCGATTCCGTACATGACGATCGTTTCGCCGACTGCCGCGGGAGCGGAGGCGACTCCAACGATGGCGTTCGCCGGGAGCGCGAAGCTGCCGTCGTTGTTAAAGGCGGCCACGTACTGCCTGCCGCTGATCTTGAACGTGGTGGGCGCAAGCAGGCTTGGCAGGGTCGTGTCCACGGATACAAAGAAAGGATCGCTGGTTCCATTTGCGTTGCTGATGACTATCGGCGCCGGGCCAGTCATTGCGTCGGAAGGAAGCAGCGCGTCGATTTGGCCGGGACTGACGTAATTTACGAAAGCCGGTTCGCCGCCAATGGAAACGCTCACGCCCTGAAGCGACGTGGGTCCAACGCCGTTGTTGAAGTCCGACCCGCTCCAGCTGGCCGTCGTGGAAGCCAGGTTTCTTCCGTAAATCTCAACCCATGATCCCTGCGAAACGGTCTGTCCGCCGCCGAATGCGGTGAGGTTCACGATACCCCCGGGATCAATGACCGGAGGACCGCTGGGAGCGGAGAGGATGAAGGAAATATCGTCAGCCGTATAGAAGTCGGCCGGAAACGCCAGTGCGATGTGGACTCGGCGTGTGCCTGCGGGAAGGGTATCGGCATTCGACGCTTCAGCCAGGCCGGCGCCCGAATGGCTGGCAGTCAACTGCGCGGTGGTCGCCAGTTGTTTACCTGTCCAGTCATAGAAAATGTAGGTCAATGTGGGGCTTAGGTTGTTTGACGCCGACCCGAGCCAGGCCGAAAGTTGGTAGGTCACCTGCCCCGCATCAATCAGGGATGCGGCCGGGGACACGTCCAGGTCCTGGTAGCTGTCTCCCGGTCCGCAGAAGAGGTTTATTCCCGCATCCACCGGACTCGGGTCGGTGGTGCTGATCCAGCCAGCCCCACCGTATGGCGCCACCGAGGCGCCGCCCGAGGTGGACCAACCGGGAATGTACGCCGTTGTGGTCGAGTGCGGAACGCCGGGGCCAGCCTCGGCATTGCCGTTTACGACCAGGTTCGTACCCAACACGGAACCGGGCGAGGTTCCAAGCGTAGTAAATACCAGCGACAGGCTGTCAGCGGCTCCATACCCGTTACCGGGCGAAGCCAGGGTGAGAGTAATGACAACCTGCGTAGTCCCGGCAGGCACGAGTCCGATCTGCTGTTGATTAAAGAGGACGTTCCCTAAGTATGCGATGGGACCGAGCGTGACAGTTGCGAGTGTCTGCCCGCTTGCGTTTTCGAACACTGCGGACAGCGTGGCGTCGTTTTGGGCGCCGAGGTTGCCGTTCGCCACGCCGAGATAACCAGAGAAAGTGTATTTCACGTTCCCGCCGGCGATAGTGGATGCGCCGGATGAAACATTGATCGTCTGTACGAGCGTTCCCGTGATAGTGGCGGAACCGTTGACGAAGTACTGAAAGCCGTGGTCGGGCGGGGCTGGGGCAGTGCTGGGGATCAAGCCTTTGATGTCGTAGGAGACCACGTTGACGCTGCTGCCCGTTCCGCGCGTCCAACCGGGAATACTCGACACGAGAGGCGTGACGCCTGTTGCCGCAGGACCGGCTTCGGCATTACCGTTGACAATCAGATTGCTTCCCAAAATGCTCTGCTGCGCGTGAACCACCTGCACGGCGGCCAACAGAGCCGCGGCGCCGAAGAATAAGCGAATGCCGGCACCCTCACCTGCGCCACGTTTTGCTTTTGTCATGGATAATCATGCCTCCAAATTGATAAGCGGAGTATTTCTCCAGCCTTTCGCAAACTTTTCGCGGGTGCCGCGCCAGTTTACGAAACGAATCACCGGTGGGTATTCGGCAGGGAGCCTCCATTCCGCCTGTCGTCCGCCCCCTCCAGGCGAAACGTTTCTACCTATTGTAGATGAAGATAATGCCGTATTTCTCGCATCGAAACTGTACGTTAAACCATCCCTAGCGAGGCTAGGTCGGTACCCCACTTGCCCATGTACCAGCGGATCATTCCGCTCACCGCCTTGCCGGTCGCGGCGGTCTGGTCCTGTGTGCAGGTCCCGTGCGTGCCGGGCATGTTGATGACATTCCATCTGCGAGCGGTATGCCGCTGCTCAAGCGCCGTGACCGGGAAAAGCTTTGAGTTCACATTCTCCATGACCCAGGAAAGCCGCAAGTCCCGCTTGGCGCTGGCCCGCTTATAGACCGTCGCCATCAGCCCTTCTTTTTGCGGCGCTTGGGCTTCCTTGCGGATATCGTCGAGGTCCTGACGCGTCAACTCGTTCTCTTCGCTTTCCAGCAATTTTGAGCAGGTCGAGCAGGTCTCTGCGCCTATAGAATTGCGGCCCACCGCGGCGTGCCCGTCTACGCCCGCTGCGGAACCGGCATCAGCCAAACCACCGTCCTCGCCGGCGTCATGACCGCCAACGTACAGCCTCTGCCAACCGGCACAGCTGTCACAGTTTCCAGCCTTGGCTCCATCTACCTCGCGGGCCAGCCGCCATGAACCGTGTCCGGAAAACTTTCCGCGCCCACCAACTCGCCGGCCCAGGTGACCGTGCCGATTATCCCCGGCCAACCCCTCAATATCTTCGGTTCTGGCCAGGTCGGAGGAGTCTCTTCCGTGGGATCCACTGTGCAAAACCTTCCCGCAGCGTTCGGCCTCGCCCCCGCTGTCGTGCCTCTCAATTCGTTAGTCGGCGTCTTCCTGGGCAGCACTATCGATAGCTCCACCACCCCTCTCGGACTCGACTTCTTCCACGGAGATCTCGTGGCCACGCCAACCCTCTATCCCCAATTGCAACAGGTCTTCTACATCGGCAACGGAGTGACCACTGGTCTGCAGCCCCGCGTCTTCGTGCCCCTGCCCACCGCGCTAGGCAACACCCAAGTGTTCTTCGATACCTACGCCGCGCCCCTGTTCTACGTGAGTCCGACACAGATCGTCGCGCAAGTCCCCTACGAAGTCTACGGCTCGACGAAAGCCATGGTCACCGTAGTCGTCAATGGTGTCGCGTCCCTCGGCCAGACCGTGGGTCTTCAGCCCGTCTCAGCCGGCATCTTCACCACCGGCGCCGGCGAACCCGTGATCATCGACAACAACACCGGAGCTCGCGTCTCCGCCTCCGCGCCGGCGACGCGAGGAGACACCCTCATCATCTGGGCCACTGGCCTCGGCCCCACGGCCTTCGACCCACCCACCGGCAATCCCGCGCCCGCCATTGCCTCCTCGACCCTGGTGCCGATTTCCGTCAACCTGAAAAGCGCGGCCACCGGCACGCAAATCACCGTCCCAGCCCAATACGCCGGCCTCGCGCCCAACTTCGTCGGCCTCGATCAGGTCAACCTCCAGTTGCCGGCGAACGCCCTGACAGGCAGCGTGATTCTCCAGATGGTCAACGGATCGAACATCCTGGGGAACCAGGTCGTCATCGGCATCCAATAAGCACAAGTGCTTAACCGTTCTGGGGACAGGCCCACTCCCCGTGGGGCAGAAAACCATCGCTGTTTGTGGTCTGCCAGGCTCCGCCGTTTTTAAGCCGGACGCAAAAACTCGAAGTCGCACCCTTCATTAAAATTGCAGCCCACCGCGGCCGCATGCACTGTCGATATTCTGGTGATCGCTCACGTCGAGACGCCGAACGAAAACTGACCGTGGCATAGTCAATAATTGACAATCGGCGATAATAGCGACAGGATCTCCTATGGCTGTCGAACAGATGAACATTTCGATCTCGCCCCAAATGGCGCGATTCATCCGAGGCAAGGTGAAGTCCGGCGGCTACACCAATGCCAGCGAAGTTGTGCGAACTGCCGTCAGGCGTATGCAGGAAGCAGAGGCGCGCGAAGCACACCGGGCGCGATCGCTTGCAGACGAGATTTTGGGCGGGTTGACGGCGCGGGAGACAACCTTGCTGCACAAGCGCGTGCGGGCCGGATTCGCGGCAATCGAGCAGGGGGAGTTTACCGAGTACATAGGCCGCGAGGGTCTGGCAGAGCTCGCGGCGGATGTGAAGTCGCGTGGGAGAAAGTTGCTCTCTGATCGATCGCGAAAGGCATGAAACGCTACCGCGTCTCCAAGGATGCCGTGAGGGATTTGGATGAGATATTTGTCTATTGGGCGGAGCGGGCCGGACTTGCCGTTGCCGATCGGCTGGTCGACGCGATTACCGAGCGTTTCTGGCTGATAGGATAATATCCCGGTTCCGGGAGGGCCTGCGAGGAGATCGTACCCGGCGTGCGATGTTTCCCGGCAGGACAATATTTGATCTATTACCGCAAGGCACGGCGTGGGGTCGAAATTGCTCATGTCTTCCATGGAGCGCGTGACCAGCGCAAAGCGTGGCGAGGTTGAGCCGCGCGCGCCACTATATACGTCTGCAATACGCATAAACAATGCCATGAATCGAAAGCTCACAATCACTGCAGCGGGGCTGTCCGCCGGTTTATTGAAAAACTCGCACGTCCTCAACAATCAGCTTTCGTCCCGAAACCGAGCGTGGCCCGCTCGCCAAAGCCCGAGCGCAAGGCAGATTAAAGTGATAAGCCTCGAGCCTTTGGGTCTCTCGGTTACCGCAGGAGCCAAGGTGCTCGGCGTTACCCGGCAGACACTCACCAAGGTCGTTAACGGCAAGTCCGGTATCAGCCCGGAAATGGCGATCCGGCTCACCAAGGCCTTCGGCAGTACTGAGGAAACGTGGTTGCGCATGCAGCTTGCCTACGACCTTGCCGAAGCCCGGAAGCAGGCCAGCAAAATCAAGGTCAACGGGCAATACGTCCCGGAAGAAGCACACATCTAAACCCAAAACTTCATCCGGTCAGCCAAGCCGCCCCCAATCCCACCCACTCCATCTTTTTTCGCCCTTCCACCACAACCACATACCCCAACCCGCCGCCAAAAACCACGCCCTTGCATGCCAACCTAAAAGTGGAAAGGCAGACGTCTGCCTTCACCGGTCGCTCACGCGAGCGAGGCATTTTCACCGAAAGGAGGGTCTTTTGCACCACGCCAACCATGCACAATTTTGCACAACGGAGAACATCGCGACACCCCGAGACACCGCCCTACGATGCACAATTCTGCACAATGAACGCCGCCTCCGCCAGCGGCCCCAACCCGCACAATCTGCACAATCCTGCACAACCCCCCGCCGCCCCCACCCAGCTAACCCACTAAATCCACAACCACTTACGCCAAATTGGCTTCGATCCGCAAAAACCCGCCCCACCCACTTCAGCTATAATCATCGCGGCATGGCGACCCTCGCGCTCATCACCGGCTCCTGCGGACTCATCGGCTCCGAAGTCTCCACCTTCTTCCACCAGGCCGGCTTCCGCATCGCCGGCATCGACAGTAATGCCCGCGCCCAATTCTTCGGACCCGAAGGCGACACCAGTTGGGTCCGCGCCCGCCTCCAATCCGCCATCCCCGGCTATCTCCACTTCGCCGACGACATCCGCGACCGCCCCCGCATCCTCGAAATCGTCTCTACCCTCCGCCCCGCCCTCATCATCCACACCGCCGCGCAACCCTCCCACGACCGCGCCGCCGCCATCCCCTTCGACGACTTCGAAACCAACGCCCTCGGCACCCTCAACCTCCTCGAAGCCGTCCGCCGCTATTGCCCCGAGTCCCCCTTCATCCATATGTCCACCAACAAGGTCTACGGCGACCTCCCCAACACCATCCCCCTCACCGAACTCGCCACCCGCTGGGACTACGCCGATCCCGCCTACGCCCACGGCATCCCCGAAACCTTCTCCATCGACCAGTCCAAGCATTCCCTCTTCGGCGCCTCCAAACTCGCCGCCGACGTCCTGGTGCAGGAGTACGGCCGCTATTTCAATATCCCCACCTGCTGCCTGCGCGCCGGCTGCCTCACCGGACCCAACCATGCCGGCGTCGAACTCCACGGCTTCCTGAGCTACCTCATCAAGTGCAACGTGGAAGGCCGCGAATACCAGCTCTACGGCTACCAAGGCAAACAGGTGCGCGACAATATCCACTCCGCCGACGTCGCCCGCTTCATGTACGAATTCTGGAAAGCCCCCCGCGTAGCCGAGGTCTATAACCTGGGCGGAGGCAAAGAGAACTCCTGCTCCGTCCTCGAAGCCTTCAGCCTGTCCACAGTAGTCACTGGACGCAAAATGAACTGGCGCTACGTCGAGACCAACCGCATCGGCGACCATATCTGCTACTACAGCGACCTGCGCAAAATGAAGGCGCACTATCCGGCCTGGAGCATCACCCGCTCCCTCCCGTCGATCTTTGAAGAGATCGCGCAAAGCTGGGCCGCGCGCCTCGCCGCAGCCGTGCGATGAGGAGAGCCGCTGGATGAAGATCCTCATCACCGGTGTCGCCGGCTTTGTAGGCAGCGCTCTGGCAGCCAACCTCATCGAGCAAAACACGATCTGCGGCATCGACAACCTCGTGCGCCCCGGCACGGAATTGAATCGCCAACGCCTCCAGCCAATGGGCGTCGAATTCATCCACGGCGACATCCGCTGCGCCAGCGACTTCGCCGCGCTGCCCAAAGCCGATTGGGTCATCGACGCCGCCGCCAACCCCAGCGTCCTGGCCGGCGTAAAAGGGCAGGGAACTACCCGCCAACTCTTCGAGCACAATCTCGCCGGCCTGGTGAACATCCTCGAATACTGCAAAGCTCACCAAGCCGGACTCCTCCTACTGAGCAGCAGCCGAGTTTATTCCATCGAAGCCCTGGCCGCGCTGCCGCTCAAGATCCACAACCACGCCTTCGTTCTCGACGTCGATCAACCGTTGCCAACCGGCGTCTCCGCCCACGGCATCGCGGCCAACTTCTCGACTCAGCCGCCTATCTCCCTCTATGGCAGCACCAAGCTGGCGTCCGAAATCGTAGCGCTCGAATATGGCTTGGCGTTCGATTTTCCTGTCTGGATCAACCGCTGCGGCGTACTGGCCGGCGCCGGACAATTCGGCACACCGGATCAGGGCATCTTCGCCTATTGGATCAACGCCCATCTCCGCCGGCGCCCGCTGCGCTACATCGGATTCAACGGCCTCGGAACCCAGGTACGCGACGTCTTCCATCCCCGCGATCTGGCGCGCCTGCTCACCATCCAAATGCAAACGCCGCAAAAATCCGGCTGCCGCATCTACAACGCCGGCGGAGGCCCCGCCAACAGCATTTCACTTGCCCAACTCACCGCCTGGTGCGACGACCAATTCGGCCCCCACGCCCCGCAGCCCGACACCAACCCCCGCCCCTTCGATATCCCCTGGATGATCATGGATAACCGCCAGCTCGAGCAGGACCTCGGCTGGCATCCCGAGACCTCGCTCTCGGATATACTCACGGAAATCGCCGGCCACGCCCGCCAACACCCGGACTGGCTGGAGCGAAGTGGCCTATGAAATCGCCGCCGCCCACATCGCGGGAGCCGCTCAAGCTCCTCTCGATCGTCATCCCGGCCCGCAATGAAGCCGGCTGCATCGCCTCCACCGTCGAGCATCTCCACGTCGAACTGCGGCTTCACGGCATCGCGCATGAAATCGTGGTCGTGGACGATGGCAGCAGCGACAACACCTGGCAAATCCTCGCCGATATTCAGCCCGAAATCCCCACCCTCCGCCCGGTGCAGAATCTCGGCTTGCACGGCTTCGGCCGCGCCATCGTCTATGGCCTCGATCAGATGCACGGCGACGCCGCCGTTATCATGATGTCCGACGAGAGCGACGATTGCCGCGATGTCGTGGCCTACTGGCGCTTGCTCAACCAAGGCTGGGATGCCGTCTTCGGCTCGCGTTTCATCCGCGGAGGCGGTGTCATCGACTATCCTGCGCACAAGCTGATCATCAACCGCCTCGCCAACGCCTTCCTGAAACTCCTCTTCAACATCCCCCTCAACGACACCACCAACGCCTTCAAAGCCTATCGCCGGACGGTCCTCGACGGCTGCCGTCCCTTCCTCTCGCCCCATTTCAACCTCACCGTGGAACTGCCTCTCAAGACCATCGTCCGCGGCTACTCCTGGACCGTCACGCCCATCACCTGGCGTAACCGCCGCTCCGGTATCTCCAAACTCCAGATCCGCGAAATGGGTAGCCGCTACCTGTTCATCGCCCTCTATTGCTGGCTGGAGAAGTACTTCACCTCTGACGATTACCGTAAAAAGGCAGAAACTGCGGATACCCAATCCTCCGATCCAATATCGGCTACCCATAAGAATTCTTGAGATTTTTCGTAGTACCCCCCCACTAAGAGAATGAGCCGCCGCACATTGGGCTGCTCCCGGCTTCTCAAATCGAGTATGTTTGCTTGTGTCAAAAATGGCGAAGCTTGTCCGGTTTTCTGGTTTGCGCTTCGCGTTCGGTCGCGGTCCGAGTTGATGGTCAGCGCCCTCCTCGAGGCCAAGGGATATCGCTCCTACGCTCCCAGCTACACTACGGAGCGTCAATATTCCGATCGCGTGAAGCGCGTGGAGTCGGCCTTGTTTCCCGGCTACGTCTTCTGCCGCTTCGCGCCCGTGGACCTTCTGCCGGTCGTCAGCACGCCGGCCGTGCAGAACGTGGTCAGCATCGCATCTCGTCCTGCGCCCATCGCCGATGACGAGATGGAGCGCTTGCAGAAGAGTGTGCGGCACGGCCAGGATGTGGCCCCGTGTGAATACCTGCACGCCGGACAAAGAGTAAGGGTGCGGTCCGGTCCTTTATCCGGGGTGGAAGGTTATCTGGTCCAGGTTCGCAATAAGCACCGCCTGGTCATTTCGACGGATCTGCTGCAGCGCGCTGTTTCCCTCGAAATAGCTGCCCGGCAGGTGGTTCCAGTTTGATTGAGAGGTTCTCTTCATGAATATCATCGCCTCTTTGCTGCTTGCCGTAACCGTTGGTTACGCCGAGGTCCCAATCGTTCCTCGCCCGGCCCCTGCCTACTCGCAGCCGCCCGACGCACTGCCGGCCCAAACCATTGGTCCCAACGATCTCATCTCGATTCAAGTCTCCGATTGCCCGGAACTGAGCCGGACGTTCCGCGTCAGCTCGGACGGCAAACTGGTGCTGCCCTTGCTCGACCATCGCATTGTCGCCTCCGGTCTGATGCCGGCGGAGTTGGAAGAGAGGCTGACCGAAGAGCTGAAGTCCGCGGGACTGCTGGTCGCGCCGGTGGTCAGCGTATCGGTCGCGGAGTACCGCAGCCGCCCCGTCAGCGTGGTCGGCGCGGTGCATCATCCGCTGACCTTCCAGGCCATGAGCGATTCCACTTTGATCGATGCTCTCGCCAAAGCCGAAGGCGTCAACCCTGACGCGGGATCATTCATTCTGGTCACCCGCAAGGACGGCGCCATTCAGCGTATCCCCCTCAAGAGCCTGATGGACGGCAGCGATCCTGGGCTCAATTTGAAACTGGTCGGCGGCGAGGAAATCCGTGTGCAGGAAGCCGGCAAGATCTTCGTGACCGGCAATGTCATCAAGCCCGGCGTGTTCGCCATGCAGGACAATGCCGACACCACCGTACTCAAAGCCTTGGCGCTCAGCGAGGGCCTGAAGGCTTACTCCACCAAGCTGGCGTACATCTACCGCCGCGACCCGGCCACCAACAAACGCAATGAAATCCCCGTGGATCTCGACCAGATTATGGCCCGTAAGTCTCCCGATGTCGAAATCTATGCGGACGACATCCTCTACGTTCCCGAGAACAAGAGCCGCAAGATGACCATGAACGCTCTCGAAAGACTGGCCGGCTTCGGCAGCACCACCGCCTCCGGCGTACTCATCTGGCACTAGGACAATATGATCGTACCCACTAAATCCGACCAATATCTGGCAAACTCCTACGACGCCGAACGTATGCCGCGGTACATTCCCGCGCCTCAGGCTGAAGTCGAAATCCCCAAAACGTCGCTCCCGATCACCCATTACTTTTGGGTCATCAGCCGCAATCGTTGGAAGATTCTCGGCTTCGTGATCTTCTGCATGGTTGCGACGTTCCTCGTTTGCGAGCGGGTTCAGCCGATCTATGAAGGTACCGCGCGCATCGATGTCGACCGGCGCGCTCCCTCCGGTATCATCGGACAGGACTCGCAGCAGATGGCGCCCGGCAACGACGCCGACCAGTTCCTCACCACCCAAATCGAGTTCATCCAATCCGACGCCGTCCTTCGTCCCGTGGTCCAGAAATTCAACCTGCTAGAGAAAGAAAAGCAGTTTGGCACCGATCCGGAAAAGGCCAGGTTCCTGGCCAACGCACCGGTCAAGCTGAAGAACCTCAAAGTGGTCCGTCCGCCTAATAGCTTCATCCTGCGGATTAGCTATCGCTCCACTGACCGCGACCTGGCGTCGGATGTCTCGAACGCCATAGCCCGGTCCTATATCGAACAGACCTATGACATCCGCGTGAAATCCACCATCGGCTTGTCGGCCTTCATGGAGCGGCAGATTGAAGAACTCCGCGCCAAAATGGAGAACTCCAGCCAGGCGCTCGCCGTTTATGAGCGTGAGTTGAACGTCATTAACCCCGAAGAGAAGACCAACATCCTTTCCGCCCGCCTGCTCCAGCTCAATACCGAATACACCGCCGCGCAGAGCGATCGCGTTCACAAGGAAGCGGCGTACAACTCCATGAAAACCGGTTCGCTCGCCGCGGTGCAAGTCTCCAGCCAGGCCGACGCTCTGGCCAAACTGCAGGAGCGTGTACAGGAATCCAAGGAGCGTCTGGCCGAGCTGAAAGCTACCTACGGGCCCAACTATTCCGAATACCGTCGCGCCGCCAGCCAGCTCGCCGAACTCGAGCGCCAGTATAACGACACCCGCGCCGACATCACCCAGCGCATTGAAGTGGACTATCGCCAGGCGCTCAACCGCGAAGAGATGCTGAAGCAGTCGGTCGCCGAAACCAAGGGCGAATACGACAAGCTGAATCTGCGCTCGTTCGAATATCAGCAACTGAAACGCGAAGCCGACGCCGATAAGACCCTGTACGAGGAACTGGTCCGCAAGATCAAGGAAGCCGGCATCAACGCCGGTTTCCAGAACAGCGCCATCCGCATTGCCGACCTCGCCCGTCCCGCCGCCAAGCCGGTCTTTCCGGAAAAAGGCCTGATGCTGTTCATGAGCTTCCTGCTGTCAAGCATTTTGTCTGTAGCGGCCGCCATCATCGCGGACCTGCTGGACAACACCATCAAAGATCCCGAACAAGCCCAGCGTATGTTGCAAGTGGACGTGATCGGCACGCTGCCCTATGTGAAGAAGACCGAGATGCTGAGCGTCTCCGCCACCCACACCTTTGTCAACGGCGAAAAGGGACTCGTACCCGTCAATGGACACTCCACGCCCAATTCCTACAAAACCCTCGCTTCGTACGATGAGGCCATCCGGACCCTCCGCAATTCCATCCTCCTCACCGACTTCGACCGCCGCATGAATTCGCTGTTGATCACTAGCTCGTCGCCCGGGGAAGGGAAGTCCACCACCGCGGCCCATCTGGCCATCGCCCACGCCGAACAAGGCAAGAAGACGTTGCTGATCGACGCCGATCTACGCCGGCCCTCGCAGCACAAGCGTTTCCATGTTTCCAATACGGTCGGACTTTCCACTGCATTGACTGGCGTCCTGACCTGGCGGGACTCGCTGATCAAAATGAATAGCCGTCCCAATCTTGATCTGATTCCGGCTGGCCCTTCTTCACGGCGAGCCTCCGATGTCATCGGTCCGATGATGGTCGAGTTGCTCGAAGACGCATCCAAGGAATACGACTTGATCATCGTGGATGCTCCGCCGCTCCTCGGCTTTGCCGAGCCGCTACAGCTTGCCACTGCGGTAGATGGAGTCGTGGTAGTGACGCGAGCCGGCGAGACCAGCCGCAAAGCAGTCGCAACCGTACTCGGCACGCTGGATCGTCTGCGGGTGAACGTCGTCGGGTTGGTGCTGAACCAGGTGAAAAAGGAGATGAGCGACAGCTATTACTACTACGGCTACTACCGGAAATATTATTCGGAGACCCCCGCGGTAGCTAAGTAGACTGAAGGAGCATGACGCGACTCCTGTTCATCTTCGGCACCCGTCCAGAGGCCATTAAACTCTCACCCGTGATCCGCTATATGAAATCCCGGCCGAACGACTTTGCTGTCCGTGTATGTGTCACGGCACAACACCGCGGAATGCTCGATCAAGTGCTCAACGCGTTCGACATCACTCCGGACATCGACCTCGATATCATGCTGCCGGGCCAAACGCTCTACCAGTCGACGTCACGGATCATTTCAGGCCTCGAACCGGTCCTTGCCGGCGAACGGCCGGACATGGTTCTAGTCCAAGGCGACACCACGACGACCTTTTGTAGCGCCCTGACCGCCTTTTACGCCGGAATTCCAGTCGGCCACGTAGAAGCTGGTCTGCGCACCGGTAACCCGCGCCATCCGTTTCCTGAAGAAATGAACCGCGCCCTGACGACCAGGCTGACCACGCTGCACTTCGCGTCGACTGCGTGGGCCGCTGATAACCTGCGAGCCGAAGGAGTTGCCGAGGATAAGATCTTCGTCACCGGCAACACCGCCATCGATGCGGTTCTTTACGTCATCGAGGCCCTGGAAAACGGGAAACTGCAAGGCCTGGGCAACAGCATTCCGCTCGACCCCACCAAGAAGCTCATCCTGGTGACGGCTCACCGCCGTGAGAGCTTCGGCGAAGGCTTGGAACAGATCTGCGCCGCGATTCTGCGGCTTGCCGGGCGAGAAGACGTCCAGATCGTTTATCCCGTGCATCCCAATCCGAACGTCACCACGCCCGTTCGCCGGTTGCTGGGCAATCACCCACGAATCATCCTGACGGATCCGCTGTCTTATGTGCCTTTCGTCGATCTGATGCGGCGTGCCGATATCCTGTTGACGGATTCCGGCGGTATTCAGGAGGAAGCTCCCTCCGTCGGAAAACCAGTGCTGGTGATGCGCCAGACCACCGAACGTCCGGAAGGCGTGAAAGCCGGCGTGGCATTTCTGGTGGGCACGGATCCCGACGAGATTGTCCGCAAAACGGAAGAGCTGCTCGGGACCGTCTTTGCCAAACAGAGCCCGTATGGGGACGGACAAGCTTCGGGCCGTATTGCGGCCGCGATTGGCGCCTATTGCGAATGAAAACCTAGCGGCGAAACTCCTAATGACACAATGGGCGGTCGAGACCTTTCGCATCATCCAAATACGCAGCAGCGCACAAAAAGCGCAAGGCGCCGCGGCTTTGATCTCATCTTCGCCGACGGCTTGGCAATCTCCTGCTGGCAGGGCTATTTCCGGCATTGCCTGGAATATGTTTGGAAGCGTCGTTGCGCAAGGCGGGTCGTTTCTGAGCATGGTTGTTCTGGCTCGCCTCCTTGGGAAGGAAACGTTTGGCCAGTTCGCCATGGTTCAGAGCACGGTCGTGGCGATGACCAACCTCGCTGGCTTGGGTCTGGGGATCACCGCTACCAAGTACGTGTCCCAGTTTAGAAATACGCAACCGGATAGGGCTGGAAGAATTCTGGGTCTCTCGTCCTCGGTGGCGTTCCTCGCCGGCTTATGTTTTTCGCTTGTGCTGGTTGCGTTTGCTCCCACTCTGATGGCCGGTACGGCTACCGTACCAGTTTTGCGGCTTAGCGCAATTTACGTCTTTTTCACAACCCTCAACGGTTATCAGTCGGGGGCGCTCATGGGAATGGAGGTCTTCGTCCGGATC